>Ga0208934_1000501_pt1 | contig 18295 bp, 19 predicted proteins | sample MalvirDeepMed_s2_FD_184243 | JGI IMG/M metagenome (GOLD analysis project Ga0208934, IMG submission 184243) | Marine viral communities from the Global Malaspina Expedition - Malaspina viral metaG DeepMed_s2 (SPAdes) (version 2) | ecosystem: Environmental > Aquatic > Marine > Oceanic | place... | reverse complement strand
AAGATGTTGGTGGCTATTTGATGGACTACTACAACCGACAACGGCCTCATACGTTCAACGATGGCATTTCTCCCGTTGCGGCCGAGGAAAACCTTAAAATACTGTCCGGGATTAGTTGACCACTACAGTGTCCATTATGATTTACTCATCAATTTAATATCCTGCAGCTTCCTCCCCAGCTCGTCATCCGAACCTACCTGAGCTAAATCTCCCGACAAACCCAAAACACCCAATACAGCTACGTAATGGCCCATTGAAACGCCCGGGTCCCCGTTTTCAATTTTACGGATAGTAAGACGAGACAAGCCTGTGCGCTCTGAAATGAGCGTTTGCGTAAAATTGCGACGTTTTCGAGCCAAATGGATATTTTCTCCAAGCTGAGAGAGTATTTTTTGGCTTTTAGGAAATACGACGGCGCTTCGTCTCGAACCGGTCATTTCTGTGGTCTCTATAGTTACCAAATCGGTCTATTATGGTAAATATAGTGACCACAATAGCGTCTGTAAACCTGGAGAATGGAGCAACCACTCATCATTCGCCCATGTTTAGCAGACTATTCGGCCTCTCTTACCCGATCATGCCACCCGAGCTAACCCTGGCACTCTGTAGTGGGTGTCGGAATCAGCTGTAACCGCGAAGACGCATTACGCCACTCTTCATGCCGGCGAGGGTCAGCGTCCATGGCTCGCAGCAACACGGCCGATATTGGCGAGTCATACCCTCGAAGGCGGGTATCCAGGAGACGGTGGCCTCCCGTTCGCGAGGGCTCGGTAGACCGCAAGGACATCAGTAAGCTGAATTCCACTCAGCGCCCGCCACCGCCCCCGGTCGCAGAGCAAAGCGAGCGCTCTGGCGTCGTCAGCAATGATTTACATCACGACGATTGAAAATCCCGCCGGTCTGTGATGCTATCTATTGTCCGGCAGGCGTAGGTCTCAACTGGTAGAGCCTATGTTTTGTCATCCACGATGAGGCGTTTGTTGCGGGTTCGAATCCCGTCGTCTGCCGGAGCTTCTCGTACCTGTCCTTTGTCCAAAGCATCCTGCCATTCTCCCACTAAGACGCGGGATGCAGGCGAATCACAGCATTGCCTCCACCGAGTGCATTAGCAAAAGACACCGCCGGTAATACTGACCGCTCTCTTGGATCAAAGGCCCCGAATAATGCTCTATCCAGTCTACGTCCACCTAGGGGATGCCAATCACTCGCACGGGGCCGAACTGCCTGACTTTCCCGGGTGCTTCTCCGCTGCGGATGAGCTCGAGGACTTACCTGCACGAATACAGGAAGCTGTGGAGATTTACTGCAAAAACGAGCACATGACTATCCCGCGACCAAGCCCATTACACGAACTCAGAGCTGATAATTCATACGAGGGCGGGATCTGGCTGATGGCCGATGGCCGATGGCCGATGGCCGATGGCCGATATTGACCTGTCAGCGCTCGAAAAATCCTGATTAAAAAACAGCGGCCAAACGCGCCACCGTCAAACGCACGCTCCAGCAAGCAAATCTGTAACGGTCATTGCGGCAGCATCTCGCCTCCAGACAAATTGGCATTGTGGGCGTTGAGAGAAATCACCGACGAGCTGCCACATTTCTGCAAAACTCTAATCCACGGTGCAACTAAAACAGGGATGTTTCCACCAGAGTGCCGGATCGTTTCTATCCGCAAGTCCGTGCAGGGCGTGACAGCGTTGCGCAGGAATCGGGTGGCGATGTCGAGAATATCCTGCTCGTCGTCACTGCCGATGCCCAGGAACGGGCGAGCGGCGATATCGCCCCACGGGATGGGGCCGCCGCGCCTGGTTTGGCCGAACTCGCCCCGCTCCGCGCCGAATTGGTGAGTAAGTGCGTACACTCGGTTGGTGCCGATTTCGGCGAAACCATCGCCGGCGTCGCTGGTGATGCTGCCGGAGAGCAGCCCGCTGGCTTGGAGAATCATACCGCCCCGGCGCTTGGGGTTGCGCAGCATTGTAGATTCCCTAAGCGGTGCCCAGGCGTCGCCGGTGGTGGGATCTTGCTGGAGCGCAAACGCCAGTGCGGTGGCATCTTCCATCACGCCGGCAATCTCTTCCATGGCGCGCCTGGGCTTTTCTATCCGCCGCACCAGTTCCCGGAGCTGCGCCACCACCTGGTCGTCATTGGCGGTGATTTCGATGATTGACATTGAAAAAAGCCTGTGTTTGTGGTGTTATTGAGGTTCCGGCAGGTGTAGGTCTCAACTGGTAGAGCCGTCGCCTGCGCCATAGCAGGTGGCATGTTGCAGGTTCGAATCCTGCCGTCTGCCGGGTTTACCATTGCCCTTCTAGTTTTTCGTACTGCCCGACGTTCTGCAGATCTGCAACCTTCCTCACGTAGGTGGTAATCAAACGCTCCACCACGGACGATAAACTTTTTTCCAGCGTTTCATTCAGACCAACCACGGCAACCTCGGCCTCGTCGCCATTAACGGTTAGCACGTAGATCAATCGGTTTTTATCCAGCTCCCACAATACGGCGCGCGGCTGTGCCATTAGGCGCGACAAGCTTAAATAAGTGGCCTGGCTGATCTGGGGGTGGGCGTCCCGATCCATGTGGCCCACCTGTTTTTCATTCATGACCACGAGCCTGCCGGGCAGAATCTTCACTGGGTCGGCCCCGGCGCGCTTGACGGCCTCTTCTAATTTGAGGGCTGTCGATTCGGGCATAAAAAGCACTGGCTGCCAGTTCTTGGCGCTTCGGCCCTGCGGGTTATCTGGCCCAGCCGCGTTCTTTGCCAACGCTTCGGCCATCCAGTGCTCAAACTGTTCGTGTCGGGTCTCTTCGTTGTTGAGGGCGGAGATTACCTGGGCGCGCAGGCCGGTGTGGTTGAGCTGTCCGATCGACCGGGCAATGGCCGCATCGAAAGCAAACGCGGCTGAGCCTGGGTTGTGGTCCCAACCAATGTCCGGGCTCATTACGCTGCCGTCTGGCAGGCGCACCTGGTTGTGCTGAACCTTGATCACTTCGCCGGTTTGATAGTCGATGCCGGCCTCGCGCTCTACGGTTTCGATCCAGTCTGCGCCGTTTTCAACTTTGAGGCCCTCTCGCTCCAGGTTGCGCTCGGTGAGGTTTCTCACGCGGCAGCGGCAGCCCCAGCCGTTTGGCGGGTAGATCACGGACCAGATCGGGTCGTCCCAGCGGAATACTCTGTTGGCCAGCAGCCGGTGGGTGGGCCGGGTCTGGTTGTCGAGCACGGCGATGTACTGCCAATAGGCGCGAAACTCGACGGCGGCCAGTTGCCGGCGGTACCGGCCTACGTTGTAGGCGGTGGCGAGGTTGATGCGGTAGATGTTTTTGAGCCGCCAGGCACTTCCCAGCTGCACCTCGTAATCGTTGCCCTGGGCGTCGGTGCGGGTTTCGGTTAATTCCCGCGAACGCGGGGAACGGCAAGGAAGCCGACCCGTAGGTGTAACTGGCCCCGGTTGATCCCCGCGAACGCGGGGAACGGAGTAGAGAACTCATAGCCAATTTCACAACCGGCGGTTTATCCCCGCGAACGCGGGGAACGGTCAGAGACCTGGCCAGAAAACGCCTGATGAACCGGTTTATCCCCGCGAACGCGGGGAACGGGGGCAGGATCCACTCTTCCTCACCTAAATACTCGGTTTATCCCCGCGAACGCGGGGAACGGTTGAGAGCATCGCAGATGTCGGCGGGATAGCGCGGTTTATCCCCGCGAACGCGGGGAACGGGGCGCGCCATGTACACGGCCAACGAATACAGCCGGTTTATCCCCGCGAACGCGGGGAACGGGACTGAGGCGCTGATGAGTCTTGGGGATCGTGCGGTTTATCCCCGCGAACGCGGGGAACGGGTCCCTGGTGAAATTTTTTGCGTGACCGCCGCCGGTTTATCCCCGCGAACGCGGGGAACGGAGCTTCTGGATCAGCCGCTTGCCGTCTTTGTCCGGTTTATCCCCGCGAACGCGGGGAACGGTGCTTGCCGAGTGGGTCAACAAATCGCTCGATCGGTTTATCCCCGCGAACGCGGGGAACGGACCGAGCAGCTGTACCTGCGCGCTGAAGAAATCGGTTTATCCCCGCGAACGCGGGGAACGGCGCCAGCCATTTACGCTGTCTGCGACCGAAACCGGTTTATCCCCGCGAACGCGGGGAACGGAGCTTCTCGCCGTCCGTGCAACGGGTTTCACCCGGTTTATCCCCGCGAACGCGGGGAACGGCCGACACTGATGTCGGTAGCAAGTTCGCATGCCGGTTTATCCCCGCGAACGCGGGGAACGGGGGCTTATATGTTAGAGGTAACGCAACAGAGGCGGTTTATCCCCGCGAACGCGGGGAACGGCGGGGCTGAGAACGTTTCGGCCTCTTCCTGAACGGTTTATCCCCGCGAACGCGGGGAACGGCATAGTTCAACAGATCGGCTCTGGAAAGACGGCGGTTTATCCCCGCGAACGCGGGGAACGGCGAAATGCGGAATCATGTACTCATTTCACAGCCGGTTTATCCCCGCGAACGCGGGGAACGGGCCGAACACGAGAGCTTTGCCGCACACGCGAGCGGTTTATCCCCGCGAACGCGGGGAACGGGTCTGACCCGCGCCCAGCGTGCAAGAACAGCGCGGTTTATCCCCGCGAACGCGGGGAACGGCATATCCAACCAAAGAGTACGGCTTTCAGGCGCGGTTTATCCCCGCGAACGCGGGGAACGGAGAAACGGTCATTAGGAGTCATACCCCGAGGCCGGTTTATCCCCGCGAACGCGGGGAACGGATTGCGAAGACCGCTCAATGTTGCGCAAGTGTCGGTTTATCCCCGCGAACGCGGGGAACGGTGGGGTGCGCTGACAAGCGGCTGGCTTTATTGCGGTTTATCCCCGCGAACGCGGGGAACGGTATCGGTGAGCGCATCGGCCTGGGCCGCCTGGCGGTTTATCCCCGCGAACGCGGGGAACGGATTGCGAAGACCGCTCAATGTTGCGCAAGTGTCGGTTTATCCCCGCGAACGCGGGGAACGGTGGGGTGCGCTGACAAGCGGCTGGCTTTATTGCGGTTTATCCCCGCGAACGCGGGGAACGGTATCGGTGAGCGCATCGGCCTGGGCCGCCTGGCGGTTTATCCCCGCGAACGCGGGGAACGGGGCGGTCGCACGGTCCCGCGCATCCGACTGCTCGGTTTATCCCCGCGAACGCGGGGAACGGGAAGGATGCGCTGAATACGGTCACCGTGGCGGCGGTTTATCCCCGCGAACGCGGGGAACGGGCTGGTCACTGGCCGGTACTGAATGTCATAGGCGGTTTATCCCCGCGAACGCGGGGAACGGATAAGCAATGCTGGCACCGTCCAGGTTGACGCCGGTTTATCCCCGCGAACGCGGGGAACGGTGCGCGTGCTGGCCAAAGCACTGGCCGGCGTCTGGTTTATCCCCGCGAACGCGGGGAACGGGACGCTATGGACATGGTCGAGTTCAGCGCGCCCGGTTTATCCCCGCGAACGCGGGGAACGGCGATAGCGGAGAGCACGGCTGGCGTTGTCAGGCGGTTTATCCCCGCGAACGCGGGGAACGGCGATCCGATCCATAGCCGCATCATAAAGCGCGCGGTTTATCCCCGCGAACGCGGGGAACGGAGCGGCGGCCAGACTGGCGCGGATCTCCAGTGCGGTTTATCCCCGCGAACGCGGGGAACGGTGCGGCCTGCCGCTGTTCAGGGGTTATCGCCGCGGTTTATCCCCGCGAACGCGGGGAACGGTGTTTGTCGCGCTCTATGGCGTCGCGCTGGGCCGGTTTATCCCCGCGAACGCGGGGAACGGGACTTTTCTTGTTAAAGCGGTTGACACGACAGGGGTTTATCCCCGCGAACGCGGGGAACGGACGGGTGGGGCGTTTTAGAAGACCCTAACCACCGGTTTATCCCCGCGAACGCGGGGAACGGCGGAAGCGTGCACGGGTCGATCGGGTGGACCTCGGTTTATCCCCGCGAACGCGGGGAACGGGGGGGAGAGCCGGTCCTTAACGCGGACGTAACACGGTTTATCCCCGCGAACGCGGGGAACAGTTGTAGTTTGGGCGTAATGTTTAATTTTCATACGGTTTATCCCCGCGAACGCGGGGAACGGGACGAGCTGGGGAAAAGCGATGATGGTGGCACCGGTTTATCCCCGCGAACGCGGGGAACGGCGCCCGTCTCGTCTACTGCTCCACATCTGAGTCGGTTTATCCCCGCGAACGCGGGGAACGGAGACCGGGCATTCCTGTTCCGGGATTTTGCAGCGGTTTATCCCCGCGAACGCGGGGAACGGGTCCTCTAACGGATCCCAGCCCATTACCGCCCCGGTTTATCCCCGCGAACGCGGGGAACGGGGTATCAGAGCATGTTTTGCCGGCGTTGTAGCTGGTTTATCCCCGCGAACGCGGGGAACGGGGTCTCGGGCACTCAGTACACGCTGCCGATAACGGTTTATCCCCGCGAACGCGGGGAACGGAGCCGGCCAATCGGTCACCACCAGCCCCCTGCCGGTTTATCCCCGCGAACGCGGGGAACGGGCGCGAATGTTCTCAATCTGCGCTTCTGTCAGCGGTTTATCCCCGCGAACGCGGGGAACGGACTAATTAGACCGTTAGGTATATCAACCTCTACGGTTTATCCCCGCGAACGCGGGGAACGGGTGCCTGGCATTTTGGATGCCCTCGACGACCCCGGTTTATCCCCGCGAACGCGGGGAACGGTGATCTCGGGGTAACGGCCTGAGAGGGCTTGGCGGTTTATCCCCGCGAACGCGGGGAACGGACCCTGCTGACCAGCACTGAATTTTCTACTCACGGTTTATCCCCGCGAACGCGGGGAACGGAACCGCAGCAGCCAGGACGGCACCCTGCGGAACGGTTTATCCCCGCGAACGCGGGGAACGGACGCAGTCTCACGGTAGGCCGGCGTTTGATGGCGGTTTATCCCCGCGAACGCGGGGAACGGTTACTGACACCGATACAGCGAGTATTGAGTTCCGGTTTATCCCCGCGAACGCGGGGAACGGTCCGCAGGTGTTGCCGCCGCTTACACCATAGACGGTTTATCCCCGCGAACGCGGGGAACGGGAGTGCCTGAAAACCTCTGGCTGACGCACCACCGGTTTATCCCCGCGAACGCGGGGAACGGTTTCTCGTCAAGAAGCATAACCTCAACCGTTGCGGTTTATCCCCGCGAACGCGGGGAACGGCGACGCCAAGAAAACGGTTTAGCAAACGGGGCCGGTTTATCCCCGCGAACGCGGGGAACGGGCCGAATTCTCTGTTTGCTTCAGTTTGCCCTGCGGTTTATCCCCGCGAACGCGGGGAACGGCCTCTTGCTGCCCAGCTCTGAGCGCGTTAATACGGTTTATCCCCGCGAACGCGGGGAACGGAAAGAAATGGGTCAGTTCCTAAATCCGGCTGGCGGTTTATCCCCGCGAACGCGGGGAACGGGATCATCTTTATCACATCGTTGTCATTCATAACGGTTTATCCCCGCGAACGCGGGGAACGGAGCTGCCCAGGATTTAGGGAAAAGGGAGCTGGCGGTTTATCCCCGCGAACGCGGGGAACGGGTCGTACATAACTTCATGGGGCTGTTTATCGTCGGTTTATCCCCGCGAACGCGGGGAACGGCGGGTCAATCTCGATGTCACCAAACTTTCCGACGGTTTATCCCCGCGAACGCGGGGAACGGTTGAGATAGACCTTTATTCGACGCAACCGGGACGGTTTATCCCCGCGAACGCGGGGAACGGTCTAAGCGTACATGACTGTTTTATAAGAAAAAACAATGATTACAATTTTTCACCGACTTTTTTGGCGAAAAATCATCCAACTGTATTTTTAAAGAGCCCTTGCAAATCAATCAGCTAGCGGTATGAGGTAAAAAGCGCACCAGATTCAGCCCATCGAGACTTGTTGGGATGCGGCGGTTTTCGCCGTATGTCTGAAACTCAAAACCTGACTCGTGGTTACTAGACCAAGCCATCGCCACGTTACCTTCTTCTGCCAGGTTGCTGATCTGGTCCCAAATCATTTCTCGAATTCGTCTGCTTACGTCGCCAACGTATACTCCAGCTCGAATTTCTAGCAGCCAGACAGCGAGCCGACCTCTGAGGCGGGGCGGCACGTTCTCGGTCACTACCACGATCATTGCCATATTATTGGCTCCGGTGGCCTGCATCCCCGATTGAGTCTGGTTCGGGAATTGCCGGTGGCTGCCGATCAGCCGGCGGTTTAGGTGGCTCGATACCGCCGGCCTCGAGTACATCCTCAATCATCGGAATAAGCCTCTTCAGCAAATTCGTTCTTCTGAACGCATCTCGACAGGCGATCCTGACTTCCCTATCCGGCTTGGAAGGCGAAGTGGCGGCGACTTCGAACGCAGCGGGAACCACCGTCTCAAACTTCACAAGATCAGCGATGTCGTAAACGAAGCTCTTCGGCTTACCGGAGTGCAAAAAACCAATGGCCGGGGCGTATCCGGCCGCCAGGATAGCGGCCTCTGTCACTCCGTAGAGGCAGGCGGTAGCGGCGGAGAGACATTTATTGACAGGGTCGGAGCGGTCCCAGTTGTTAGGATCGTACCTGCGCCCATCCCACGTGACGCCGTAACGCTTAGCAAGCGCTTGATATAACTTGCGGACTCTCGCGCCTTCGATCCCCCGAAGCTGATCAATGGAGCGTCTCTGCGGAGCTTCCTCCTCAAAACGGATTTCGAACATTCGACGCACCACTTTCAATCGCAAGCTGTCGTCCAAAGCGAGTTGGGCCTGATAAAGCAGTTTGTCGGATCGAGCGCCACCCGGCTGGCCGGCAGAGTAAAGCCTTACACCGGCTTCCCCCACCCATATCAGTAATGTGCCAACAGTAGCCGCAAGCTTCACAGCCGCATGTGATACTCGGGTTCCTGGCTCAAGCAGAAGGCATGCTACGGAACCTACCGGGATGTGCATCCGCTCGCCGTTTACTTCATCGACCACGACAAACGCACCATCTCGGACGTCGATTTGCCCGCATGCCAGGAAAATCATAGAGATACGATCTTTGATGGGGATCGGCTTGAGCGGCACAAATGACATGTGATCTACCCCCTTCGAACCATCATCAAGCCGCACCCGAAGGCTTTACTCCGCCCAAGCCCGGTAAACAGAGTTTCAATAAAACGAGCAGGATCCGATACCGTCAGAGCCCCTTCAAAATCCACAGAAGAAAATCGTATATCGCTGCCTTTGCGCTTCAAATAATGCTGGCGATAGCCAGTAACTTGGGGGGTAAAGTCGAGTTTGAAGCCACCTTTAGCAGCACGCTCCTCTAGCCAAGTCGAAGCCGCACGGTGCATTTTTTCCTCAATGGTACCCGGGCTATCGCCCCCCAACGCTTTGCACTGGGTTTTGGCATCCATCAGGACATCATGGCGGCCCGAACGCTCTCCGTTCGCTCGTTTTCTTGCAACTGTAGGATTCGCCCGGAGCCTAAAAATTAGGCGTTGGCCTGGCTCTAGAGCAGGTTGGAACGACTTACAATCAGCTTTCAACAGGCCAGGAACCGGCTCTGGTATCTGGGAGGACAGTACATAGAACAGCGGCAGGCTTCGCGTCGTGTCTGTCAGGCTGAGCTGTTCTCGCTCAGTTTCCTGGCGGAACAAAAAGGGGCGATCCTGAGCGCTCTGAAACATTTTCCAGAGCAATTGATGGTTGGAGTACGCGTCGCCCGCGAGAAGATTTAGTAGCGCCCCCCGGTCCAGTCCTTCAGTGGCGACCTGAACTCTAGACAAATACATAGTCAAACCTCCTTGATACGCGCGTGATACTCTGCGCGCTGACGAAACTGCCATCGATCCCGACTGAGGACATCGTCCTCTGGGTATCGTGTTTCCTGAGGTTCCATATCAACGGCCTCTATTTCCCAGAAATAATCACTTACCCCTTCCACGGCTAACCAACGTCTCTGCCCCTCGTCAAAAAGTGGAAAATCGGTGCAGAGCGCTTCTTTTAATCCATCTGTTTGCACTACCACTGGGGCCAGTGGTGCGGCCAAGGGACATGACTTTCGACCCAAATAGAGCGTAAATCGAGGTGCCCTCAACGCACTTTTTAGATCCTCCAGACTCCATTGGCTTTGTTCTGTAATGGTGACCCCGACGACCCAAAGGCCGTCGCAGCGGTAATCCCGCCGCGAAATGATGGTGTTCAAGCGATCGCTGGGGCCCTCAAGCTCATCTTTTCGAGTCGCATAACGCGCCTTCTTATCTCGCTTTGGAACCTGAACAGTATGGAAATCGCGAATGAGTCGGCCCGGTGTTAGCTGCCGAACAGCGAGGCGAACAGAGCGGCCAAGTGCCGCCTGGTTTTGGGCTTCTTCTCTGCGAATGCCCAGCGCCGCAGCCAACAACCCAACAAGCGCCGATCTGCTGGGGTGATCTGAACTAAACCGATTTTCTCCGACCGCCGGTAGGCCCCAGCTGGCCATTGGCCCATACAATTGAAATACGAGAACGTCCATAAAGCCTCCTCAGTCGTCCCTCAAGAAGCTCAACAGCTCATCGAAACTGCCTTCTCCGGCGACCACATCTACCGTCTGCCGACTTTCAGCGCAGTTGCCATAAACCTGATCGAAGCGCTCTACTTGTGAAGTTAGGCGGCGAATTGCTTCAGATTCCTGATCGTGCCCTTGAACGGGTTTTAGAAAGGCAACCGAAAGAGACCTAGGTTGCTGGCTTCCTTTCTCAGCGAGCACATAGCTTGCGTATGCTCTCGAACCAAAGCTGTTCTGCTTGCCCGTCGGCGCGACTTTAACAGCGGCTTCTGTCAGGGCTCCGATTGCTCGATCAGCTAAATCAGTATCTCCAGACAGATTGTGGATCAATTGATCCCGGTTGATGCAGATGTAGCTGTAAAACAGCCCAGCCGCGAAGCCTGTTTCGCCTATGTGAGCAGCACCGCGGTCTTCTTCGCCGGTGTTCAGATCGTCTACTGCGGTGAAATAGTCGTCCTCAATGACCACCGGGTGCACTGTAATGGCATGAGCAACTTGGCAAGCGGCCTCGACGTTGAAGGCTGGATCAGCGGCCAACATCCGACCAAAAAGAGCGATATCCGCTGCGGAAGGCGTTTTTCGGAGTAGTTTTAGCTCGTCCTCCTTGGGTTCACGCTTTTCATCAATTAAGCGATGGGAGAGTTCCTCCACCGCTTGCCGCTCTTCTGGACTAATGTGAGCCAATTGTTCGATCTCGACACTGCCTTTTTTGAGCGCCCCAAATACATCCGCAATCTTCGCAGCCCAGTTTTTTGCATCCTTTTCTGCAATACCGGCACTGGTAAATTGCACTTGTAGCTCGGAACCAAGCTTCTTTGTTCGTATACCTACGTGCCCCGCCACGGCTTCTTGAAACAAATCCGAGGTTCGCCAGTGCCTTTTCAAGCTTTGAGAGGAGACCCGCAGGCGCTCGACGCCACCCATTCGCGCTGTTTTTGGTCGACCCAGATCGTCTCGGTTGAGATTTGCTGGGGGATAAGAGGTGAGAAGGTGAAGCTGAATAAAAGTTGTCATTGTGAGTTTCCTTTTATGAGGCGGCTAGATGGCGGTTATTTCTGTTGGCCGGCAATTGCCGTGAAGTAGTCGTTTGCCCATTTGGCTGCGAGGCGGTGGCTCGGTTGGCTAGACCTACGACCTTGCTGTTCGGTATGCCAAAGCAAAATGTCGTCGGCCAGCGACAGGATATTTACTCTGCAATTGAGCAGCGCCACCGCACGGCGGCAGCGGGTGAAAAATGCGTCCATATCTGGACTTTTTTGAAGCTGCGAAAACCGCAGTTCGCTCATTGCAGGTTTGCCCGTTTGCGCTTTTTCCTGGCCCAATGCGGTAGCGAAGGAATGATCGGGCTCATGCGCCTTCACGCTGGCAAGCACCGCGGCGACAGTCGCCCAAGCAGGCATAAGGTTGGCGGATCGAGTTTCCGACTCGCCGCCGGTAGCGAACCAAAGAAGGCGAAAACCTTCTGTCAAAAGTGCGCTGTCAGGATCACCGCAATGCCGCAAAGCAGCACCAACCCCTCGTGAATAGGCTGAATTGCCTCCGGGTAAACCAAGTTGGTTGAGCAAGGCCTCGTCGTTACGGAGCCTGGCCCACCAGGTCAAAAGATGCCGCCGCTGAGAGTCGTCGCGAAGTACTCGGTAATAAATTTTTGTGGTTGTCATGGCGATTACCTGTGATTACTGGGCAGAAGTTTTGAGACCTGATGCCTCAGGTTTAGCGCTATTCATTCCCGCCTGTTGCCGGAATTCTTTCGGCGTTTTGTTTTTCCAAAACCAAGCCAAATAGAAAATTCGGGCGCGGGTGATTCTTTTCATGTTGGAGAACGCATCAGCCGTGCTAAGAGTGAGTTCATCAAAGGTGTCGAGTGCTTGAGCAAACACATGGCGGTACCAGCGCTCAGCAAGGTCTGTGGGAAGACGCGCGATATTGTCCTCACAAAGGCGATCACCGAGTTCTCGGAGCAATGAGTAGAATTCATGCTCAGTCCTCTCCCAGAACCGGCTATCGATGTATTCCAAGTCCCCTTTGGCATCACCCGGCCGTTTGAACCAAGCTTCCTTCACATTCTTGCGAAGCTCCCAGCAGGTCTCTCTAGCCAGCCCGATCATCGCCCGCACCCAGTTCAATAGCCTGTGCTGTTGACGGTCATTCAAAGCTATGAAAGGTAGCTGAGTACTAACCCAGCCCCGAGCCTTCATGTTGTCCATGTCGTAGCCGAAGACCCAAAGGCGCGCCGCGCGGGATAAATCAACGTCGTCCTGCTGACACTCATCAGCCTTTTGTGGGTAGTTCAAAACGTTCAGTGCAGGAAGATTTACGCCGTCTTCTCTGTCTTCCAACGTGAGGCTCTCCCAATGGCGGTAACCGATGCCGCCAGGCTGGCCTTTCACCGACAGCGGGATTTCGTCAGGCTTTTTTGGGTTTTTCCGATACGCCGTCAACGGATGTCTCCAGGGGCCGTCGTAGTTGTAGCCATAGTTACGAGCTCTTATCTGGGTAACAGCACGTTTCGCATACCGTCCACAAAGATCGCAGCTCACAGCTAATTCTTCGACGACAAGGCGGAATCGGCGAGGCATCGCCCAAAAGGTATGCAATGGGTGAACGTCACTGATCAGGGTTTTCTGGCCTTTCTCGCTGGTATTAGTTGGCCCCATCCAGGGAAAAAGTTGGCTATCACGAGCGTCAGGATCTTCGAAGCAAAGAGTTTCTCGGGGCAACACGTTGATCCAAAGTTTTTGCCAGAGCGTGGAATGGCTTTTCATTGGCAGTAACAAGGTGGTTAGTGGTCCTCCTCCTCTCAACCCGGTGCGGTAGCCCTTCCCGCCTGAGGGCGCATTAATCTGCATGGTGAATAGCGCCACTGCCGCACAATCAAGGCAAAACGTTTCTGCCCGCCCAGATTTGACGAAATGATCAGTGTTGTTTTTGATCGTTGATGCTCCAGGAGCATCAATCAGCAGTCCGGAGGCAGGACTTGGCTCCTCGGAAGCGAGATCGTCAAAATCTTGCATGAAGCAGGGGCCGGCTCCCTCCATCTCAAAGGCAACCGCAAAAGGCCTCATTGCCTCATCCAACTGGCAGGCGGTAGGGGCAGACTCGTAGCGACTAACCCACTCGTCCATCGTGGCGGGCGAAGTTGTGGTTTGGAGAAGGCCGATCAAGAACTGATAAGCAGCGCCTTGGAAATCGGCCCGGGGTAATGCCAGATCGACGATGTCTTCTGAACTAATCGAGCTAACGGGTAGGTATTCGGTGGCTCCGCTTCTTTTCAGAAACGGCAACCAGGCATCTCGTAGGACGTTCATGAAGGCTCCATCATCGATGTTGAAAGCCCATCCCTGGGCTAAAGTGGCTATTTCCTTTTTGCTTTACGCTTCTTCGAAAGCCTTATCGGCTAGGCTTTGAAGCCGTAGTCGTAGGCATCGAGCACCTCACCGTTGGTTCCGCGTCGAAACCGACGAAAAATAATCGACCGTTTCTTATTTGGCATTTGGCATATCACCTCCTCGGGGGTGGAGATTTGTCCGCCGTCCGCTCATTGACTATCAGCCCAGGTCAACCTAGGCTTCTGGCGCCAACCTTGAGTCAAGTGCGGGGGGGCGGGCACGCCCACCTCGCAAGCACCCTTATTCGGACGAAAACGATATTCGCAAATATTAAATGAAGCGTCAAACGTTTTTAAGTTATTTGTGACTGACCAAATTTCAAAATATTTGTGGCGCATGGCTCCTGACTTTAATATCTCATCGTTCCCTTACGGGGATGGTCCGTTATTGGTGACTGACCAAACGCCTGAGTCAGCGCTGTTCCCCGCCAACGCGGGGTTTATGGAGCCCGACGCTCGAGTCGTAGCAGTAACCATCAGATAGGGATGCTTCAAGAACGAGCTTTGAATAACGAAGCCCCGGCTGTTCCGCCAGAAGCTGCTCCCGAAGAGACTCGTATTGAGGCGGCCATTGAGGGAGTTTTTCCGCCATGGATTGGCGCACGGACAACTGACTCATCTCCCATAGCGATTGCCCCTGCGGCCAATAGGGCTCGATTCGCTCAGCCGCCGTGTTCAGTTTCACCAGAGTGACTTTGACGCTAGGTTCATCGGACAAGCGTGTGCCAATATCTACCTCCGGCTGCCAACCACTCATCGCACTGTCCGCAACATAACCCTTGTCCAGATCCAACCGGTTAAACTGTGCCATGGCGATTTGGCTGTGGCGTTCTCCCTCGTCGTTTAAGAAACTTTGCTCGAGCGCCTCGGGAATTTCGGCATCTGCCTGCACGCCATAAACAGATTCGATGAGATAACGGGCCCGATCTGGCATCCGGATCGACTGTTCTTCAAGGAGAGTTTTGAGAGTCAACCAGAGCTGACCATGGTTCCGGTAAACGGCGGCAGTGCCGGGAAGGAGCCGACGAATCCACTCGCGGTCCGGCTCTAATGAAAATGTCGGAGCGAGCACGTGAAGCACTGGCAGAGGACGGCCATCAGTCGCGTCAGCTTTCTCTATCGGATTCCCAGCGGCATCGCGCAGGTGACGGTGCAGGCGACCCGCTCTTTGGATTAGCAAATCGATAGGTGCCAAATCCGAAACCATCACATCCGCACAGAAATCTAGAGATTGTTCAAGAACCTGCGTTCCTATCAGGATGCAACCTGCCCGGCCCTCGGATCTGGAAGTCTTTCCAAAACGGGAAAGGACAGCGCCCTCTATGTGCTGTCGGTCACCCATAACGAAACGGCTGTGAAATAAAAGCACTTTTTCCGGGTCGACAGCCTGTTCCCGAGCAAGCCTGAAAGCCTCAATGGCGTCATCAACCGTGTTACGAATCCAGCAAGCACATCCTCCGTTCTTCGCTGTTTCGAGACAGAGCGCCAATGCCTCACCGCTCCCATAGATTTGCTTTATCCGCAAATCCCGCCGGACACTGGGGCGCGTTTCAAGCCGAGATTCGGCCAATCCATCGCCGCTGACAACACTGGCGAGCGGAAAGCTCTCTTCATCCCTGATGGAAGATGTGTGCTGCCCCAGCCCCCTTCCCCATGCCTCAATGAGCTTACGCCGCATCGCCAGGGGCAGAGTTGCTGTCAGCAGGACAGCATTGCCCCCTTGACGGGCGTGAGACTCAAGCACAGCCACGAGTAAGGCAAGCATGTAGTCGTCACAGGCATGGATTTCGTCGACGAGCAGAACTTTATTACTGAGACCGACGAGGCGGAGCGCCTGGTGTCGAAAGGGAAGCACTCCCATAAGTGCTTGATCCACCGTACCTACACCAACATCCGCCAATAGCGCTCGTTTACGAGAATCAGCAAACCATTGGTTGCAAGCTGCGGTGGCACTTCGCTCGTCTGCTCTATAATTCAAATCGCCAGGCTGACTGGCATAGATCGATTCTCGAAAGGTGGCATTTAACCGGCTAGCGCCATGTGCCAGCACCAGGTTTGGCTGGGACTCGGCGGTAAACCAGCGGCGATAATAATCAGCAATTCGGGTGTACATCGCGTTGGATGTCGCCATGGTAGGCAACCCAAAGTAAATTCCGTTGGACTTTCCCTGCGCCAAAAGGCGGTGAGCCAAGGCGATAGCTGCCTCTGTTTTTCCCGCGCCTGTAACATCCTCCAGAATAAAGAGCTGGGGTGAGTCGACGAGCGCTACCTCCTCCGCCCATCGCTGTAAGGGTGTGGGATCGAAACCAAAAAACTCGCTCACGCCGGGGAAATCAACGGGCTGGGGCGGACGATCGAAGCCCAGTCGGCGCAATTGTTTTTCCGCCCTGGGTAAAGCGTCCTCAAGCCAGTAGGTTTTGAGTGAAACCGGATCAGAGCGGTAAGGAAAACAGGACTGATCTGATCCCAGCCAGTCTGCGAGGACCGCCAGCCCAGCAAGGTGCCAGCTAATTCGCTTGAGTCGCTCCCCCCAACCTGGGTCACCCATAAGCTCCATCGGCCATTGCGGAACGATGAGTTCTGCCGCATTGACCGCAAAAGCACGGGCAGCGATCTCATCTTCCGGCGCGAAATAGTTCTCCACGAGATCATCGACTTGCCCGATCGGCTCTCCGTGATGACCGAAAGCAGTTCCAAGTAATAGCTCTAGCGCCTTTCTTTCCTGACCGCGGGGCTTCTGTTGCGCTGGCCAACCGCAGGCCCTTCCTATTTCCTCACAAAATATGTCACCACGCCGCCAAAGCAACATTCCAAGCCCTGCATGACGTCCGGGCTTGCAAGGCTGATCTCGCTTAATGAGGATTGGCGCGTCAGGCGAAGCCTGATCCTGGAAGGATTGAGAGAACTTTCCGAGATCATGAATCGCGAGAAGAAAGGCAAAGATAGTCCGCAGCTGCTCCGGCTTGACACCCAGAGCCTTTGCTAGAAATTGAGCCCGCGGTTTTGCGGGATCCAAAAGCCAATAAGCCACGGCGGCGACGTCTAGAGAGTGATATGGCAGCAGATGACAGGGTATGCCTCCCCCATCGCTTGCCGCGGGCCTCGCTTTCCCCCAATAGCGATGAAAGGGTTCGGTTAGTTCCTCGAACTCCACAGCGGATATCTCCTAAAATTAGAATTTCCCAACGATAGCCTCGCCACTGCCCCACCCCATGCACCACTGATTAAATCAACAGTAAACCCGGCTCATCTCCTCAATCCGCGATCTAACCTTCTCGCGCAGTTCGGCAGGCTCAAGCACTTCCACGTCGGGTCCGTATCGCAGGATTTCCATCGTCAGTTCTGTGTCGTTGGCGTAAGGCACCCAAAGATGAAAAGCGCCCTCTTTCCATTCCGATAGCTGGTCCGTATGCCACTGTTCTTCCGAGACCCATTCAGCCGCTTGTTGCGTGAAAACCAAATGGGCTCTGGCTTGGGCGGCACCGCCGAAGATGCCGAATCCTGATGTGATGAATGCGTCCAGCTCCTCACTCGCTAGCGGCGCGATTTCGCTATCCAGCGTTTGCACCTGACGAATTCGATCCAAAGAGAAGATGCGGAGCCCTTCGCGGGCTTCACACCAGGCCACGAGATACCAATTTGAGCGGTAATGAAGCAGGCGTTGGGGCTGGACCACTCTTTCCTCAGAGTCCTTTCGGCCCCGGCCGAGATAGGTGAAACATAATCTGTAGCTTCGTAGGGCCGCCTCGGCTACCGGGTTGAACACTCCTGGTTGACTGGTCCGGGTCTGGATAGGCTTTATTTGAATGCGTTCGCTTATGAGCTGAGCGTCATGGCCGCTCTCTCCCAAGAGCGTTTGAATTCTTTGTCTCAATGGCTCTAGGCGATTAGCCATAAGGCGTGGTTGGGCCTGCTCCAGCATTTGCTCGCAAGCCAACAGAGCATGGAGCTCACTGGCGTTCATCCAGAATCCTGGCAACTCGAATACCGGGCCTTCTGGCGCATAACGATGGCCATTCTGCTCGCGGCAATACTCGATTGGCGCACCCAATTGGTCGCGCATGTATTCAAAATCGCGGGTAACGGTGTTGCGGGAGGCTTCTAGTTCGTCCCGGAACCTCTGCATGGGTACGGGCTGCCATGCACTACGAAGGATTTCGTGAATTCGATAGATACGGTTAAAGCGGCTCACATCCAGTCCCTTGAATACCAATCCGCTGATCAGTGCGGAAAATCATCCTGTATTCGAAGGTAGACTGTTTCCTGAATCCGTGACTTCTCACGGCTCGAATTGACCCCAAAGCCTGCAACAGCAAGGCCTCGGACGGTATAATAGCGCCTGACATTCATTCACCCAGTCAGTGCATCGGCCCATGCGTACC
>Ga0208934_1000485_pt1 | contig 18848 bp, 23 predicted proteins | sample MalvirDeepMed_s2_FD_184243 | JGI IMG/M metagenome (GOLD analysis project Ga0208934, IMG submission 184243) | Marine viral communities from the Global Malaspina Expedition - Malaspina viral metaG DeepMed_s2 (SPAdes) (version 2) | ecosystem: Environmental > Aquatic > Marine > Oceanic | place... | reverse complement strand
CGGCACGAAGGGTAAGCTCGATGGAATTGCGACGGCTGCGGAGGGGGCCGGATCCGCAATCCGCGACGCCCTTGTGCAGGCGATGGATGAAGCGAAACAGAAAACTGAGCAGACGGCGGACACGATCAGGGGAAGCCTGACCGACGCGTTCAAGGGCATCGTCACAGGGGCGTCCTCAATGAGGGACGCAGTGTCAGGCGTCCTATCGCAGCTGAGCGACATGCTCCTGACGAATGTCGGAAATTGGATGTTCAGCGGAATTTCCGCGAGCATGGCCCCAGCTTTCGCGGGCATTCCCGGGTTCGCCAACGGCACGGACAACGCACCGGGTGGTCTGGCATGGGTGGGTGAACGCGGTCGAGAACTGGTGAATCTTCCGCGGGGTTCGCAGGTCATTCCAAACCACAAGTTGTCGTCATCCCAGCGGGAACTTCCTGTGCGCCTTGTTGGCGGGGATCTTGTGCTGGGCGACGGGGGCCAGATCATGACGACCATCTCGGCCCGGATTGACCGAGCGTCATCTGAAACGCTCGCCAGAACCCCGGCTTACCTGGATGAACAACGTCTGAGGACCAGCCGTGGGTGACGTGATCTGGCCGAAACGCGTCCGCATCTCAGCATCTCCGGCGCGCTTACTAGGCCGAGTGCGCTCTCGGTCTCGGGCGATCTCTGGCGCGGAAACGCTGGTCCCTTCGTTGACCTCATGGTGGGAGGTCAATCTGTCGGTTGCGGTGGTCGAAGAGGACGCACGTCTCGAATGGGAGGCGTGGCTTGCCGGGATGCGCGGCGGGCTCGCTACCTGCGCCGTCCCCATGCACATGAGCGACCGCGTGGGCTATCTTTCTCGCGATGGCGAGGCCGGCCAAGGCGTCGCTGAGTTCACCTCGCACGAGCACTGGATCTTCGATACATCGTCTGAGGATCGGATAACGCTGGCGCAGAGTGCCGCCTTACGCGCAACCGATCTTCCCCTAGATCTGGGGAACGCGGAACGCCCCCGGCCGGGTCACCGTCTCTCGATCGCGGACAGAATGCACCGGGTCGCCCTCTCCTGGGAAACGGACGGCGGCGCCATCATGGTGCGGGTCGATCCGCCACTCCGGTCCGCGCACTCCGCGGGTACTCCCGTAGATGTGGATCAGATCACGTGCCTTATGCGGCTTGCCGACGAGGGCGAGGGCGAGATCGAGGACGTGCCCGGGGCGGTCCAGCGGTTCACGGTGCGATTGGTGGAAGCCCTATGACGGCCCGCGACGACATCCTCGCGATCCCCGACGAGCTGCTGCGCACCGGAAAAATTGCCGAGGCCGGGCTGGTGTTCATGGATTTCGCCAGTGGTGCCCGGCGCTGGTGGACCGGCACTGGCAACCTCGTGACGGCGGGCCATACATGGCAAGGCACGGGCGACGTGATCGAGATCGGGGCCGTGCAGGCGGCCTACACGCCTGTCGCGCAGCCGCTCACGTTCCAGATGGCGGCAACGGCCGAGATGATCGATCGCGTCGTCAACGCCGAGGCCGATGTTATCGGGCGGAAGGTTACGCTTTTCGGGCATCTGTTCTCGCTGCAGCCATTCACGCCCATCGGGGCACCATACGCGCATTTTGCCGGGACGATGGAAAAGCTGCGCTTTCGCCAGCGCGGCGTGGACCAGGCCCGGATCGAATTGACCTGTGAAGGCTGGCTCTATCGCCGCGTCGCACCGCCGCGTGGGCGTCTGACTTATGCCGATCAGATGGCGCGCCATCCGGGCGACAAGGGTCTCGAATACATCGGGAAATACGAGGACTACGAGACCCGATGGTTCTGAGGGAGGCGACGGCCGCCGACGTGGACCATGTTGTCGCCCTGATCCGTGATCTGGTGGAGACCGTCGGCGGGCCGCAGGCCGTGGATGAAGCCGCGACCCGCGCGACCGTGCTGTCGCTGATCGCCTCGCCAATGGGCGTCGTGTTCGTCACGCCGGGCGGCTTCATTGCCGGTATGCTGTCCGCGTTGCCAGTCGCATCCGATCTCTGGGCCCACGAACTTGGGTGGCGGGCCACTGACCGAAGCGGGTTGCGGCTCCTGCGGGCATTCGAGAGCTGGGCAGACCAGCACGGCGCACGGGTGCGGCTCAGCACCGGCGCGAACGGCCCAGACCTATCACGGCTGGGCTACCGGCCCGTAGAACTTGCCTGGGTGCGCTGATGGCTGTTTTCACTGGGATCACTTCCACGCTCGTCTCGTGGGGCCTGACCGCCGCCGCCGCCTCTGCCGTCACGCAGGTCGGCGTCGGTCTTGCGCTGACCGCTGTGTCACGGGCGATCACGGGGGACAACCAATCCCTACCACGCCGGGAAGTGCAGGCCGTCGTCAGCCAGGCGGACGCACCGCGCAAGCGCGCCTACGGCAAGAACCGACTTGGCGGAGTGCGCGCGTTCTTCGAGGCGAAAGATGGCATCCTCAGTTCGGTGATCATCTACCACCAAGGGCCGGTCCACCGGCTGCTGAACTGGGTGGTCGACGGTGAGGTCGCCGAAGAAAACGGTGGCGGCAATCTCGAGATCGGCAGCGTGGATCTCGACGAGAGAATCTATGCCGATTGGAGAAACGGCACGACAGCCAATTATTCGCGGCTGAGAAATGACTACAGCATGTGGACCTCGGACCACGAACTGCGCGGCCTCGTGACGGCCTTCACGAGGTTTCGCAAGCCAAAGCCGGAGGACTTCAGCAAGATTTTCCCCCGCGCAGCGCAGACCTCCATCCAGATGGATGTCGAGGCGGTCGAGGTGCTTGATACCCGGGATGGCGTGACGCGCTATTCGGACAATCCTGCGCTATGCATTCGCGATTATATGGTCGCCGCCGATGGCATGCGGGTGCCCGCAGCGGCGATGGATGATGCACAGTGGGGCGTCTTTGCCAGCATCTGCGACGAGGCCGTGCCCCGCAAGGGCGGCGGTACCCAGAAGCGCTACCGGCTGGCCGGTGCCTATAGCCTCGAGGACAAGCCAGCGACCGTCCTGTCGGAAATGCTGGCGACCTGCGATGGCGGCATTTACCTGACCACGGAGGGCAAGCTGGCGCCGCACGGCGGCAAGTATTCCGAACCGGATGTCACGATCACCGAGGACGATATCCTCGAAATCGAATGGGGCACCGGCCGCAATCCGATGACCGCGTTCAACGTGCTCAAGGGGATGTACTTCAGTTCGGATCACGATTTTACGGATACCGAGGCCCCTGAGTTGCGGGACGAGATGCTGCTGGCCACGCAGGGCGAGCGCACCGATACGCTGGACGTGCCCTGGTGCCCGGACGGCCACCAGATGCAGCGGCTGATGAAAAGCCACATGTATCGCGCGCAGCCGCCGCGGACGGCGACGATCACTACGAACCTGGTCGGCATCAAGGCGCGCTTTCCGAAAGGGGATGGGGTTCACGCAATCCGCATCGAGGCCGGGGCCCTGTCGGGCGTGTACGAAGTCCTGGACCATGCCTATTCCATCGCGGACGGCACCTGCACCATCGCGGTGCACTCGCTTGAAGATGTCTGGGCATGGGGCGAGGACGAAGAACAGGACCTGGCCCCAGCGCTTCCGGACGATCCGGCCGTTGTCGCGGGCGGCGCTTTCCCTCAAGGCCTGACCCTTGCGGTCGAGACGATCCAGATCGACCAAGCCGGAACGCGGGGCGCGCAGATCGTGGCGCAGGTCGATGACCCGGATCGGGAGGACCTTGTCCTGCGCGCTGAATATAGTCTTGCCGGATCCAACGACTGGCGGGCGATGAGCGTCGCGTCGGGCGCGAGAAAGGCACTGTCCGGCGTCCTCGCCGAGGGCGACTATAGCGTCCGCGTCTGGTGGGCAGGGCAGGGCGTAGCGACGGTCGATTACCCGAACACGGCGATCACGCTCCTCTCCAACCCGACGTCCCCACCTGCGCCGACCGAGTTCTCCACGACGCTGATCGACAACACTGTCACGATATCGTGGCGCAACCCCGGGTCGGATTACTACCGCACGCGCGTCTATCGGAGCGCGACGAACGTATTCGGGGACTCCGTGCAGGTTTCGGTGCGCGAAGGAGTTTCCGGAGAAATTGGCACCCACGAAGATCAGCCCGGCGTAGGCACCTGGCATTACTGGGTCGACGTCCAGAACCCCAGCCTCGTGCCCTCCAATGAAGTCGGACCGATCAGCGTCACGCTGAGCTGACGACCCACCTACAAATTTCACAAGAGGTAATGCCATGGGCGTCCACGAAGACTCCGTCAACAATGTTATGCGCGATTTTCGGGTCGACGGGGATCCGTCCAGCGGCCAGCACCACCCTTCCAAGAAGCAAGTGCGGCAAGCGTTCGCGTCACTGGCCAGGGCGACCGACGGGGTCGCGCAAAGTGTCGTCACGGCCGGCCAACAGGCCGCCATTGCGGACGGTCACCGCGCGGCCGCGGCGCAGCACGAGGCCGCGGCCGCCGTCGTCCGCGACCAGATCGCCGCGGCCCTGATGGCGGAGGGGGCCAAGGTCTTCGTCGGGACGCCGGAAGACGCGATCCTGAAGACGGATCCGGGGGACGTGTTCCTGCTGCAGACCGGCCCGGGGACCGCGATCTACACCAACGACTCCGGCGAGCCCGTATTTCACGGGTATCTTCTGGACGTGCGGTTCGACAACGTCGCCGCCATGCTGGCCTTCGATGGCGAGCTGTTGCCCGGCACGCTGGTGCGGACGATCGAAGAGGGGTTTTCTTTCCGCGTCGTGTCGGCCTGGGCGGCTGCATGGGGACCGGCATCGGCGGGCGGGACCAAGTTTTTCCCGTTCTCGCAAGGCGGCTGGATCACCGCGCGCATGTTTGGCGCCGTCGACGGGACGGATTGCACCGCAGCGATGCAGGCCGCGGTCAATTTCGCGATGTATGGGGGTCCCGGTCATCAATCGCTGGTCGGGACCCGCGGGGCGCTGATCGACGTCTCGTTGGCCTATCACGACGACAGCCTTCGGATCGGGTATGGCGACGCGTTCCGCACGATCGAGGTCGAGGGGCTTGGCGCGCCCTACGGGACCGCCGCGTCGGCCGGGACGACGCTTATCATGACCGTGCCCGATCGTGACGGGATCGTCACCAATGGCGGGCGCGGGATCAAGATCGGCAAGCTGAAGCTGGTCGGGCCATGTCACGACGCTCTGGATTACGATATCGGGCCGCATGGCACGGTCGAGATGTTCGCGCCGGAATTCTACGACGAAAAGAAGTGGAACCTCGACGTCCTGTCGGCCGGTGTCACGCCGCGGCGTCGTCACGGTGCCTGCGCGGGGCTGAACGTCGATCCCGGGGGCGGTGACGCGCCGTCGCCGCGTGCGATCACGGGGATCACCGGGGCCAGCCCGGCAGTCGCGACCACGTCCGGCAAGCATGGGTTCCTGTCCGAGGGTTTGGGCGAGGCCGTGGAGATCACTGGCGTCGCGGGCCTTTCGGACGGGACCTACTATGCGCAATATGTGAGCGACACGGAATTTGCGATCTACAACCTGGACTGGACGCCTGTCGCGGGGGGCGGGCTGGGGGCAATCGGCTATGTGACCCAACCCGGGCGCCCGCCGGTGGTCTATCCGCAATGGTATATCGACGCCGGGTTCGACGCGGACCCCGATGCCGAGAAGAAGCGCAGTTCCGAGGGGTTCTTTTCGGACCTGGAAATCAGCGGTTACGAATACGGCGCCATCCTGGGCGGGTCGACGCAGGGGTCCAATACCGATTTCATGCGGTTCTTTAACGTCGACGTCTCGCGCTGTTTCATCGCCTTCGCCGTCAGCCATGCCAATCACCGCAACAACACCTGGGACCATTGCGAGGTCTCGAAATGCTGGGCGGTCTTCACCAATAACCGGACTGGCGATGCGATCGGGGCGATGCTCGGGAAGGTGGTCAACCTGGGCGGCGGGTTCTTCATCAACCTGGTCAGCCTGACCAGTTCGTCGCGCATGCGGATGATGACGTTCGAGGAATGCCAGGTCGAGAATTTCGGCCGGTTCGGAGAAGTCTATGGCAGCGGCAGTGCCAACACCCCGACGCTGTTCATTCAATGCGAGTGGAAGCCGCAACAGGAAAAGTGCGTGCCGCCGGCCATGCTCGACGCCAGGGGTGGCGACGGTGGATCCGTGAAGTTCCTGGGGGGTAGTATCAGGGCGCATCATGCCTTGAGCCTGACCGGCCGCAATGTGCGCATGGATGATTTTTCGGTCGCGCGTGCCGAGCCGATGGCGAGCGAATATCTACGGCTGTTCTACATGGCGACGATGGGCGCGGTTTCGCTGGCGCGCGCGACGGCGCCCGGTATTCCGTCGCGGTCAGCCGTCAAGATATCGAACGGCCAGGCCCAGGTCGCTGCGCCGGTCGACCACAACGATCGACGGAATTCCCGAGACTTCACCTTGAGCCCTTACGCGGTGTCCGGGCTGCACGAGGACGAACGGGACGCCCAGATCAACGTGCGTTGGGAGCTGCCGCAAATTCAGAACGTGATCGCCGCGTCGCAAAGGTCGGCTCATGCCGTCGACGGCAGGACGGTGCGTTTCACGCATGCCGATCGCAACGCGGCGCAGCTGCGCAATGAAGGCGTCGTGAACGGGTCGGCGCTGATCGACGACACGACCGGCACGACGATGGCGATCCGGTCCGTCGACCCGGCCTCGGGGGAGGTCGTCGCGACGCTGGTGACCAACTGGTATGAGGACGAGGCCGGGGCCGTGTCGTTGTTCGATCCGGACTGGAACCCGGCGGCGGGCAACTGGCGCGTGATCGCGGCCGGCATCTACACGCCGCCGATCGCCCTCTATGGCGACTTCACCGCGGGGTCCAACGTTATCACCAACGTAAGGACAGACGGGGTTTATGGCGATAAGCCAAGTTTCGGCCTGGCGGTGGGCGATGCGCTGGCCGCAATCACGCTGCCGCGCCGCCCGTTCTGGCTGACGGATGACACGACGATCACCGCGATCGATACCGCGGCGGACACGATCACGATCACCGATCCGTCCCGTGCGTCCCTGCCGGGGCAGGCGCTGAATTTCTTCCAGCGCGCGGCGCCGCCGAACCAGGCGGAAATATAGGGCGGCTATGATGAGGGTTCACTTCAAAGACCGCATCTTCGAATGGTGGCTGGCGGCCAACACGACAGGCTTCGGCCTTTTCCTCGCGATGCCGGGGCGAAGCATGGATAGCACCGCCTACGATCATCTGACCGGCTGGCTCCCGGAATGGGCATGGGCGGGATTCTTCTTCTGGACCGGCTTCGCCCATCTCGTCGCGCTTCTGATCAACGGCCGGCGCTGGTGGACCCCAATCATTCGATCCTGCACCACGGCGCTGAACTGCGCCGTCTATATCTTCTTCGGGCTGGGTTTCCTGCTCATCGATCCGCTGTCCACGGCGGTCTATTCGTACATGGTCCTGATCGCGACGGCCGCAGCGATCTGCTTTTTCCGGGCTACAGTCGATACCGCGGCGATTTTTGAGGTCCGCCGTCGTGACGCCTACTGAACTCGCTGCGGTCCTGACGGCCATTGCCGCCCTGATCGGCGCCCTTGGTGGCGCGGCTTGGTGGCAGGGCAAGAGGGGGAAATCCGCCCCGACCCGCCTGCTGACCCTCGAAGAGGCCGACAGGCTCCACGCTGACACCCGCGGCGAAATTCGCCAGCTGCACGCCGAAGTGCGGGCGAGCAACAAAGAGATACGCGACGGGCAAACTGAAATCCGCGACAAGATCGTCCGGGTTGAAGCCAAGTTCGACGCCTCTCGCTGACCCCCACGACAATCCGTTCGATCTCGACCCGCCGCAGGCGGGTTTTTTCATGCCCGAAAGGAGTGACTGCAATGAAACTGATCCCCGAATGGCGCCGTATCGCGGCGCACGCCTGGTCCATGTGGGGCCTCTATGTCATGGCCGCGCTGACCGCGGCCGAAGTCGCCTTGCCGGTGTTCGAGCTGCATCTGCCGACGAACCTCTATGCCGCGCTGATGGGGCTGATGCTGGCCCTGACGGCACTGGCGCGCGTAATCGACCAGGGCGTCACCGAATTCCTGCGGTCGGAAGATGGCGGGATCAACCTGTTCGCGTGGATCGCCCGGCTGTTCCGGCGAAAACAGGGGCGGAAAAGGGCAGGCGCTGCGGGCGGGGTCGCAGGCGCCGTGGCGGCCGCTGCGATCGCGGGGTTCGTCGGTCCCTGGGAGGGACTGCGCACGACCGCCTACCAGGATATCGTCGGGGTCTGGACGGTCTGTTACGGCGAGACCCGCGGCGTCGGGCCCGGGGACGCCTACACGGCCGCCGAGTGCGACACGCAGCTCGCCCGCGCCGTCGACGAGTATCGCGACGACCTGACCGCGTGCCTGCCTAACCTCGGGACCTATCCCGAGGGCGTGCAGATTGCGTTCGTCAGCTGGACCTACAACGTCGGCGCCGGGGCGGCCTGCGGCTCAACGCTGGTCCGCAAGGCCAAGGCGGGCGACCTGGTCGGGGCCTGCAACGAACTTCCGCGCTGGAACAAGGCAGGCGGCCGTGTGGTGCGAGGGCTGACGAACCGTCGCGCTGCGGAACAGTCCCTCTGCCTGGAGGCGTTGCGGTGAACAGGATGGTGACGGCCGGAGTCGGCTTGGCGGTCATCGTGGCGCTGATCGCCGCGTTGGCGCTGTTGAGCCGGCAGGCAGGACGAGACGCGGCCGAGGGCGACCAGGCCCGCGACACCATTGACGCGATCGAGGAGGGAACCGATGCGGCGAATGCAGAGGAGCGGGCTACTCGCGGCCTTGACGATGACGCTGTTCGCGACCGGCTGCTTCGTCGAGAGTGGTGACGCCGGGTGCCTGGTCTACGGCCAGCGCCGGGCAGAGATGCCGGATCCCGGAGGTCTGGCTGGGGCTTGGCTGCGCTGGGTCAACGGGACGGACGCCGCGATGGTCGGGGCGTGTCGATGATCTGGTGGATGATCATACTCTGCCTGATAGGACTTGCTATTCTCGGGCTGTAGAAACAGGTGCTTGTACGTCTGCGTACACGCATCACAAGTGCGTTGACATATTCGGCTACGGGTTGTCCATTTGACGTACATGAGTCGATGCGAGGCATGAACCATGTTAAGCACTGCCCAAGAACTGGCAACCATACAGCGTTTCCGGGGCATCATTACCGAGCTATCGGTCGCAATGTCCGAAGAGGTCCCGCGCGAGCAAAGAGAAAGTGCTTTGATGCGGGCGTCTTCGGCTGCTGAACTTCTCGACAACGAAAGCGACCGGCACCTGGTTGAGGAGCTCATTTCACGTGCGAAAGATTTGATTGAATCCCATTCGAAGGGCAGGGCGATCTGGCCTATCGGAAATGCTGCCCGATGACAAACACCGCCGGGGATTGCCGTACCCCGGCGGCGTGAACTCGTTACATGCGAACGCAGCGAAAACGAAGTAGCGTTCGTCGGGTTCCCGCAACTATGACCGCTCCGGCGGCTTTCCGTATTGTAGCCGGTCTCTCACTGTCCATGCCCCGATGGTCCTACAACCTCCCGCCCGATCTCCGTGCCCGCCTGCAGAGTGCCATGTCCGCGCGCAACGCCGGGCCCATGAAAGTCTGGACGAGGTCGTCGACTGGATGAACGCGGCGGGTGTGGAACGCCCGGAACGAAAGATTTGGTCGGAGTGCCAGGGGCAGGCATGGTGAATCGCTACGATGGCGGCAAGGCTTTGAACGCGTTCCCAAGGGCCAAAGCAGGTTGTCCTCGCCATCCTCCCTATGGATTTCCTATGAGTTTTGCCGCGAATTCAGTATCGAGCCGGATGCCTAAAGCTCTAGCGCTCCGGTTCGCTGCGCCTAGAAGCAATTCGTCGATTTCATCCATTCGAGCAGTATGGACGACAATCCGTTCAAGTACTTCCCTCGGACTTGTAGTGACTAAAGTGTCCCCTTCGTTCCTGACTCCTGCAATTTCTCCCAAGGCGCCATACATGCGCATCATGCCAAAGCTCATGAGATTCCCAACCAAGAGAATACAGGGTCCGCCGGTGCTATTCACGAGCTTCGCCCTTTGACTGATGAACGTTTGCATGCTGTTCGCGTTGATCCTTGAAAGGTCGGCGTGGCGGAAGTCGTGAAGGAGTAGCGGAACGGCCCCAGGGCTCACGGATTCATGTCTGTCAATTCGATCCAACTCCTGGAGGAGTTCTTTTTGTCCGAGGCTACCAGCATAGCGCAGGTAGAACATATCCAGCTCTGGAATGTGCTCGCTGTAGATCATTCGGCAAACCTTCTATGGCTCAGCGTGGCTGTAGCCACGTTGTTATCCACAGAATAGTGTCAGCAAAAATTCGCCATTGGTAGGCGGCTATCTGCCAAACAGAAGTGTGTTGCCGTGGTGCGCCACACGTTTCGGGCGAGCCGAATAGTGCTGTAGCGCCAACGGACTGACCGCATCGGCTTAGCCCGACCGGTCCTTGGGAGGCTGGACGGCCGGGTGGTCATGCGCTCTTTCGCCCACGAGTAAAGCGCGGGCGCTGTCGGTAAAACCGTATGCGCCCGCATACTCGGCAACGCAGGCCTCCAAGTCTCTAATGCGGGCGCGAAGTGCTTCCTTTTCGTTTTCCATGTCATTGATATATCTAGGAAATAAAATCGTTCAGTGATGGTATACGAAGTTCACCGGTGATCAAAGTGAAAAGCCGTGGTCACCCACACCGGTCAGACGAATGTTTTTGCCCGACGTGCGCACAGTGTCTTCATAAACACCCATGGCTGCCGTCACGGCGAGGATGTCGAGGCAATTCATAAGCTTCTCCGGCTACGAAAAGACTAGGTATCGGGGGCAGAGCTAGCAAAGCCGGCCTCTTTAGGTTCATGTCCATAGGAGGGCGGTGGTTTACAGGGGCAGGCGTAAGCCATTGGAAAACATTGAACGGCCAACCGTTCGGTTTACGGCGCAAGGTGTTGAAAATGCCCGAAACGCGCTGTCCTCGAGGGATCGCCAGATTTCAGGTTGCCGTGGGGGCATATGAGTGCGCACAACGGCGGTCATTCGTGCGCACCCCGGTCAAGAGATTTCTGCGCGCCGGAAGTGATGCTTATAAGCCCCTGTTAGAAATTACGTTTCAGGAAATCGGCCCTCGGAAGCCGAGACCTTCGGGATTGAGTTCTTGAGATCCCTGCGCGCCCGCGGACTGGGTGGGATCAGGCCGATGATCAGCGCAGCCCGCGCCGGTATCAAGGTCGCCATCGCTTTGGTGTTCGAAGCAACTTGGCGGCGCTGCCCGTCCGCTGGATAAGGAACGCTTTGGCCCACGTCTCGTGTGGACAGCATAGAGTCGGTGCCGGCGCGATCCGGCAGGGCTTCAGTCACCCCGCGCGAACCCTTGCTTGCGAGACCTGGCGCAGGGTGGCCGAGCAGTTGCGTCCGCGATGGCTGAAGCTAGCTGACCCAATGGAAGCCGATGAGCACGACTTGCTTGCCTATATGTCCTTCCAGAGACAGCACCGCACCAACTTTTGATGATCATGAAGCAAAGTCTATGCCGCCGTGCAATACGGGTGATCAGTCGCCATTGGTCCCGTTGTCGTACGCGGCACTTAGGCGACCTTCGAGGCTAATCGGGAAGTCGTCCGCTCCCGGACCGCGGCTGATATCTGCGGCCGTGGATGGTTTCGCTCTCGGCCGATACGATCGACAATTTTCGCTCGGCCTGAGCGCAGCAAATAGAACTTCATGCGCGCAGCCTGAGTGGTCGGCAGCGTTCTTGATTGTCGATTTTCACCCAGAGCTGAGCCTGGTTTTCCATCGAGAAGTGAGCCACGTCCAACTATGGATTTCGGGTTATGCGGGGGTCACGGGCGGGTTTGTCTCCTTCTTTTTCCGGGCTGCGGCTGCTGAGCTGGCTTTGAAGCGGAAGCTGTCGTTTCCGGCCTCAAGGATGTGGCGGCGGTGGGTCAGGCGGTCGAAAAAGGCGGTGGTCATCTTGGCGTCGCCAAAGACCGTGGCCCATTCGCTAAAGCTGAGATTGGTGGTGATGACGACACTGGTGCGCTCGTAGAGCTTGCTCGAGCCGGATGGAAGAGCAGCGCGCCGCCCGGGGCGCTGAACGGCAGGTAGCCCAGCTCGTCTATACCCGGCAGGCGCATCCAAGGCAGGCTGTCGGGAGTGTAGGACCACCAGGTCGAGCTTGGTAAGGGCCTCGGCGAACTGGCCGGCCTTGCCTCTGGCCTTTTCCTGCTCGAGCGTGTTGACTAACTCGATGGTGGAAAGGAAGCGGACCTTTCGCCAGCAAGATGGATCCGTCATGCCCGCCTCGACCGGTCGGCCAACGACCTCAGGCGAGGAGAATCCATCGCTCAAGTGGCGTGGCGCGCGGGCTACGCGACGGTGGCCGCGTTCTCGACCGCCTTCCGGGCCAGGTTCGACGGGTGATCCTGCCCGCAAGATTGCGGCAAGGGTTCATGGACTGCCCGGAATGTCGAGCGAAGATCACGCGCTGCTGGATCGCCCCGGTTCGCTGTCCTTTTGGGAAAAAGACCAGCTCCCCTCATCCCACGTCAGGTCGAGCCAGGCCGCCAGCGCCTGGAACCGGCGCGAGAGGCTCTTGTCGTTGACGCGACGCGACCACCTGCGGAACGGGATCAGGTTCCGCGAGCCGTAGCCTTCCACCAACACGATCCGCGATCGGCCATGCCGGGTCTCGTAGACCAGGTTGTGGGGGTTGAGGTCGTTTCCGATGATATGGAACGCGCTCATCTCCCCGGCGAAGCGGGTCAGGGCCGTCACGAGGTCGGAATCCACCCGTCCCCTGCGGTGCAGTTTCGCGACCGTCACCGCCAGTTCGCCGTCTTCCCCCCTGATCTTCTGGACAACCACCCCGAGCCCGAGATCGGTCAGCAGAACGCCCCGCTGGTGGGCGATCGGGGGCGGACGCCCCAGCTCCGCCGCTTTCAGCACGGCATCCAGATACGCCCGGTTCAGCCGCAGCAAGGTCTTGTACGGCCCTATGCCGCGCCATCTGCGCAATCTGTTTTTGAGGGATCGCGACGCGGCCAAGTGTTCCACGTGCTGAGTGTTGTGCACCTTGATAAGCTGACTGGACTTGCCCGGCCGGGCAAAGACTTGGCTTTCGCCGCCGCCCGCGATCGGATCGTGCCCGGAAAGCCGGATGAACCACGACTTTTCTAATTGATCGGTTTCATCTTCGGTGTCGGTCCGCGTCGGGGGGGCGGACTTCATGTAATGGGCGGTCATGACATCCTTGCTTTGTCACCGTGCGGGCGGATCGACGTCAGGGACGATGGTCCGCCGTTTCCCGGGGCGTTCGGTGGAAAAGCAATCTGACGGGATGTGGCCCGGCGTCAAGGCACAGACGGTACACTGAAGCCCCGCCTGGAGCCGTGGGCAGTTGCTTCAGCCGCCGAGCTGTCGAAGCAGGTCGAGCGAGGGCGTTCCGGTGACCGGAAGGCCCCGGGACTGCTGGTAGGCCCGGATCGCCGCTTCGGTGTTGCCCCCGATGACTCCATCGGGCTCGCCCGCGTCGAAACCGGCGGCGTTCAGCCGGCTTTGCAGGGCCATCCGCTGATCCTTTACGAGGCCGTAGCGATCCGGGGGGAAGGGGCCTTCGATCGGCGGCGCACCGGTCAGACGGTCGGCCAAGTGCCCCACGCCGAGGGCATAGCTGGTCGAGGGGTTGTAGCGCTTGATGACGTTGAAGTTGTGATACACGCGGAATTGGGGGCCGCCCGGCTGTGGCTGGATGACGCTGCCGCCCGATCCGCCGCTGCCAGAGGCTATGACCCGGCCCCAGGGCTCGCCCCGGCGCCAGCCGTTTCGCGCAAGGTAGTTTGCGGTGGAGGCCAGCGCATCGGTCGGATCCTCGCCCCAGATGTCGCGTCGACCGTCGCCGGTGTAGTCGACCGCGTAAGCCTGATAGGATGTCGGCATGAACTGGGTATGACCCATCGCGCCGGCCCAGCTGCCGAACATCCGGTCCGGCGTTGTATCGCCGGATTGCAGGATTTTAAGCGCGGCGACCAACTGGCGTTCGAAGAACTCGCCGCGGCGGCCGTCATAGGCGAGGGTCGACAGAGACGAGACGATGGGGATCGCGCCACGCCGCTCGCCGAAATCGCTTTCCAGGCCCCAGACTGCCGCTACGATTTCTGCCGGTACGCCGTAACGCGTTTCGATGGCCTGCAGGGTTCCCTGCTGGCGCGCAAACGCCGCACGGCCGCGCTGCACCTTCTTCTCCCCCGCGGCGATCTGAAGATAGTCTTCCAGTGTCCGCGTGAATTCGGTCTGGTTTCGGTCCCGTTCGACCACGCCGGGGGTGAAGCCCGCGGATGCGAAGGCCCGGTCGAACACGGGACCCGAAATGCCTTGTGCCATCGCCCGGGGCCGGAAATTCGCAACCCATGCGTCATAGGCGGGATTGGGCGCCGTGGGCATGGTCGTTTCGCGGGATACGGAAACCGCGGCGGGACCGCCGGCGCACGCCTGAAGCCCCCCTGCAATGAGCCCGAGAAGCGTGGTTCTGCGCGTAAGGATCATCTGCTCGTCTCTCCGATCTTTTCCGTCAGTCCTGACGTGCCTTCCCTGTTGGAGCAAGGGGGCGTTACCGCTGCCCCGGCGATCTTTCGCCGCAGCGGACGTTGCTACGCCCGAGGGGTTGGCTTACGCTGCGTCGCGGCACAGGGTGGAGAACGCATGGGACACGTCATTACGGTCGCACAGCAAAAAGGCGGGTCTGGCAAGACCACCGTGGCGATCAACCTCGCCGTCGCGCTGGCGAAGGCAGGGCATAGCGTCGCCATTCTGGACACGGATCCCCAAGGCTCGATGGGGCGGTGGTTCATGACCCGCGAGGAGGCAGGCGACCCGGGGATGGAGTTCGGCACGGCCAGCGCCTGGGGCGCAGGGTACGAATGCAAGAAAATGCGCAAGGACTGCGATTTCGTTATCGTCGACACGCCGCCCAAGGTCGATTCGGACCTGCGGCCTGTTCTGCGCGAGAGTTCGCTGGTCCTCGTCCCGGTGGCGACGAGCCAGTTGGACATGTGGGCTCTGGATTCGATCCTGGAGCTTGCCGAGCGGGTCGATATCCCATCACTTGTGGTTCTTAACCGCTTCAAGGCTGGCACGCATGTCTCTGACGACGTGGAACGCGACTTGGCCGAGCGGAAGATTGTTCGCGCCGCTACGGTTCTGGGCAATCGGGTTGTCTATGCGGAAAGCCTGGGTCGTGGGAAAGGAGTGCTCGAAATGGGGCGGGGGACGTGGACCCGTGAGGTCGAGGCCTTGAGGGAAGAGGTTCTAGGCCTCGTCGAACTCTGACCCGCGCGCAAATCCCCGAAGAGCCGTCACGAACAGCGACAGGCTGACCGCGGTCACATAAACGCAAAGAGCCGTCAGAACTGCAAAATTTCCAAGGGTGAACGCGACCACGGCGAGTGGCAGTGACGCGACGAGACTGGCGAAAAGCAGAACTGCAAGCATGATGGCCTCCGGATTGGCACCATGAAGCCACAAGTTGTACGGATTGCAAAGTTAAAAGTTGACGGCGGAGCGGATTTGTCGGGTGTCACAGTTCTGTCACGGAACACTTGTGGATGAACTGGGTTTATCCATTGTAACGCGTAACGGAGATAACCATGATTTCGAGATTAATCCGACGTCTCGCTGGCGGCTTGTCCGGTCGACGCAAGACCACGCGGCGCCGCAAGAGCAGCTCTGAGGCTCAACTTGCCAAGGGTGCCGCGCGCACAGCGAAGAAGCATCTTTGATGAGTAAAGGCCGCCTTAGATAGGGCGGCCTTTATGCTGTGGACATGCGTTGCAGACAAGTGTACTGCATGGACGCGCAAGCAATCTCTATCGATTCCCTGTTTCTGCCTCGCGGCCTACAGCGCACTCGATCCGGGCATTCTTCGCCACGCTGTTGCACTATCGCGAACAGACTACTAAGACAGGAGATCTCACGATGGCCACCGGCACCGTGAAATGGTTCAACACCACCAAAGGCTTCGGCTTCATTGCTCCCGATACGGGCGGCAAGGACGTTTTCGTTCACATCTCTGCCGTTGAGCGTGCGGGCCTCACCGGTCTGTCCGACGACCAGAAGGTTAGCTACGAGCTGCAGTCCGGCCGTGATGGCCGTGAGTCGGCGGGCAACCTCGAACTCATCTGATACTCAGGTTTACGGCGGCGTCGTTCCGACGCTGCCGGACCTTTGAGACCAGACGTAAAGGGCGCGATCTTTCGATCGCGCCCTTTACGTATTCGGGCTTATGCCACGTAGAGGCTTGGCCTGAGCCGCTCCCCGGGGGCGCTAAATGTAGGCAAATCGGCGCTACCGATTCATTTCGCAGATAGAACGCCGACGCATCAAGCAGTTTGAGCGTCAGATCTTGATGAGGTGAATGGTGCATGGGGGGACTAACCACCGGCAAAAAAGTTTTACCTATGGTCCCGTTTCATGGGCCATCCATGCGAGACCAACGTGATCGCATAAAGGGAGACACTCGGCCACCTATTGGCGGGGCGCGATCCGGCGCCAGTCCTTCCAACGGCGGAACATAATTATGGTGCGGATGCGTTTTTCGACTAAGTCGCGTCGATCATCGCGGTCTCTTCCTTGTGCTGCGATGTATCCACACCATCAAGGATCCTCGTGGACACACCCTTCCCGCTCCAGCGCTTTCGGCGGTCTTAGAGCGGTTCGTCAGTCCGCGCCAGATTCCCCGGGCGCATCTGGCCAGCGCATACAATTGTTATTGAACAAGGTTACTCGGCCTGCGCGCTGGAAATCGCTGCGTATTCCGGGCTGATGCGCCCACCCGTTCCGATTTTATCCGCCCACCGATTCCGGGGTATCCGCCCGTCCCCGTGATCCGGTGCTCCGAGGCGACTTGCCACCGGCTACCTTCCGGCTCTTTGAAGCCGAAGGACGCCCGATGAGGAGGTTGCCGATGCGGAAGATACGAGACGTTTTGCGGCTGTCAGCTGAAGGGCTGTCGACGCGCCAGATCGAGGCCAGCCTGGCCATCGGCCGTTCCACCTTGCGCGGCTACCAAGCTCGCGCACGAAAGGTAGGCCTGAACTGGCCTCTGCCGCCGGACCTGTCCGATACCGAACTCGAACGGCGGTTATTCCCCCGGACAGCGCAGGACGCGGCGCGCCGGGCTGTCGAGCCTGGCTGGGCCAGCATCCACCGGGAGTTGCGCCGCAAGGGCGTGACGCTGATGCTCTTATGTCCGCGCCACGGAGGGGCCTGCCATCACTCACCCCAACATCCGTGGCGCTGATTACTACCACTGACCAGAAAAGGTCCTCTCAATGCTTCAACACCCAACCTATGATCGCTTGAAGGCGCTGCGCCTCGACGGCATTGCCGAAGCCTTCGCCGAACTGCAAGCCTAAGGCAGAGCCGCCGATCTGACCCATGCCGAGTGGCTTGGCCTTCCGGCCCACCGCGAGGAAGCCAGCCGGAAGACCAAGCGCTATGAGACCCGTATCCGGGCAGCCAGGTTGCGCCACATCGGCGCCTGCCCGGAAGACGTCGACTACCGCGCCCGGCGCGGCCTCGACAGGGCGCTGTTCCAGAGCCTGCTGTCCGGAAAATGGATCACGGACAGGCGCAACCTGATCATCACCGGCCCTTGCGGCGTGGGCAAGACATGGCTCGGCTGCGCACTCGCACAGGCTGCCTGTCGCGACGGCGTCACAGTGATCTACAAGCGTCTGCCACGCATCTTCGAGGACCTCGAACTCGCTCATGGCGACTGCCACTTCACACGGCTCTTCCGCTCCATCACCAAAACCCAGCTTCTGATCCTCGACGATTGGGGACCCGACAGGCTGACTGCGGCGTAGCGGCGCGACCTCATGGAGATCGTCGAGGAGCGCTACGGCCGCGGCTCCACCATGGTCACGAGCCAGATGCCCGTCTCCACCTGGCATGACGTGATTGGCGAGCCGACCTTCGGAGACGCTATCCTCGACCGCATCGTCCACAACGCTTACCGCATCGGACCTGTCGCGGTTTGGTTCCGGTCACTTGAGAGCGATACTCGCCATCAAGGAGACTGGATATGGCAGACAGACAAAGCGATGAGTTCAAGCGCGATGCGGTTCGGATCGCGCTCACCAGCGGCCTGACCCGTCGCCAGGTTGCGTCGGATCTCAGGATTGGTCTTTCGACGATCAACAAGTGGGTGAAGGCGCTGTCCGAGGAGGCATCGGCCGATGACCCGGATCAGGATCTTTTGCGCGAGAACGAACGTCTTCGACGCGAGAACCGGATTTTGCAGGAGGAGAGGGAGGTTCTAGAAAAGGCGACAGTTTTCTTCGCGGGCCAAAAGCGATGAGGTTCGCGTTTATCGATCAGTATTGCGGGGCGCTGTCACAGGCCCATCTCTGCCGGATGCTCGATATCACCGATCGAGGGTTGCGAGCCTGGCGACGACGTCCGCCTTCGCAGCGTCAGCGCACGGATATGGTGCTATTCGCCCATATTCGCGACCAGCACCGCGCCAGCTTGGGCAGTTACGGCCGACCGCGGATGACCGAGGAGCTGAAGGAACTCGGCTTCGACGTCGGTCATCGTCGCATCGGTCGTCTGATGCGCCAGAACGACATCCGCGTGGTCCGGACACGCAAATACAAGGTCACGACCATCGCCCGGCAGGCGATTGCAAGGCAATCTGCCGAGTATCCGTGATGATCAAGTAGGTTCGGGAACCCATTTTCGTCCATCTCTCAGGAGCGCATTTGCCAAAACGATAAGTTTTCGCATGACTGCGGTCTGAGCAACTTTTCTTGGCTTTCCTGCTTGAACGAGGTCTTGGAACT
>Ga0208934_1000477_pt1 | contig 19041 bp, 21 predicted proteins | sample MalvirDeepMed_s2_FD_184243 | JGI IMG/M metagenome (GOLD analysis project Ga0208934, IMG submission 184243) | Marine viral communities from the Global Malaspina Expedition - Malaspina viral metaG DeepMed_s2 (SPAdes) (version 2) | ecosystem: Environmental > Aquatic > Marine > Oceanic | place... | reverse complement strand
GTTTGATTGAGTACATGCGGAGGATTGGCTGATGGTAATTACCAAATTGGAAATCGCAGACATCGACGGGTATGATTGGAACTGGGTCGCAAAGTATGAAGATGAGATTGTCGAGGAATTGATATCGGCTTATTCTACGGCGTACGTTGCGGAGTTCCCTGGGGTTCCTGGGGTGACGGTACAGCGCATTGCGGGGGAGTGGGCCAGGGAAAAGGCCGCCACAATGATACAGGGGGTCGCAGATACTACCAGGGAGCGGGTTCGCAGTATTGTGGCCGGAAGCATCCTGGAGGGCGCATCCATCGAAACAACGACCGACCTAATTAGTATGGACCATGCGTTCAGTCCTGAGAAAGCCCGAACGATTGCCAGGACGGAAACGGCCATCGCCCTGGGTGAAGGGCAAAAGGGTGCCGCCATATCTCAGGGTAGGGATGAAAAGCATTGGATGACTTCCGGAGCTGCTGACGATATATGCCTGGAGAATGAAGCCCAGGGGTGGATCCCGATTGACAATGTATTCGCGGGGAATGTCGACACGGTTCCGCAACATCCGAATTGCCGGTGCGTCGTGAGGTACCGGACGAAGGAATTAAGCGAAGATGAAGTGACGACGGTCAGCCCGATATCCTCGGAGCTTGTCGAAACGGGGTTGTCCAGGGTTCCTGAGTTTCGGTGCGTTGGATGCAACCGGTTACTCGGGAAGGACGTTGCTGACGGTACCAGGATAAAGTGCCGCCAGTGCAAGGCGGAACGCATCGCGTAGACAAATCAGGGTCCAGGAATAAAGCCCACGAATTAAGTTTCGTGGGCTTTATTTTGTTCGAAACTGGCAAATTGGCGTCCGATTTTAGAAATTGCTCAGATCTAGGCACGAAAGACACTTGACCACCTGTTGACAACACCTACGCCAAGCCTCATACTGGTAAGTGTAAGGCAGATTATACAAGACACGAAGGGGGAGACGAGAATGAACACAGTACACCAAGCAAAACAGGGGTGCATCTTCAGCAAAAGACAATACGCATTTACCAACGAAACGACAGGAAAAGTCACATGCAAGAAGTGCCTATCACTAAACGAAAGCAAGTAAGCTAAGGGGCGGTATTTCTACCGCCCCAATACAAGACACGAAGGGGGAGACGAAAATGGAAAGCATAACAATAACACTAGAGTGTGAGAACGGCCACCAGGTAGAGGCAATCGCGATTGATCCGGAGATCACAGCACCCGATGCAATCTCAGGTTCGATACTACAATTCAGCACAACGTCCAACTGGCACTTCTGCGATGACTGCACCGGTTCAACGCTACGGTCGAAGGAATCCCAACAAGCAGGACATGCCGAACTAATCCGAATCCTAACGACCGAATAAACCAAACGCAACGGTCGCCGAGATAACCGACTCGGCTACGCCCCTCGCGAAGATCGCGGGGGGCTTTTTTATTGTGTTGACAGTGTAAAGGGTGTCATGGTATCGTCTTGAGCAATTGAATAGCCCCGAGGTCTTTAAGGCCCATTTGAGCGGTAATACTGCCATCAGTATGTCGACTTGAATGGGCTTTATTTATTGGAGTTTGAACATGCCATACGCGGGGGAACATAGTTGCAGGATTGCACCACCTTCGCAGTTCGAAGAATTTCGAAGGCAGAATAATTGGAAAACAATAGATGGCAAGCGGGTGGATGCCATATGGGGAACCAACGGCGAAGGCACTAATCTTCAGGCCCTGCGATACCCGAAGGGCGATTGGTCTATTGCTGATGCCAGGTCGCATTGCTCGACACAGGAAGGCATCCTATTTGAGCCCGCAAGTTCACCGCAGATAAGGGAGGGCGGAATGACGCACCGAACGAAGTTTGTACGACCTACAGAAATCAAGATCCTGGACAAAGCCGCCGGTAGGATCTCCGCCGTGGTTTCGACCGAGAATGTCGACCGTGACGGGGATATCATCCGCCAGGCTAATTGGGATCTCAATAATTTCAAGGCGCATCCAATATTACTCTCATCTCATAACTATCGGGGTCTGAGTAATCAGATCGGCGAATGGACTGACATAAGGGTCGAAGGTAAGGAACTTATCGGCGACGCGCAGTATTACCTGAAGCAAGGGAACGCCGAAGCCGATTGGGGGTTCGTCCTGGCAAGCAAGGGTCGGGCGGCCTTTAGCGTTGGTTTCGTTCCGGACATGTCGAAGGCCAAGACAATCGAAACAGCCGGAAATATGGCCTACGAGTTTCAGGGCCAGGAGCTGTTGGAAGTATCCCAGGTAACGGTTCCTAGTAACGCTCAGGCACTACAAAGTCTGAAGGGAATCGAACTCCATCCAGAGATCGACACCCTGGTGAATGAGATGCTGAGTGACTTCGGGGATGAGATCAAAGAAGTGACCGATGAGGTGGTTGAAGAAACCGAGGAAGTCACCGGACGGATCTGGATCAGTGACGAAGATAGGAAGGCATTTGCCAGGGAAATCGCCGAGATCGTCAGGGATGACGTTCGGGCGATGATGCATGCATTTATGCATACGCATCCGAAGGAATCACCCAGGCCCGTAGACACCATTGTCAGGGAAGCAATTCAATCAAGATTCGGAGGTAAGTAATGACTACAGAGAACGTCAAGACCCAGGCAGAACTGGAAGATATGTTGAACGCGGGAACGCTCAACGAGTATATCGAGCATAAGGTTGCCGAGCAAGTCGGCACAACGGTGAAGGACCAAATGGATGAGGCCTTCAATTCCGGTGCCATATCTCGACCACCAATGGCCGATGAAGTAGCGATGCAGTCGAAGGCATTTAGGTCTGGGGAAGCGCCGGATCCCGAAACATCACTCAAGCGGGAAGCCCTTGCAATGGATGGGCAATTCGCAACTTTCGGAGAGTTCCTAACAGCTATAGCCCCTAGCACGATACAATCCCGCGGGGTAGATCCAAAAATAAAGGTTCTTGGGGAAGGCCAAGGCGATCAGGGTGGTTTCTTAGTTCCTGATGCCTTCACAACCCAACTCCTGGCATTAGCCCTGGAGGATGCGGTTGTAAGGCCACGGGCGTTCAGGATGCCGATGAGTTCATTGAACCTGAGTCTCCCGACCATAGTCGACACGACCCACGCAACCAATGTGTTCGGCGGGGTTCGTGGATACTGGACTCCAGAGTCCGGATCCTACACAAGTAGCGAACCGAGCTTCGGGCGTGTCACCTTGACCGCCAAGAAGTTGACCGCATATACCAGTGCAGCAAATGAACTTCTTGCAGACTCGGCGATATCCCTGGAAGCATTGCTCATGCGTCTTTTCCCGCAGGCACTTCAATTTTTCGAGGATGATGCTTTTTTGAACGGAATTGGTTCTGGCCAACCGGTCGGGATATTAAATGCGGATGCTCTGGTCACAGTTTCCAAGGAAACAGGTCAGGCAGCCACTACAATCGTTGCGGAGAACATCGACAAGATGTACTCCAGGATGCTCCCAAGCTCCCGCAGTCGTGCGGTCTGGGTAGCCCATCCTGACACTCTTCCACAGATCGTCAGCATGAGCCGTTCGGTCGGTACGGGTGGATCTGCGGTTATGATGAACAATATGGCAGGAGCGGCTCCTGCATCACTGTACGGTCGACCGCTTATCATTTCCGAGAAATGCCAGACACTCGGAACAGCCGGTGACATTTTCTTCGTTGATTTCGGGTACTACGTGGTCGCAGATCGCCAGAGCTTGAGCATGGCATCTTCGCCCCACGTACGATTCCAGAACGACGAAACCGTATGGAGATTCACAAGCCGACTCGATGGACGACCCTGGTTAGAGAGCGCACTTACACCACGAAACGGATCCAACACCTTGAGCCCGTTCGTGAACCTGGCGACCCGATCATAATCTATTACTGAAGGAGACTAGGGATGGCACTACAAACAACCGAAGCACCAGGTGGCGCAGGACTGCAAGTACTATGTCCGACCTGTAGCCGGATGCACGATGCCGAGGAATACGCCCCGACATGCAAACGGTGCGGTGCGGAAATGACGGCCGAACAAAAGACCGAAGAAAAGCCCGACAAGTACGACCCAGGTCAGGTGCCCCAGTAACCTAGTGGCGCGGGGGCAAAACTTAGCCCCCGACGCGAGCAATAGGAGGAAATTATGTCAATGAGACTTTCGGAACACGCATCATTTGATCTGTTGGAAACAACGGACATCGGTGGAACCAACGCACAGAACGCGGGCGGCTACTTGAGCATGAAGAATTATAGCCGAGTGATGGCACTGGTAGTTCTTGCAAGTTGGGATAGTTCAGATGATTTAGATGAATGCCGGTTGCAGCAGGCAACAGATTCTTCTGGAACATCCGTCAAGGATTTTACTACTGACGCAAGCGGTGGAGACTATGACACGGATAATCCGATTGATGCGGATGGAGATTTCGTGATCATTGAGGCAAGGGCGGAAGATATGGACGTGGACGGCGGTTTCGATCATATCCGCTTATATGTCGCAGAGGGTGGAAACACTGGCACCGACAACGTGACGGGGGTGGTCGTTCGTTACGGTTACGCATATCCGAAGAAGGAACTCCAGGGAGCCGCAAGCACTGGTTCCCAGGTGTACGTGAACCCGTCCTAATGGCTAGGGCAATCACAGGAAAACGCAGCCAGATACCAGACGGCATGGAGCCTCTTGAATGGGCTTCTGCCGTCTGGCAGGCGATGGATGATCATGGATTCAGTCAAGACGAGGCGAAGAGGTACGTTGCAGATGTTTGGAGTTCGTCTAAAGCGGAAACCGAGCCCCCGAAAGATAAGATGGTAAGAACATCCATAGACAAATGAATAGGCTCAAAATAGGACGCCTTCGGGCGTCCTAGAGCCACCCAATGCAACAAGGGTCGAAACCCCGAAAAGCTAGGAGGCAATCATGGCAAAGACAGAACTATTTGTACGAAAGCAATCAGGCGGTATCTATACCGTCGTCAACGAATCTCTCACCACTGGGAATATCTACTTTGTAGACAGTGGAAGTTCAACAGGTGGCACGACGGCAGGATTTGGGCATAGCCCCGACGCACCTTTCACCACCATCGACTCAGCAATCAACCAGACAACCGCCAATCAGGGCGATGTCATTTATGTAATGACAGGGCATAGCGAAACCTTGACGGGTGCAAGTGCCATCACTTGCGACGTCGCAGGGGTCAGCATCATCGGGCTTGGCAGGGGTACAGACCGTCCGACCTTGCTCCTGGATGCAGGAGCATCCGTCAGCATCGTTGTTTCAGCCGCTAATGTACATTTCGAGAATGTCATATTTAGCGCAGGACATGCCGACATCACGGTTGCGATTGATGTTAGTGCCGCTAATGCTTCTTTCGATAAATGCGAGTGGAAAGAAAATACCACGGCTGAAAACTTCCTGACCTGTATCCGAACGAGTGCGGTTGCTAATGCTTGCGATGGTCTTTCGGTTACGAACTCGGTTGTTACAGATGTTGATACGGCTTGTGTCAACTTTATCACGGTTCGTGAGGACGTCGACCTCTTAGTTATGAATGACAACTTTATCGAATTGGGCGTGAACGATTCCAACGCCATCATCGGTGTTGCCTCGGGTAAAGACCTCACATCTTGCACGATTCTCAGGAATTATATCTATCGCCTTAATACGGCGGGCGATCTCCTGGTAGACTCCGACACCACTGCAAACAGTGGCATCATCGCTCATAACCGTATCGGTCATGCCGATACATCTGGCGAGGTTTTGGTTGACGCAGACGGTGTTCGCCAGTTCGATAACATCGGAACGGCTACGAACACGGCTTCCGGATATATCCTACCGGCAATAGATAGTTAGGGGTGATGTATGGCAGGAACGGTTACGATTACGTACAGCGACCACGCGACTATCAAATACGTGCAATGGGATTGGACGTCTGACGGTAGTGGTGATGCGTCGGGTACAGACACAAAAGTCATTGCGGGGGTTCCGTTGCGTTTCGCAACGAACCCCTCAGCAACCGCACCAACCTCAAATTACGACATCGTTATCAATGATGTTGATGGGATAGATATAGCGGCAGGCGGACTCGCTAACAGGCACACGTCCAATAGCGAGCATTTTATTCCTGGTGGCGATGCTGACCCAGGTGCCGCTTTTAATGGTGCGTTGTCTCTCGTAGTTTCAAATGCGGGGGATTCCAAAATAGGAACGCTCAGGATGTACTACCGCTAGGAGCTTTGTATGGCAGACGACACACGAACAGAAGGATTGCGTGGCATCGGTGCGGATGGTTTCATCCGCACCGTGTCCAATCTAACAATCACAGGCGATCTGGTAGTTCACGGCGAGACGAGAAGCACAATCGGAACAGGTTCGGCGTTCTGGGAAGTTGCAGATGCCAATGCTGCATATTGGGCATTTGAGTTGCCAAGTGGCGGATCAGTCAATGTTCCAGTTCTCGGCGTAGGAATAGGAATTGATGGCGTTGACCTGGGGTTATTCGATGGAGTAACCCAGACAACGCTTGCGGTTATGGATGCCGACAGGGATTCATTTATCGCCCTGGATTACAGCGCAGACGATGCGGCAAGGCTCAGATCGAATACAGCTATTACTATCAGTCCGACCGGTAGTTTATCTGTCGGCACTGATGGCTCAGGAAATGACGTTGTTTTCTATAGTGATACAAGCGGAGATAATCTTACTTGGGATTCTGGAGACGAGGTTCTCCAGATTACCGGCACTAATGGCCAGACAAGTCTGGACGTACTGGATGGCGATGTAAAGATTGTCGATACCCTGTATTTCTTTGACCGTGGTGGGGAGTCCATGTCATCTGACGGATCTACCCTGACCGTTGCAGGAACCGTTGTTTTCTCTGGGAATATCACGGTCAACGGTACGACAACCACGGTATCCAGTTCGACCGTCGTCATTGATGACCCGTTGTTTCACCTGGGCAACGATAACAATGCCGATGCTGTAGACTTGGGGATCTTCGCAGAATATACCGACAGCGGGAAAAAGTTCTCAGGACTTTTCAGGGATGCAAGCGACAGCGACAAGTGGAAGCTGTTCGCCACCAGTGGGAACAGCCACGAGGAGCCAAGCACAACGGTCAACACGACTTCAGGCTTTACCCTGGCAACCCTGGTGGTCAATGAATTAGAGGGAACACTGACAACAGCGGCTCAGACTAATATCACCTCTACAGGCGCATTGGACGGTGGTTCTATCACTTCAAACTTCGGAACCATAGACTCGGGCGCAAGTACGATAACAACCACTGGATTGATATCAGGTGGAAGCCTTGATATCGACAACGTGCTTATCAATGGAACGACAATCGGGCATACCGACGACACCGACCTTCTAACGGTTGCGGATCAATCCCTAACCCTTGCAGGGCAGTTGATTCTTGACGGTGACCATAGCGTCACTCCTGGTGATGGGGCAGCTATTCATCTCGATACCCATACAGTGACAGACAGCAACACGAGCGGATCTGGAACTGCAACTAAATATACTCATGTCAATATAGAAGCCCCAACGCTCGCTGCAACGAATAGCTCAGTAACTACCACGGACGCCGCAACACTTTACGTTTCGGGTGCGGTAGCGGCAGGAACGAACGAAACACTGACGAGGACGTGGGCAGTATGGGTTGATGCGGGAAATGTTCGATACGACGGTTCCGTTTATGCAGGAACTACTGAGGCACTGAACTCTAGCGGTCTGGTAACCGTAGCGAATCAGTCGAACATCACTGGCGTCGGAACTATCTCAAGTGGCACCTGGGAAGGAACAACCCTTGCAGTTGACCAGGGGGGAACGGGTGCTACATCACTTAATAACCTGATAACTCTCACAACGCATACCTCTGGAAATTACGTTGCAACACTGACAGGCGGTACAGGTATTGATTCTGATGCGGCAACCAGTGGTGAAGGAACAACCCATACGCTTTCAATTGACCTGAACGAAGTCGGAGAAGTGGCGATAGCTGACGGAGACTATATTGCCTTCATGGATGCAACCGATTCTTCGGCTACCAAGAAAGAAGCCCTTGCAGACGTTGCAACGCTATTTGCAGGAACAGGGCTAACGGCGGCATCCTCTGTAATCGGTGTTGATGCGGCGCAGTCTGGTATTACTTCTGTCGGTACGCTGACGGGGCTTACCCTGGACGGCGATAAGAGCGTGACGCCTGGTGATGGTTCGATGATCCATCTGGATACATCGACCATCACTGATTCCAATACTTCAGGATCAGGTACAGCGGCACTCTACACGCACGTTCGATTAGAGGCTCCGACACTGGCGGCAACCAACTCAAGCGTCACAACGAGTGATGCCGCAACGCTATACATCAACGGTCCAATTACAGCGGGAACGAATCAGACCCTGACTCGGAACTGGGGCTTATGGCTAGATACAGGAAATGCCCGTTTCGATGGAAGCATCTACTCAGGAACGACCGAAGCCATCAATAGCTCTGGAGTTCTTCAGGTTGCAGGGCAGACCAATATCACTTCGGTCGGCGCACTTGATGGCGGTTCTGTTACCAGTAATTTCGGCTCAATAGATAACGGGAGTTCAGCGATCACAACGACGGGCGCAATCTCTGGAGGCACGATAGACGCAACCACTGACTTCACGATAGGCACCACGGTCATCACCGATGATTCTATCGTGATGACTCCGACCACTTCCGATACTGTAACCATTGCGGCAGCGACCAATGGTGCGCTTAATATCACGACGGTTGATGCAGCGGCGGCGGCGGCGAATGTTACGTGGGCGGTTGACGGTTACCATAAGCTCGCAGGGGGCAGTAAGGTTTTCATCAATGAAACTGCCGACGCAGGGGTTACCATCGGGATGACCATAAACCAAGGTACGGCTGACGATAGCATAATATCCCTCAAGTCATCCGACGTGGCGCATCCTTTCACGGCGGTTGCCGAAGCAGATACTTTCGGTCTGATTCGTAAGGGGTCTGGAGCTACTGGTGGACTCAGGACGAGGGCTTTCACTGAAGGCGACAATTTTGCCCATACGACTCTGGGCTATATCGGAGGAACTCCAGTAACAACGAACAGCACGTCAGGATGGCCTATGATAGCCGAGGATGCGTATCATACCAACGGCTCAACTGGTAGCCAAGCGGCTCCAAGTAACAGTAATCTCTGGGGAGTTGTGTCAGCAGGGGCGGCAGTCAAAGCCATTATCGACGCTGAGGGAGATTTGCATCTGGATGGGAGTACTTCAGCGTACGACGACGAGGATGATATCTCACTGCTAAGGGCAGTACAGAAAGCCATTGCGCCTAGTCAAGTCATCACGCAAGGTTTCGATAGGTGGCTGACTAGCAACGAAGATGACTTGATACGGCTTGGAATACTTGGGGCTTCCCGAACTCCAGACAAAGATGGACATCATGGGTTAGTCAACATCTCTAAGCTCCTCCAGTTGGTGACTGGAGGGGTGGTGCAATTGTACGGTCAGCTACTTGAAAGAGACAAAAGAATCGAAACCTTAGAGCGCAAGATGCTAGCGTTGGGAGGCTGAAATGGCTAATACTGTTATAACGATCAGCGATGGAACCGTCACAAAAACCGTGACGGTGACGCAAGCGATCTGGGATAAGGTTGCGGAGTCTTGGGTGCGTGATGGCACCGCACTCGCAGATACGGCTGCCGAGTTTACCTACTGGGGAACGAAGGTACGAAAAGAATTGCAAAACCTTGCGAATAAGGAAATCACGATTGCCGCAGGGGAAGCGGCGACGAAGATAACTATAGGAGACGTAAGTTGATGGACGAAATCAAGATACCAGAAAGAGCGGTTGAAACAATCCGAAAACTATTCTACGAGCGGTCAGTTGTAGAAGCGAAGATCACGAACTACCTTCAGGGCTTGATAGATAGTTTCGGACTTCAGGGCGACAACTGGACTCTGGATACTAATATGATGGTTCTGCGGCAAGTGGAAGAATCACCGAATGGAGTAGTGAAAGAAGATGTCGTGGGAACAGTTACAGGGGATTCTGAGGGAAAATCGTACGGATAAAACAATCGAGGACAGGGAACCTCCTGTTGCCTGTCCGATTGATGGAGCAATCCTGGACATCCACCCCAGGGGGCAGAGGAACTGCCCAATGGGAAACTACCGATGGGTCGGTGGTCGCAAAAACTGAATACGCCTACCCATAGAAAGCAATGGTCATGGCAAATTGGTACGTATCGCGAGAGCGATTCAAGAACGCCGCATCTATTAGCGGCGGGCAATATAACGACGCAATAGATCGGGTTATCGAGGCATCCTCACGGGATGTTGATCGTTGGGCTCGCAGGCATTTCATCCCTAAAACGCAGACCAGGCTTTACCGGTATCCGCAACAACGTCCTGGACTTGCTACGGTTATTTGGTTGGATCAGGATCTCTTATCAGTTTCCACGCTCCAGACCAAGGCCCAAAACACAAGCCCAACAACCATCAGCTCTTCGGATTATTTCCTGGAGCCGGTAAACCCCGAGCCCGACGGGAATACCAGGTACAACCGGATCGAAATCGACGAGAGTTCAACGGCGGCATTTGAAGCGGGGGATACTTCGCAACGCTCTATCAGCGTTGCAGGATCCTGGGGATGGGGTAATGCTACCAAGTCCTCGGGATCTGTAGATGACAGCGGGGGTATCTCATCATCTGACACCACTCTCATCGTATCTGATGCCTCTCTGTGCGACGTGGGCGATACTCTGTTGATAGACAGCGAACAGATATTCGTGAGCGATAGATCTTTCGCAGCTAAGGGCAGCGTCCTTCTCAACATGGGTTCGAACCTTGCGGCGGTCAATTCGACTGTTACGGTGACCCTGGACAGTTCTCACGGGATCGTTGCGGGGGAAGTGATCCGCCTTGATTCTGAACAAATGTATGTGGTATCAGTTTCCACGAATGACTTGACCGTCATTCGTGCTTATGACGGGAGCGTCCTGGCATCTCATAATGACGACGTCGCCATCCATGTAAATCGTACCCTGACGATTGAGCGCGGATTGAACGGCACGACGGCCGCAAGTCATTCCGACTCGGCGACTATCACCAAGTACGCTCCGGATGCGGATGTTACCAGGTGGGCACTAGCCGAAGCTATCACCACCTGGCACCAGGAACATTCCGGTTGGGGTAGGTCTATTGGTACCGGAGATGCCGCCACAGAACTCACAGGGCGCGAAATCACGCAGCTACGCGAGTCGATGGTTAGTTACTACCGGAGAACCAGGGAGGCGGTAATCTGATGGCCCAGGGAATCACGGTGGAATTGAAAGGCCCGTTGCTTACTAAGGGCAACCGTATGTTCGACCAGATGACGAACGAACTGGTTCAAAGAATGGTCGAGATCGGTGAACAGAAACTCGACCAGACTCTCCGGTTCAGACCCGCGGGCGTCTATCTGAGCGTTCAGCAAGCAAGGCCAGGTCAGGCCAGTACGGGAAACTATCGGCGGAACGTCCAGGGTAAGACGCAATGGATGAAGGGCACCATCGACGACGGTAACGTCGTCTATGGCCCCTGGCTTGAAGGTATATCTTCACTTAACCAAACCAGGGGGTTCAAGGGCTACGCAAGTTTCCGCAGGACGGCCCAATGGATGCAGTCCAGGATAAGGCCCGAAACTAAGGCGGTTGTTGCCAGGTGGAAACGTAAAATGAACGGGAGCGTGTAATGGCATTTGATATCGGCGCAACCCTACACGCAATGGAAACCTATTGCCAGAAGTTGGGGTTGTTTTCCACGGTGCAGATCGGCGAACCTAAACAACCACCAGGGCATGGGATACATGCGGCCATCTTTATGAATAACGTAGCAATCGTCATGGTTTATGCGGGGGGCGATACCAGGGAAAACCACCTGGTAACGCTTCGGGTGTATAAGAATATGTTAGCGGAACAATCGGATCCGCAGGCAAGTCTTGAAGCAGAAATGGCATCTGTTATGTCTAAACTGATGGAGGGATTGCTCGGGGATACAGACCTGGAATCAACGGTCATGTCGATTGATGCGGCGGGTATGGATGGCGCTAACATGACGGCCAACTTCGGGTATACCGATGTTGGCGGTACTTTGTACAGGGTGGCAGATATCACGGTTCCGCTGATCGTCAATGGGTCGGCTACATTATCAGGAACAGGAGTTTAGATTATGGCAAAAAAAGCGGGATTAGGAGATGCGTTCTATATTGGCGGGTATGACTTATCTGGCGATGTTTCATCCGTCGATACAGTTTCAGCACGAAGGGCGGCAATAGAAACACCAGTGCTAGAAAAGTCTGCAATGGTTCGGCTCCCAGGAATGGCTGACGGGGAGATAAGTTTCACATCCTGGTTTGACGACGGAACGGACTTATCGCATACAGCCTTGAAGTCACTCGTCACGACTGATAGGGAAGTTCTGTATTGCCGAGGAACCGCTGCGGACTCTCCTGCTGCAATGCTCGTAGCCAAACAGATCAACTACGATTTCACCCGAGCAACGGACAAAGCTCTTTCGGCATCTGTTCAATGCCTCGGAAATGGTACCGCCCTTGAATGGGGAGTCTTATTAACCCCAGGGGCAATTACGCACTCAAGCTCAAGCTCAACCTCGGACAAGGACGACTCAGCGAGTAGTTCGGCAGGACTGGCGGCAGTCTTGCAGATCGTCTCAATCAATAGCGGTACGCCGACCTTCAAGATTGAGGACAGCCCGAATGGTTCCAGTTGGTCGGATCTTGTATCCTTTACTGCGGTCGCTAATGGCAACGAGCCCGCGTCGGAGCGTGTGTCGGTCACCGGTACGGTCAACCGATATCTTCGGATCACGTCGACGGGAACATTCAGCAATGCCAAGTTCATTATTGCTTATAGAAGGGGAACGGCTGAAGATGATCCGGCCTACTGATTACCAGACTACCTGGACGCAGGATGCCCACTTCAGGACCGCAACGTGCAAAGAAGTGGAGTGCGTACATTATACAAAAGGTTGGATAACAAAGGCTCCAATTGGTAGTCCAGAGGATGATTATATCAAGAACGATAAATCCAGAAAGTGGATCGCAGTAAAAGCAGACGAGGCTACGATTCATTACTTTTTCGAAGCGGGGCAGAAATGTTTCCGGCCGCATCGGGTAAAGGTTGAAAGGGCTCCATTTTACACCATGAATCAACCTGGTAGGGAAACCGCCAGATTGATTCGGGCGAATATGGATTTTGACGAATGGACAACACGACACAACGAACAATCTTATAGAGCTAAAAAAGGGAGGTAGTCATGGCAAAGGAAGCACCAACAATTTCTGTAACGGTAGATGATAGTGGTGGCAGCGGACAGAATATATCGAATAGTATAACGAATCTCGATTGGGCGATTCCACGAGGCGTTCAGGATGTGACAGGGGTCGACAAATCAGCGATGGAAAGAATACTGTTGCTTGCGGATTTCTCTATCACGATGAACGGGGTTTTCGATGATGGAGCGAACCTGGCGCACGCTGTATTCAAAACGGTATCAAGCACCTCCGAAGGAAGAACGATCGTAATCGTAACCAGTGGGCAGACCCTAACGATCGGCGATGTATTGCTAACGGATTATGCGTTGAGCAGAAGTACGGATGGTTCGCTGACCTGGACTGTACCAGGCGTCACAGAAGATGGCACAGTACCAAGTTGGTCATAAAAATAACCTTATAAGGGGAGACTATGGTAACGACGCAAAAGGTAAAAGGGTTCAAGATTCCCAAGCGAACGGCGACCCTGATTCTTGACGGTGATTACGCAGGGGCCGAGGTAGTCGTTCGCCTGGATGTTCCGGTTGGCACATTCCTTGAGATTCAGGATCTTGTCGCGCAGGAAAAGCAATTGCACGTATTCCAGGTTTTCGGGGATTCTATCCTCGACACCTGGAATCTGCGGGATGAGAACGATCAGGGTATACCGGCCAATGGTGAAGGTATGCACAAGATACCGATCGACCTGGCGAACATAATAATGACCGAATGGTCGGGAGCTGTGACCGAGCCCCCTGACCCTTTAGGCTAGAGTTGGAGCGGTGGCGGGCCGTCGGTGGTGGTATAGATAGTGACGGCAATGTAGTGTCCGAGCCCTGGGAACTTGTGAAGGCTCGGATGATTGATAACTTATGCCAACGGTATAGTTGTTTACCGTCCGCGTTATTGGCGGAGGATGTAGACCGGATCATCCGGATGCATAGCATCCTGGCCCTAGCGGGCGACGACCAGGGTTCACCAGGGAACCCACCAGGTAACAGCATGGAACAAAGTCTGGCGAACATGAGCATGGGGATATAGATGGCAAACGAAGTAATTATCAATGTAAAGTCCGACACGAAGGGCGCACAAAAAGGGCTCTCGGATATGAATAAATCCCTGAAGCAATTCGGGGATAACGCCCGCAAGGCAGGGATGGCGTTCGCCGCTGTCGGGGCTGTTGGGGTTGTAGCAATCAAGGGGTTCCTGGATGCCGCACTGGAGCAACAGAGAAGCACCCAATTGCTTGCGAGCAGTATCGAGAACCTTGGTATATCCTACGAATCAGTTCGGCACGATATAGAGAAAACAACCTCGGCCCTGCAAGCCAAGACAAATTTTGGCGACGAGGAACAGATGCGAGCCCTGGCGCTTATGGTGCCAATGCTCGGATCTGTTGATAAGGCAATGGCCGCATTGCCTGCGGTCATGGATGCCGCTTCGATTAAAGGTGTTGCGCTTGGTACAGTGGCAGGAACTTTGACGAGGGCATTATCCGGACAGGTCAACACGGCGATCACCCTTGGAATGGCGTTCGATGAAACCGCAGACTTCGGCGAACGCCTGGAGCAAGTCCTGGGCGCCATAGCGGGTGCGGCTGAGGCCAGTGCGAACCCACTGACCCAACTGAACAACGATATCGGAGATCTCAAGGAAAAGATGGGGTTCGCCCTGTTGCCAATCATGGACCCCGTCATCCAGAAAACACGTGATTGGGCACTTGAGTTGCAGGGGGTCGACGAGCAAACCCTGCAAACCACTGCGAAGGTTCTGGCAATAGGAACAGCCATCGGAGTTGTGGGTGGAGCGTTCTTGTTATTTGTTTCTTTTATTCCTGCAATAACTGCGGGGTTCCTCGCACTTGGGGTATCGGCGGCGGTACTTGCAGGCGCAACGGGTATCGGTTTGATTCTGGTGGCGGTGGCAGGATTGGCCCTCGCATGGAAAACCGACTTTATGAATATCCAAAGCAAAACCACTTTTGTCGTGGATGCGCTCGGGATTGAGTTCGACGATCTTCTCGCGTATATGGGGCCACAGGGGTCACTTATAGCGGCACTGAAGAACCTGGACAAAGAATTTGAAGTCACCTGGCATGGTATAGGTGGCAGGGGAAAGAAGATCGGCGAAGCCTTAGTGAGTGGGAGAACCCCGTTTGGCAGTTATGATTTGCAACCTATAATTGATAAGGTAAAAGAAGTTGGCGAAGAATTTATGAACGCAGGGAAAGAGGTAGCTACCTTTGAACATAATATGGGCATACATATGTCAGCGGTAGCCAATGATATCGGCAAGGTTGAGGAATCCGCCCACCGAGCGGCGGCGGCAATCGGGAGCATGTTTGCGGCAGGAACTGCTCAACAGAAACCGCCAGAGTTATTCGGTGGCCCTGGAATGAGATGGAATCCGGAAACGGAAATGTTCATTCCAAGTTCATCAATGGGGCCGGTGCCGTTCCCTGCACTGTACAGCGATCCTTCCAAAACCGTGGCAGCCATAGACGCACAAAACGCCCGAAGGTTGGAAGTAATCGAAGCACGGAACCTTGCTTGGGTCAATGGGGATTTCCAGATCGCATCCATCACAATGGACGGGAGGGTGATGAACGACGTAGTGAATGACAATATGGGGAGTGAACTGGTGTCTAGCATAGACGTTACCGGAACCTTTACCCCATGACGACCGAACTGATTAGGAGTTGAAATGGCCTGGACGTTACAATTACTGAATGACGATACGACCATCGACCTGAATGATGGTACAAATTATTCGGGCATGGGATTTATGGCACCGGTACCACCTCGACGGATTGCTTCTGGTGGCCAGAATATGTTTCGGCATGGCACCGATATTCAGGAGCGTGTATTTCAAAATAGGCGGGTGGCGGTAAGTATCCGGATCAACGGAACTTCTCAGGATAATCTTATCAGCAACATCAACGCCGTGAGTTCATTGATAGAACGTGCGGCGGACTATTCCACCTCGGGAATAGGTTCCCAGGTGAAATTACGCCGCAAGTGGAACAACGCAACGAACCAGGTGGATTTCTTCGTACTTGAAGGGATGGTAAGAATCGCGGATGAGTTCGCAACCATTCACCAGGTGAACAACACCGTGATAGCAACCCTGGAACTCATATGCGAACCGTTTGCTTATGGAGCTGAAGAAACTATCGAAAACTTTGTTGCCGATCCAGGGTTCGAAGTTGCGGGCACCGCCCTGGCGGATTGGACTCAGAACCATACGGGGAACGGTACCAGTGCGCGGGATACCTCGGTCAAGAAAGACGGCAACGCATCACTCAAACTTGTTATGACCTCATCCGATGACGATGAGGTAATCGAACGCCACCAGACTCTTGCCGACGTGGACGCCGGAGAGGTTTGGAGTTTCCAATGCTGGGTACGTGTTGACGCCCTTAGCAATTGCAAGGTCGTCATGGGGTTGGATTACAATACTGGTACCGATGTCACGGTGGAGACTACCACCGTGAACGCCTCATCCTTCGTAAAACTTACGAGCAATAACAACACGGTACCAGGGTCAGTGACGTCGATGGTCTTACGGTTGCGTCTCGAAGCAACCGATGATTCCGCAACTGGTACGGTATACATCGACAACGTTATAGCAGTTTTGGGATCTGCCGTCCCGTCCGCCTGGGCGAGCAGTCACGCAATAGCCAACCATTACGATGACGCCGCCCAGGCTTCCACTAACTACGTCGACATCCATGATGTCGGCGGAGACGTCCCTGGGCTCTTACAGGTAAAGGTTGCCGAAGGGCAATCGCATGATGAGTTATGGATGGGGGCACGTCATGCCGGTCGCCAATATGACGACGATATTATTCTGGAAGGCGAGGATGGTACGGCTTCTACAATAGCGCATCCGCAAGTTGGTATTGTGGAAAGTAATACGACGGCATCTGATGCGGCTTATAGTGGCGGAAGTCTGAGAGTTTCTCAGCTTCTTGCTAGTGGCGGCGATGTTGATACCTTGGTCGATGTAAACCACCTGCATTCATTCACGATGGCAACTCCGCCGAAAGGTACGTTCAGAGTGTTGATCGCAGGAGCCGCAAAGAATGGCGCAGGATCAGCGGCTACAACTAGCGTCAATGCGTCAGACTTCAAATGGGGATTGTCTTATACATACGGCGGATTCACGTTACTAGATGACACGAGCCCAGACACCACTTCATTCGTTGCACTGACAGCCGCGGCACTTGCTGAGAATGTAACAAGTAGCTTTGAAATTATCGACCTCGGAACTATCACAATTCCGCCTGTAGCATCACCAGACAACCAGACTGAAGCCAGCCTGGTGTTGAAGATATTCAATCATTGGGCGACGCAAAGAACTATTCGAGAAGATCAGGAAATTCAATGGTGGACTGATTTTGTGTTCTTGATGCCGGTGGACTTTGGGTCGGCATACGTATCAAAGACCGATGCGGCCGACGTGGTTCTTTTCGATAGCATGTCGCAGATCAAGGGGGCGTATCTTCTCAACACCTCTGACGTCGTGCAGTCATTCCCTTCCAACCAACTCGGTAAACCACCCGAAGTTCACCCTGATGGAACCAGAATGTATTTCCTGGGGCAGAATGGCAACTATACCCAAGGCGACACCTTCACGGTATCTGTGACGTACCGCCCTCGATTCCTTCACGTAATGGGGGCGTAATATGCCATTGCAACCAACTCTCCAGGTGCGGCTATTTGATAACGATCTATCGACCCCGACGTTGATCGAGGATCTGACTGAGCGTGTAGAAAAACTTATGTTTTCTACTTCGCTCAATGGCGGGTTCCGGAGTTGCTCATTCCAGATAGTGGTGGACACTGGCGAAGTCTGGCAATACCTGTCAAGAGAAGGAAAGCGCGGGTATCACTTCAACCGGATAACAGTTCACGACGGGCAGACCCTTATATGGGAAGGGCGGATTGTTGACATTGGGTTGAATGTACGCTCTGGGCTCAAGGTTCTGAAGATCAACGCGAGCGGGTACTGGTCGTCTATGCGCGACCAGTTTTATTCCGATAACGCAGGAACCGATTGGACCAGTGGTAGCGGCCATGAAATAAACGACATTATTAAAGAGATCCTGGACGACGAATGTCCGGACATAAGCACCGACCAGACCAACATAGCTGCCGGTTCCCGTGACCTTGCGGGCATTGATCTATCAAGCAAGGGATACCCGCAGGATTTCGTCAACGATCTAACCAGACTCTCAGACAGCGACGGGGGTATCTGGTTCTTCGCAATATGGGATGCAAGGGTGCCATACTTATTCAAACGATCAGTTGCCCAGGTGGATTGGTATGTATGGCTCGATTCTATAGGTATCCTGGATCTGAGGCAGTCTGCAAGCGGGCTACGTAACGCGGTCCTGCCATTTGTTGGTACAACCGAGGGAACGACCCAAACTGATGCAACAAGCCTGGCATTGTATCCGAGGCGGGAAACTAAGTTATCCCTTCCGACCGGATCCAATGCGAACACCCAATCCGATGCCGCATCCGCGGCGGCGTCCGAGCAGTCGTTACCCAGGCAACGTCAGTCGTTCCGCATAGATGGACGGATCTACAGTGTAGCGAATGGGTTACAGGAATTGCCATTGTGGAGGGTCAGGGCGGGGGAAGTAATCAGGATACAGGATTTGGTTCCTAACAGTGCGGCAACGCCCGCCCTGGATGATGTTCGCACCTTCTACATTATGCAAACCGAATAC
>Ga0208934_1000428_pt1 | contig 20295 bp, 19 predicted proteins | sample MalvirDeepMed_s2_FD_184243 | JGI IMG/M metagenome (GOLD analysis project Ga0208934, IMG submission 184243) | Marine viral communities from the Global Malaspina Expedition - Malaspina viral metaG DeepMed_s2 (SPAdes) (version 2) | ecosystem: Environmental > Aquatic > Marine > Oceanic | place... | reverse complement strand
CCGCAAGGTGGATGCGCCGGGCGCCGTAGGCGGCAGAGGCCGCGTCGATCTGCGAGATGCCCGCGATCGCCAGCGCCGCGGCCTCGGCGCGCCGGGCGTCGTCCTCGAGCGCTTCGGGCGACGGCTCGGGCGCCGGGTCGGCCATTTCGAGCGCGTCGGCATCCCAGTCACGGGCCAGCTGGTCCGGGTCCGCGAGGCCGATCCATTTGTCCTCGGGCGCTTCCCGGGCCATGGCCACGGCGCGTTCGGCCATGGTGGCCAGTGTCGAGGGCTTGATGTCGGAGGCCGACACGGTGGCGGAGCGCTGGCCGATCAGGACCCGCAGCCCGATATCGGTGCCTTCGGACCGTTCGGCCTGTTCCAGCCGCCCGCCGCGCACGTCGATGGACAGCGACGCGCCTTCGACCGCCATGGCATCGGCGTGGTCCGCTCCGGCCGTTCTGGCGGCGTCGAGCAGGGCTTGGGTCAGGGCAGAGAGGTCATGGGCCATGGGCAATCCGGTGCGTGAAATCTGAGCAGTGACCTAGGCCCGCGGCGGCGACTGTGCAAGGCCCCGCGCCGTCGGGCGGGGACTGCGCCGATTTTCCCGAGAAAAACGACCCGGAAACCTCGAGATTTCCGGGCCCGGCGCGCCGCCGTCCCGCGGCGGGCGCGCAATTTCGTGGCGCAGGTCAGGAGTCGCAGGCGTAGCCCAGGCTGACCCGGTTGCCGCTGATCGCCTCGACGGTCACGGCGCAGCCCTCGTCGCCCACTTCGGCACGCTCGCCGACCGCCACAGCCTGCGTGGCGATGCCGTTGACCGCGATCCGCGCGGCACTGCCATCCGAAGCGATGCCCGACACGAAGACCCGCGCCGCGCCGTCGCCCACGAGGGCGATCTCGCCTACTCCGGTGCCGTCGCCCGACATCTCCGCCTCGCTGGAGGCACTGTCTTCGACATCACCGCCGCTGCCGCCGCAAGTTGCAGAGAGCCGCGCGACAGAGCCGTCGGTGCCGTTCAGCGTGACCTCGCAATCGCCCACGGTGCCCGACCGGCCCACGGCCAGGTCGATCATTTCGCCGCCGACCGAAAGGCGCGCCGCATCTTCGGTCGCTCGCGACAGGAAGGCCCGCAACGCGCCATCGGCCAGCATCGCCGTCTCACCGACGCGCAGCTCGGTGCCGCCCTCGATCGGATCGGCGGGGCTCATCTCTTCGGCCACCTCTTCGGCTGTGCCGGAACCGCCTTGCGCCGTGCTGCCGGCGGCCGCCGCGGCGCTTTCAATCCGTGCGCCCAAGGCGCTGATCCCATCCGACACCGCGGCCTGCTGTTCCGAAAGCGTGGCCCGCAGCTCTTCCGACAGGCCGTCAATCCGGCTGCCGATCGCGCCCATCGCATCGCTGCCCAACCCCAGCTGTTGTTCCAGGGCGCCGAGCCGGTCACCCAATGCGGCGAACTGTTCCTGCACCGAGGCCGACATGCCGTCCACCGCGCTGCCCGCGGCCTCCATCTCGGCGCCAAGCGCGGCGCGGATATCCTCCATCTTGGGGCTGCGGTCGGCGGTCACGTTGCCCAATGCAAATCCAACCAGCAGCGACACGACGCCCGCGCCCATGATCTTTTGATCCATTAATTCCTCCCGTTAAATTGAACCCGATAGCCGAAGCCGCCGGAAAGCTATGTACTATGACATACCAATTCCAGCGCGGAGTCCGCAAACTTTTCAGTGAAAAAGCGTGATTTTCACGGCTTCGGAACGACAGTGCCCAAAATAGGACCCATCCAGCGACCAATGTCCGAGCGACCCATCGTGGGTGCGTGCAACCGAGAGATGTTGCCGTCGAGGAACAGCGCGTTGGGCAGTCCCAGATGGTCGCGGAACAAACGCCCGAATTCGTGGAATGTGACCGCATCGCTGGAAATCGCGAAAACCGCGGTGCGGCCGTCGGCGCTGGTGCCGACGCCGTTGCGGATGTAGCGCGAGGTGCTGTCCTTCAGGAACCGCGGATGCAAGTCACCGTCGATGACCAGCATTGGTCCCGACTGTGTCGCGTATGTGCATTGCGGCGCGTCCTCGACAAAGCGCAGCGTCTCGATGACGTCGGCGCGGCCGTCGCGGATGCAGAAGACGCCGTTGGGCAGCAGACCGAAATTGCCCGGCCCGGCATTGGGCACGACGCGCATGACCTCGGTGCCGTCCTCGACATAGTGCCCCACCGGCGCGCGGTCGGAATGGTACATGCCTGCGTTCATCGCAAAGCCGAGCGTTTCGCCGGTCTCCGCCAGCTTGGCGTCGATGCTGGAGAACTGGCCGTAGGGTTCGCCGGTGTCGTCGTAGAGAAAGAGGCGCAGGTCCTCTGACGTCATGTCGACGCTGCACAGCGTGTAGCGGTTGCCGTCATAGGACACACGTTCGCAGGTCGCGGCAGGCGCGGCCTGGGCCAGAGTGCCGAGACCGAAGAGAGCGAGCCAGCGCAGCATCAGTCGTCCAGGTCGCGGCGGACGTTGTCCTGCGAAAACAGGCGGCGGGTGTCGTCGAGCCGGTCGAACGTCTCGTCCAGGCGGAACCGCAGGTCGGGGGCGAATTTCAGCGTCAGCTGTTTCGACACGGCGCGGCGCAGCTCGGATTTGTTGCGCGCCAGCAGGTCGATCAGCAGGTCCGCGCCCTTGCCGCCCAGGGGCAGGACGTAGGCGGTGGCGATCTTGAGGTCCGGTGACACGCGCACCTCGCCCACCGTCACCGACATGCGGTTGAGCTCCGGGTCGTGGATGTCGCCACGGCCCAGCACGTCCGAAAGGGTACGGCGAATCAATTCGCCCACGCGCAACTGGCGCTGGGACGGTCCGGCATGATCGTTGAGTCGGTTCTTGGCCATGGCCTTCATCTAAGCGCTCGGGCAGGCTTTGCCAAGCGAGCCGTCGCAGGCTATGCACGCCGCAAGGACGATGCGGAAACAGGCAGGAGAGACGCGGATGACCGACCAACCGGGCGTGGTGGTGACAGGGGTGTCGGGCCGGATGGGCCAGATGCTGGTGCGCGAACTGGCGGCGCAGGACCGGCTGAAGCTGGTCGGCGCGGTGGAGCGCGCGGGTCACGACTGGGTCGGGGGCGATCTGGGGACCTGCATGGGCGGCGCCGAAACCGGTGTGACCGTGACAGACGACGCGCTCGAGGCCTTTGCCAGCGCCCAGGCGGTGATCGACTTCACGACACCCGATGCGACGGTCGCCTTCGCAGACCTCGCGGCACAGGCCCGTGCGGTGCATGTCATCGGCACCACCGGGCTCGCGCCCGAGCATATCGCGCGGATCGAGAAAGCCGCGCGTCACGCGGTGGTGATCCGCGCCGGCAACATGAGCCTCGGCGTCAACCTGCTGACCGTGCTCACCCGCAAGGTCGCCGAGGCTCTGGATGCCGACTGGGACATCGAGGTGGTCGAAACGCACCACAACCGAAAGGTCGACGCGCCCTCGGGCACTGCGCTGATGCTGGGCGAAGCCGCGGCCCAAGGGCGCGGCGTGTCGCTGGACGCGGTCAGCGACCGGGGCCGCGACGGCATCACCGGCGCGCGCAAGCGCGGCGACATCGGCTTTTCGGCGATTCGCGGCGGCGACGTGGTGGGCGAGCATGACGTGATCTTTGCCGCCGCCGGCGAGCGCATCGTTCTGCGCCACATCGCCAGCGACCGGGCGCTGTTTGCCCGTGGCGCGCTGCGGGCGGCGCTCTGGGGGCAGGACAAGGGGCCGGGCGCGTATGACATGCTCGACGTACTGGGGCTGGGCGACGACTGAGCCTTGGCCCGGTCCACGCTGAAATCCGCGCACGTCAGCGTGATCTGCATGTCAAAATGAAACCAATTCGTGACGCCGTGCGTAGGTTCGGTATTCGAAGAGGAAGGTGTCATGAGTGGATTGCGCACAGCGGCCATGGCCGCGCTTGTTGTACTGACGACAACCGGCCCCGCCTTGGCGGAGTTCGAACAGGTGACCGACAGAGCCCAGTTCATCAAGCTGATCGCGGGCAAGACCCTGTCGCGTACGCTGGTCGAATTGCGGGTCAGCCCGAATGGCGGAATTTCCGGCAACGGCGCCGGCTGGGACGTGACCGGCAGCTGGAGTTGGAAGGACGGATACTTCTGCCGCGACCTGAACTGGGGCGGAGACGAGCTGGGCTACAACTGCCAGGCGGTCCACAGCGACGGATCGCGCATCCGCTTTACGTCGGACCGCGGAGACGGGCAGTCCGCCGCTTTCACGCTGCGCTGATGTCGTCTGGCGGCAAGAGCCGCCGGCGCGGAAACGCCTAGAAGTCGATGGCGATCCCCTTCTTTTCCCAATCTCCGTAGCGCACGGGCTCGGGTCCGTCGCGGCCGCCCAGCTCGGTCGGCAGCGGCTTCGCTTCGGCTTCGGCCAGGCGGCGGCGCTCTGCGGCTTCGGCCAGCGCGCGTTGCGCGGCGGGGGGCAGATCATCCCGGGCGGCTTCTTCGGTCATGGCTGGTTTTCCTTCGCTCATGCCCCTGATATACGCGCCGCCGAAGACGGGGCAAGGGGCCGGACCGTCGCGCCGGGACAGGACGCATGAACGCAAAACCGCTGAGCGCGCGCCACGCCGCCGTCGATCTTCTCGACCAGGTGCTGGGGCAAGGCCGTCTGATGTCGGAACTGATGCACGGCGCGGCCTGGGCCGCGATGGTGCCCGGCGAACGCGCCGCGGCGCAGCGGCTGGCAGGTGACGTGTTGCGCGCTCTGGAACGGCTTGACCGCATCCTCAAACCGTATCTCAAGAAGGATCCGCCTCTTCGCGTCCGCAACGTGCTGCGGCTGGCGGCTTACGAGCTGTGCACCGGCGGGGCGGCGCATGGCGTGGTCAACGAGGCGGTGACCATCGTCGGGCGTAGCGGGCGCACGGCAGGCATGAAGGGTCTCGTGAACGCCGTGCTACGCAAGGTCGCCGCCAGCGGTCCCGGGCAGTGGGCGATCCTGCGCGTGCCGCGCCTGCCCGACTGGCTGCGCGGGCCGCTGGTCGAGGCCTGGGGCCGCGAGGCGGTGGCGGCGATGGAAGCGGCGCATTTCGCCGGGGCGCCGCTGGACCTTTCGGCCAAGGGCGACCCGGCGGTCGTGGCGTCGGCGGTGGGCGGCGAGCTGTTGCCGACCGGGTCGGTGCGGCTGCACGATCCGGGCCAGGTCACCGCCTTGCCGGGATATGACGCCGGCGACTGGTGGGTGCAGGACGCCGCCGCCGCCCTGCCGGTCCGTCTGCTGGGGGACGTCTCCGGGCAGCGTGTGCTCGACATGTGCGCCGCGCCCGGGGGCAAGACGCTGCAGCTCGCCGCCGCCGGGGCGCGCGTGACGGCGCTGGACCTGTCCGAGCCGCGGCTGGAGCGGGTGGCGGAGAACCTCGCCCGGACCGGGCTGACCGCCGAGATCGTCGCGGGCGACGCGCTGACCCATGCCGGCGAATACGACGCCATCCTGCTGGATGCGCCGTGTTCCGCCACCGGCACGATTCGGCGGCACCCGGACCTGCCGCACGCCCGTACCGGCGACGGCATCGCCGAGCTGATCGACCTGCAGGCGGCGATGCTGGATCACGCCTTGGGCCTGCTGTCGCCCGGCGGGCGGCTGGTCTTCTGCACCTGTTCGCTGCTGCCGGACGAGGGCGAGGCGCAGGTCGACGCGGCGCTGGAGCGTCACGCCGGCCTGCGCGTCCTGCCCCCCGCGGCGGACTGGATCGAACCCGGCTGGCGGTCCTCCGAAGGCGGGCTGCGCCTGCGCCCCGACATCTGGGCGGCGCGCGGCGGGATGGACGGGTTCTACATGGCGTTGCTGCAAAGCGTTGGCTGAGGGCGGGATCGCGCGTGCCGCGCGATGCGAGAGGCCAGCCTCTCGCGCTCTCCGAGGGTTATTGAAAACCGAAGAAGGGGGCGGGCTTTTCCTTTTCGCCGAACGTGGCCTGTTGGGAACGTGGCCTGTTGGGAACGAACATGGGGTGAGCGCGGAGAGGCGGGGATCGACACCGCCTGAGGTATCGGACCGATGCGGCGCGGAGCGCGGTCCATTGCAGCGGGGCGCTGGCCGGGCGGGCGCGCCCGACGCGCGACGTTTTCAAAGGTGACTTTGCCCGGCGTGGCGGGTATTCTTGTCCTATGACACGCCGGAACGGCGGCAAGGGGCAGGGCAGATGTCCGACACGGAAAGCTGGCATGCGGCGTGGACACGCCTGATGAACCGTTGGCACGCGCGGCTGGCGGCGCGGGTGCGTCCGGCGACCGGTTTCGTGTCCGCGCCCGAGCCGCGCACCGTCGGGTCCTTTGCCCGCGGGCGGCAGCTAACCGCCGGAAATCTGCTGTTTGCGGGCCACCTGAGCGAGGCGCCCGACACCTTGCTCTGGGACGTGACCCCGCCCGATCCGGTCTGGGAGGCGGAGGTGCAGGGCTTCGGCTGGCTCGACGACCTGGCCGCGGTGGGCGAGCCGCAGAGCCGCAGGGTAGCGCAGGCCTGGCTCTGGGGCTGGATCGACCGCTTTGGCCCCGGGCGCGGGCCGGGCTGGACGCCGGAACTGACCGGGCGGCGGCTGATCCGCTGGATCCACCACGCGCTGTTCCTGCTGCGCGGCATCGACTCCGAACGCTCTGCCGCCTTCTACCGCAGCCTCGCCCAACAGACGATCTTTCTGAGTCGACGCTGGCAGAGCACGCCGCCGGGGCTGGCGCGGTTCGAGGCGCTCACGGGCATGATCTACGCCGGGCTGTCGCTTGAAGGCATGGAGACGCATGTGGACCCGGCGCGCCGGGCGCTGGGCGCCGAATGCACGCGCCAGATCGACGGGCAGGGCGGGTTGCCGACTCGCAACGCCGAGGACCTGCTCGAGGTGTTCACCCTGCTCACCTGGGCCGCCTCCGCGCTGGAAGAGCGGGGTCACGCTCCCGATCCCGAACACACCGCCGCGATCCGGCGCATCGCGCCGACCCTGCGCACCCTGCGCCATGCCGATGGCGGGCTGGCGCGGTTCCACGGCGGCGGCCGCGGCATCGAGGGGCGGCTCGACACGGCACTGGCGGCCAGCGGCGTGCGCAAGCGGCAAGCGGACGGACTGGCCATGGGGTTCGCGCGGCTGTCGGCGGGGCGCACCAGCATCATCATCGACGCGGCACCGCCGCCCGAAGGGCGGGCGTCTTTCAACGCCCATGCTTCGACGCTGGCCTTCGAACTGACCTCCGGGCGGCGCCCCTTGATCGTCAACTGCGGCTCGGGCGCGGTCTTTGGCGAGGCCTGGCGGCGCGCAGGACGGGCGACGCCGTCGCATTCCACCCTCTGCCTCGACGGATATTCCAGCGCCCGGCTGGGCAAGCCCGGCTGGAGTGCGGGCGCGCGGCGCGAGATGCTGGAGGATGCGCCGGCGGATGTGCCGGTGCAGATCAGCAGCGCGCCCGACGGGCTGCGGTTCGAGGGCGGGCACGACGGTTACGTCTCGACCCACGGGCTGACCCATGCCCGAATGCTGGAACTGACCTTCGACGGGCGCGGCCTGGTTGGCGAGGACATGCTGCTGGCGCTCGATGCCCCGGCCAAGGCGCGGTTCGATCAACGCATGGATGCGGTGCGGCTGGCGGGGCTGCCCTTTCAGCTGCGGTTTCACCTGCACCCCGAGGTGGACTGCGCGCTCGACATGGGCGGCGCGGCAGTCTCCATGGCGCTTCGGTCGGGTGAAATCTGGGTGTTCCGCTACGAAGGCGAGGCGGATCTCAGCCTCGACGCCTCGGTTTACCTGGAAAAGGGACGATTGCGGCCCCGAGGGGCACAACAGGTCGTTTTATCCGCCCGCGCGATGGAGTATGCGACCCGCATCCGCTGGTCTTTGGCCAAGGCGCAGGACACCGCAGTGGCGATCCGCGACCTGGCCCGGGACGCGGTGGATGACGATTGAAACTGTCCCGGGACCCCTTCGCATGACCGACCTGCACCCCATCCGCCGCGCGCTCATCTCCGTTTCCGACAAGACCGGTCTGATCGACCTTGGCCAGGCACTGGCGGCGCGCGGTATCGCACTGCTGTCCACCGGCGGATCGGCCAAGGCGCTGCGCGATTCGGGGCTCGAGGTCACCGACGTGGCGCAGGTGACGGGCTTTCCCGAGATGATGGACGGCCGGGTCAAGACCCTGCACCCCGGCGTGCACGGGGGCCTCCTGGCGTTGCGCGACGACGAGGCGCACGTGGCGGCGATGCGCCAGCACGGGATCGAGGAGATCGACCTGCTGGTGGTCAACCTCTACCCGTTCGAGGACACCGTGGCCAAGGGCGGCGACTATGCCGACTGCATCGAGAACATCGACATCGGCGGCCCGGCGATGATCCGCGCCGCGGCCAAGAACCACGCCTTCGTCAACGTGGTGGTCGACGTGCAGGACTACGCGCCGCTGCTGGCGGAGCTGGATGCCAACGGCGGCCAGACGACGTACGCCTTCCGGCAGCGGCTGGCGCAGATGGCCTATGCCCGCACCGCCGCCTATGACGCCGCCGTCAGCACCTGGATGGCCGATGCGCTGGCGGAACCCGCGCCGCGCCGCCGCGCCTTTGCCGGCAGCCTGCGCCAGACCCTGCGCTACGGCGAGAACCCGCACCAGGCGGCGGCCTTCTATGTCGATGGCAGCGACCGGCCCGGTGTCGCCACGGCGCGGCAGCTGCAGGGCAAGGAGCTCAGCTACAACAACATCAACGACACCGATGCGGCGTTCGAACTGGTCAGCGAATTCGCGCCCGCGGACGGCCCGGCCTGCGCGATCATCAAACATGCCAATCCCTGCGGCGTGGCCAAGGGCGCAACGCTGGAAGAGGCCTATCGCCGCGCATTCGACTGCGACCGCACCAGCGCCTTTGGCGGGATCATCGCACTTAACCAGCCGTTGGACGGCGCCACCGCAGAGGCCATCGCGGAGATTTTCACCGAGGTGGTGATCGCGCCGGGCGCCGATGACGACGCCCGCGCGGTCTTTGCGGCCAAGAAAAACCTGCGGCTGCTGGTGACCGACGGTCTGGCGGATACCGCGCAGGCCGGGCTGACCTACCGGCAGGTTTCGGGCGGGATGCTGGTGCAGGACCGCGACATCGGGCGGCTGACCCGGGGCGACCTGAAGGTGGTGACGAAAAAGGCGCCGACCGAGGCGCAGTTCGGCGACATGCTCTTTGCCTGGACTGTAGCCAAGCACGTGAAATCGAACGCCATCATCTACGTCCGCGACGGCGCCACGGTGGGCGTCGGCGCCGGCCAGATGAGCCGCGTCGACAGCACCCGCATCGCCGCGCGCAAGGCGCAGGACATGGCCGAGGCGCTGGGTCTGGACCAGCCGCTGACCCACGGGTCGGTGGTGGCCTCCGACGCCTTCTTCCCCTTCGCTGACGGCCTGTTGACCGCGGCGGAGGCCGGTGCGACGGCGCTGATCCAGCCCGGCGGGTCGATGCGCGACGACGAGGTGATCAGGGCCGCGGACGAGGCCGGGCTTGCCATGGTCTTCACCGGCATGCGGCATTTCCGGCATTGACCGGGCGCATGAAATTCGGGCCGGGCGCCATTGCGGCGCGGACCGCCAGGAAGGGACAGGCATGAAACTGGTATTTTGGGTAAGCTTCTGGACCTTCCTGCTGGATCAGGTGACGAAGTACCTCGTGGTGCACTTTCTCGACCTGCGCACCGTCGGGGCGATCGACGTGCTGCCGCCGCTGCTGAATTTCCGCATGGCCTGGAACTACGGCATCAACTTCGGGCTGCTATCGGGACAGGCGCCGCTGACCAAGTGGATCCTGATCGCCGTCGCCGTCGGCATCGTTCTGTTCGTGCTGGTCTGGCTGCGGCGCGATCCGCCGGGACGGTGGGGCCTGATCTCGGGCGGCCTGCTGATCGGCGGTGCGCTGGGCAACGTCATCGACCGGCTGCTGTACGGCGCGGTCGCGGATTTCATCAACATGTCCTGCTGCGGCATCTCGAATCCTTACGTGTTCAACGTCGCGGATATCTCGATCTTTGCGGGCGCGCTGGGTCTGGTGCTTTTCGCCGGGGCCAAGACGCCCAAGCGCGCGAAGCGCTAGCGGGGACGGCGTGGAAAAAGGCCCCGTGACCTTCGCTGCGCGATGGGCTAATGCTGGGCCAGAGATGTGACGGAGGTGGCCATGTTCGTGCCGCGACATGCGATTTTTCTGGTGCTCGGGATGGGCGTTCTCGCGGCCTGCGGGCGCGGCGATCCGCAGCTGCGCGATCTGAACACGAATCGCGGCGAGCCCGAGGAATTCTCCATCGTTCCGAACAAGCCGCTGACGCAGCCCGACAGCTACGCGCAGCTGCCGCCGCCCACGCCGGGTGGCGCCAACCGCACCGACCAGACGCCGGAGGCCGATGCCGTTGCCGTTCTGGGCGGCGATCCGTCCCGTCTGACCCGCGGCGCAGGCGTGCCCGCGGCGGATGCGGCGCTGGTGGGGGCGGCCACGCGCTATGGCGTGAACGGCAACATCCGCACCGACCTCCGGCAGGAGGACGTCGCGTTCCGCAAGCGCCGGTCTCTCTTTAACTGGCAGATCGTGCAGGACGACAAGTATACCCGCGCCTACCGGCCGCAACGGCTGGACGCGGATGCGGAGCTTGAGCGCTGGCGCCGCGCCGGGGCGCGCACGCCCTCGGCTCCGCCCGAGGCGAACTGAGCGCCGCCGAACCTTACAAAGCTTTATAGCAATCCGCCTTGATCTTGCGCCGCCGCACCGTACCTTGACGCGAAAGCATCAACAGGAGCGGTATATGCGCATTCTTACTCGGCTCGTCGCTGTCGTGGCGATCGCCGCGATGCCCGGACTGGCCGCGGCACAGGGCAAGGACGACGTAACGACCTTCACCCTCGACAACGGTCTGGAGGTCGTGGTGATCGAAGACCACCGCGCGCCGATTGTCGTGCAGCAGCTGTGGTATCGGGCCGGATCGGCGGACGAACCGGCGGGCAGCTCGGGCGTGGCGCATTTCCTTGAACACCTGCTCTTCAAGGGCACGGAAAAGATGGCGCCGGGCGAATTCAGCAAAGTCGTGGCGGCCAACGGCGGGTCCGACAATGCCTTCACCAGCTTCGACTACACCGGCTACTATCAGCGCGTCGCCGCCGACCGGCTCGAGCTGATGATGCAGATGGAATCCGACCGCATGGTCAACCTCCAACTCGATGCCGAGGACATCCTGACCGAGCGCGACGTGATCATCGAAGAACGCAACACCCGGGTCGAGAACGACCCCGGCGCGCTGTTCCGCGAACAGCGCAACGCGGCGCAGTATCTCAACCACCGCTACGGCGTGCCGATCATCGGCTGGCGTCACGAGATGGAGCAGCTGGACCTCGAAAAGGCGCTGGCCTTCTACCGCAAGTTCTATGCGCCCAACAACGCCATCCTCGTGGTGGCGGGCGACGTGACGCCGGACCAGGTACGGACGCTGGCCGAAAAGTACTACGGTGTGATCCCGGCCAACCCCGAGCTTGGCCCGCGCGACCGTGCGCAGGAACCACCGCAGACCTCGGCCCGGCGCATGACCTTCCGCGACCCGCGCGTGGCGCAGCCTTACGTGATGCGCAGCTATCTCGCGCCGGAGCGTGATCCGGGCGCGCAGGAAAAGGCGGCGGCGCTGGTGCTGCTGGCCGATATCCTGGGCGGCGGGCAGACCTCGGTGCTGACCCGCAAGCTTCAGTTCGACACGCAGACGGCGGTCTATACCAGCGCCTTCTACGACGCGACGGCGCTTGACGACACGACCTTCGGGCTGGTGATCGTGCCCGCCGACGGCGTCAGCCTGCAAGAGGCCGAGGACGCACTGGATGCGGCAGTGGCCGAATTCATCGAGGAAGGCGTCGATGCCGATCAGTTGGAGCGGATCAAGTTCCAGATGAAGGCCAGCCAGATCTACGCCCGCGACAATGCCGAGGGCATCGCGCGGAAATACGGCAATGCCCTGACCTCGGGCCTCACGGTCGAGGACGTGCAGGCCTGGCCCGATGTGCTGCAGGCGGTGACCGAAGAGGACATCATCGCCGCCGCCCGCGACGTCTTCCGCGAGGAACGGTCGGTGACCGGCTGGCTGATGAGCGAAGAGGTGACGCAATGAGTTTTCTGAGAGCCATCGCGCTGGGCTGCGCCGCCGTCTTCGCGGCAGTTCCCGCCCATGCGGAGATCGACATCCAGGAGGTCCAGAGCCCCGGCGGCCTGACCGCCTGGCTGGTCGAGGAGCCGTCGATCCCCTTCGTGGCGCTGGAGCTGCGTTTCAAGGGCGGCGCATCGCTGGACCGGGAAGGCAAGCGCGGCGCCATCAACCTGATGACCGGGCTGCTGGAGGAAGGCGCCGGCGAGCGTGACGCCCGCGCCTTTGCCGAAGCCGCCGAAAGCCTGGCCGCCAGCTTCAGCTACGATGTCTACGACGACGCGCTCAGCGTTTCCGCGCGGTTTTTGACGGAAAACCGCGACGAGGCCGTGGCGCTCCTGCGCGACTCGCTGGTGGCGCCGCGGTTCGACGCGGACGCCGTGGAGCGGGTCCGCGCGCAGGTGATCTCGGGCCTGCGGTCGGACCAGACCGACCCCGACGCCATCGCTTCGCGCGCCTTCGATGCAGAGCTGTTCGGCGACCATCCCTACGGCTCTGCTTTCCGCGGTACGGTCGAGTCGGTGGCAGAGCTGACCCGCGCCGACCTGGAGCAGGCCCATGACGACACGCTCGCCCGCGACCGGGTCTATATCTCGGCGGCGGGCGACATTTCTGCCGACGAACTGGCGCAGCTGATCGACGACCTGCTGGGCGACCTGCCCGAGACCGGCGCGCCGATGCCCGAAGCGGTGGACGTGGCGACCACCAGCGGTGTGACCGTGGTGCCGTTCGACACGCCTCAATCGGTGGCGCTGTTCGGGCACGAGGGCATCGACATCGACGATCCGGATTTCTTTCCGGCCTACGTGATGAACGTGGTGCTGGGCGGCGGCGGATTCGAGGCGCGGCTGATGAGCGAGGTTCGCGAAAAGCGCGGCCTGACCTACGGCGTCTATTCCTACCTTGCCAACAAGGACCATGCGAACCTGATCGTGGGGCGCGTCGCCTCGGCCAACGACCGGATCGCCGAGGCCATCGACGTGATCCGCGCCGAATGGCAGCGCATGGCCGAAGAGGGCGTGACCCAGGACGAGATGGACCGGGCCAAGACCTATCTCACCGGCGCCTATCCGCTGCGTTTCGACGGCAACGGGCCGATTGCGGACATCCTCGTGGGGATGCAGATGGACGGCTTTCCCATCGACTACCCGCTGACCCGCAACGAGAAGGTCGAGGCGGTGACGCTGGAGGACGTGCAGCGTGTGGCGCAGCGGCTGCTGCAACCCGAGGCACTGCGCTTTGTCGTGGTGGGCCAGCCCGAGGGGCTGGAGGAGACGCCGGGGCAGTAAGGTCCTGCCGTTGAAAGAAAGAACGCCCGGGATGATATCCCGGGCGTTTTGCTTTGGCAGTGCTGCTGGCGCGCGACGGCTGCGATCAGTTCAGCAGCCCGGCATGGCGCAGGCCGAAATCCACGCGCTCGCGCGTTTCGGCGGTCAGCGGCATCAGTGGCAGGCGGACGTCTTCGGCGCAAAGGCCCAGCCGCGACATGCCGTATTTCGCACCGCAGAGGCCCGGCTCGGCAAAGATCGCGTGATGCAGCGGCATCAGCCGGTCCTGGATCGACAGCGCCTTGGCGTAGTCGCCCGCCAGCGTCGCTTCTTGCAACTCGGCGCAGAGTTTGGGTGCCACGTTCGCCGTCACCGAAATGCAGCCGACGCCGCCCTGCGCGTTGAAGCCGTGCGCCGTCGCATCCTCGCCCGAGATTTGCAGGAAATCCGGGCCGCAGGTCAGGCGCTGCGAACAGACGCGGTCCAGATCGCCGGTGGCGTCCTTGACGCCGACGATGCGCGGCAGTTTCGACAGCTCGCCCATTGTCACCGGCGACATGTCCACCGCCGACCGGCCGGGGATGTTGTAGATGATGATCGGCAGGTTGCAGCAGTCGTGCACGGCCTTGAAATGGGCGTAGAGCCCGGCCTGCGTCGGCTTGTTGTAATAGGGCGTCACCACCAGCGCCGCATCGGCGCCGACGCGTTCGGCAAAGGTGATGAAGCGGATCGCCTCGTCGGTGTTGTTCGACCCCGCGCCGGCGATCACCGGAATGCGGCCATCGACGGCCTGCACAACGCATTGGACCACCGCCTCGTGTTCGGAATGGCTGAGCGTCGGGCTCTCGCCGGTGGTGCCAACGGGCACCAATCCGTGGCTGCCCTGCTCGATATGCCAGTCGACCAGGCGTTTGAGCGTCTCGAAATCCACCGCGCCGTCCTTGAACGGCGTGACCAGGGCTGGCATTGACCCTTTGAACATGACACGCTCCTTTTCGATTCACTCAAGATTGCGGGCGGACATCGGAACCTGCCGGAGTTGTGAGTTGATGCTCGGGCGGGCCGCGGTATCCTTAGGGGCGTGTCTATCCATCCTCAGCGCGGAAATTGCAAGCATATGTCACGCATATTGGCCTTGATCCTGATCCTGTTTGCCAGCGCCGTCGCCGCGCAAGGAGGACCGCGCCCGCTGGAGCGGGCGATGTCCGACATGCGGCAGGGCAACTGGGCCGGAGCACAGATCGCGGCGCGGTCGGACGGGCAGGTCGCGATGGACATCGTCACCTGGCACTATCTGCGCGCCGGGCTGGGCAACGCCGAACAGGTCAAGGATTTCATCGAGCGCAATCCGGACTGGCCGGGCATGGAGTACCTGCGCGAGAAATCCGAAGAGGCGATCGTCGAGGCCAGCCATGCGGATGTGCGCGCCTTCTTTGCCGACACCCGGCCGCAGACCGGCACCGGCGCGCTGAGCCTGGCACGCGCCCTGGTCGCTGCGGGCGACCGCGGCGCGGCCGAGGCCGAGGTGGTGTTGGCCTGGCGCACGCTGGCGCTGTCGTCGGAGGAACAGGCCTCTTTCCTCGCGGAACACGGTGATCTGCTTGCGCCGCATCACTGGGCGCGGCTGGACATGGCGCTTTGGAAGGGCTGGACCGTCAATGCTCGCGCCATGCTCACGCTCGTCAGCGACGGCGAACGCAAGCTGGCCGAGGCGCGTCTGGCGTTGCAGAACGACGACGGCGGCGTCGACACCCGCATCGCCGCGGTGCCCGACGCGCTGGCCGACGATCCCGGCATGGCCTACGAGCGCTTTGCCTGGCGCGCCCGCAAGGGCCGCGACGCGGACGCGCTGGAGCTGCTGCTGGAACGATCGAAAAGCGCCGAGGCGCTCGGCGAACCCTGGGCCTGGGCGCCCCGCCGCCGCAGCCTCGCGCGGCAACTGATGCGCGCCGGAGAAACCGACACGGCCTATGCCGTGGCCGCGCAGAACTGGCTCACCGACGGGTCGGATTACGCCGATCTCGAATGGGTGGCGGGCTACATCTCGCTGCGCTTCCGTGACGCGCCCGCCGATGCGCTGCGTCATTTCACCAACCACCGCGACGCGGTCGACTCGCCGATTTCGCTGGGCCGTGCCGGATACTGGCGGGGCCGGGCGCTCGAGGCGATGGGCGACAGCGACGCCGCGCAGGCGGCCTACCGCGACGGCGGCCGCTATCAGACGTCGTTCTACGGGCTGCTCGCGGCCGAACGCGCCGGGATGCCGCCCGATCCGGCCCTTTCCGGGCAGGAGGATTTCCCGCCCTGGCGCGACGCGGCCTTCATCGACAGCTCGGTCTACCAGGCGGCGGTGCTGCTGCTGGCCGCGGGCCAGGACAACCTGGCGGAACGCTTTTTCACCCACCTGACCGAATCGCTCGACCGCAGCCAGATCGGACAGCTGGGCGACATGCTGGCCGAGATGGGCCGCCCGTATATCCAGGTCATGGTCGGCAAGCGCGCGGCGCAGCGCGGCATCGAGGTGCCGGGACCCTACTATGCGCTGCACCCGCTGGCGGAGGATGCGCATCCGGTGCCCACGGAACTGGTCCTGTCCATCGCGCGCCGAGAATCGGAGTTCAATCCCGAGGTCGTGTCGGGTGTCGGGGCGCGCGGGCTCATGCAGGTCATGCCGCGCACCGCGCAGGAGGTTTCGGGCTGGATCAACGAGCCCTATTCCCTGTCGGGCCTGCTCAGCGATCCGAATTACAACGCCCGGCTGGGTGCTGCCTACCTTGCCTCCCTGGCGCGCCAATTCGACGGCAACGTGGTGATGATGGCGGCGGGCTACAATGCCGGCCCCAGCCGCCCCGTCGGCTGGATGCAGCTCTATGGCGACCCGCGCCGGGGCGAGATCGACGTGGTGGATTTCATCGAGAGCATTCCGTTCCAGGAAACCCAGAACTACGTCATGCGCGTCGCCGAAAGCCTGCCGGTGTACCGCGCGCGGCTGGGCAAAGACCCTCACCCGGTGCCGTTTTCCGAAGAGCTGACCGGGGCCACGCTGATGGCGTCGGCGGGGGATTAGGCGCCGGACGGTGGGTTGAAAACCCACCCTACGGATCGGCCTCAGCCCTGCGCCTTCCTGCGCGCCCGCGCCAGGGTGAAGAGCCCGGCCGCCACGATCAGTGCCGCCCCCAGCGCCACGTTCGGGCGCAGGGTTTCGCCGAAGACGACGAGGCCGAGCGCCGAGGCAAAGGGCAGCTGCAGATAGGCAAAGGGCTGCACGGCGCTCGCCTCCGCGACCTCATAGGTCTTGATCAGCAGGTAATGCCCGGTCGCACCTGTCACGCACAAAAGCGCCATCCAGCCCCAGTCGGCTGCGGTCATCGGCTCCCAGAACCACATGCCGATCAGGGTCGAGACGACCGCGCCCACGGTGCCTGTCCAGAAAAACGACGTCGCCGCCGTGTCCTTGCGCGCGACGTAGCGCGTCAGCAGGCCGTAGAGCGCGAACATCAGCGCCGCGATCAGCGGGATGATCGCGTAGGGCGAGAACACGCCGCCGCTGGGTTGCAGGATGATGATGACGCCGACGAACCCGACGCCGATCGCGGCCCAGCGGCGCCAGCCCACATGCTCGCCCAGCACCGGGCCCGACAGCGCCGCGATCAGCAACGGGTAGCAGGCAAAGACCGCGTGGCTTTCGACGAGCCCGAGGTAGACGAAGGCCAGCACCATCACCATGATTTCGAGCGTCAGCAGCGCCGCCCGAAAGCCCTGCACCAGCGGCTGCGTGGTGCGTGCCGCGGCTGCGATGCTGCCCGCCTGCCGCCGCGCGATGGAGATCACGAAGGCGGCGAAGAACCAGTAGCGGATCATCACCACCATGTAGACGTTGTACTCTCCGGCGAGGTGCCGCGAAATCCCGTCCTGCATGGAAAAGACGAAGGTCGTGGCGACCATCAGCCAGATGCCGAGCCGTGTGTCGTTGCGGGTCATGGCGCGGCCTTCCGGGCAGTGGTCATGTGTCGCTTGCGCCCGTATCCCGGCTGGCGCGCGGTCACAAGCCCCGCCGCATCGAGCGCCCGGCGGATGTGCCCGGCGGCGGAATAGGTGGCGGCGGTGCCGCCAGGCGCGGTGTGGTCCGCAACGGCCTGCAACAGCGCGGGTTCCCAAAGCTCGGGATTGCGCGCGGGGGAAAAGCCGTCGAGAAACCAGGCATCCGCCGTGCCTGTCCACCGCGGCAGGGTTTCGCGCGCATCGCCCGCGATCATCTCGAAGCGCAGGTCCGGCAGGTCGAACCGCACGGCACCCCACTGCGGGGCGAGTTCGGCGGCCAGCGCGTCCAGTTCCGGAAAGGCCGCCTGCGCGCGGATCATGTCCTCTGCCGCCAGCGGGAAGGCTTCGAAGGTGGTGAACCGCAGGCGGCCCGTCTGCCCGCTGCGGCGCCACAGGTCCAGCACGGCCAGCAGGTTCAGCCCGGTGCCGAAGCCCAGCTCGGCCACGTGGAACCCGTCACGGAACCGTTCCGGCAGGCCGTTGCCCGCCAGGAACACGTGCCGCGTTTCGGCCAAACCGTCGTCAAGCGAATAATACGGGTCGTCGAAGCGGGTCGAGACGGGCATGCGGCCGTCGCGCCAGTCAAGCGGGTTCTGGTCGGTCATGGCGGGATACTCTAAGCCTTGGCGCGAAGATGAAGAGGTGGGCCGGGAATGGCAAGGATCGACGTGACGGTGCGGGGTGCGGGCATTTTCGGCCTTTCAGTGGCCTGGGCCTGCACGCGGCGCGGCGCACGGGTGCAGGTGGTGGACCCCTTCGGCGCCGGCGCCGGATCGAGCGGCGGGGTCGTCGGGGCGCTTGCGCCGCACGTGCCGGAGAACTGGAACGACAAGAAGGCGTTCCAGCTCGACAGCCTGCTGATGGCTGAGGCCTTCTGGTCCGAGGTCGAGGCCGCGGGCGGTGTTTCGGCGGGCTATGGCCGGCTGGGGCGCCTGCAACCGGTGGCCGACGACAGGGCGCTGGGTTTGGCCCGCGCCCGGACGGCAGGCGCGCAAGCGCTCTGGCAGGGCCGCGCGGTCTGGGAGGTGATCGAGGCCGCCGGGGGCTGGGCGCCGCAGAGCCCGACTGGCTGGCTCATCCGCGACAGCTTGAGCGCGCGGCTGCATCCGCGGCGGGCCGTCGATGCGCTGGTCGCGGCATTGGCTGCGCGCGGCGTGCCCGTTCTGGCCGAGGCAGAGGATGCGGGCGAGGTGGTCTGGGCGACCGGCTGGCTGGGGTTGCGCGACCTGACGGAGCGTCTGTGCAAGACCGTTGGCGCCGGGGTCAAGGGGCAGGCAGTGCTGGCGCGGTACGACGCGGGGGAGGTGCCGCAGCTCTTTGTCGACGGGCTGCACATCATCCCCCACGCCGACGGCACCGTGGCGGTGGGCTCCACCTCCGAGCGGGAGTTCGACGATCCCGCCACCGTCGACGGCCAGTGCGAGGCGCTCTGGGCGCGGGCGGTGGCGGCGGTGCCGGCTTTAGCCGAGGCGCCGGTGATCGCCCGCTGGGCCGGGGTGCGCCCGCGCGCCCGGTCCCGCGCGCCGATGCTGGGGGCATGGCCCGACCGGCCGGGGCATTTCATCGCCAACGGCGGCTTCAAGATCGGCTTCGGCATGGCGCCGAAGGTGGCGCAGGTCATGGCCGACCTGGTGCTGGAGGGGCTGGCGGAAATTCCCGATGGCTTCCGGGTCGAGGCGTCGCTCTAGGATCCGCGTCGCTCTGCGATGGCCTTGGCGATCAGCGCGATACCGTCGGGGATGCGCGCCGCGGGGATCGAGCTGTAGGCCAGCCGGAAGAAGTTACGCGGCGTGTCGGCGCCGCTGAAGAACGGCGCACCGGGTTCGATCAGCACGCTGGTGGCGCGCAGGCCCTGCGCCAGGTCTTCGGTGTCGATGCCTTCGGGGGCCTCGATCCAGAAGGACGACCCGCCGTGATCGCTCTGTCCCGCGACCGTCAGGCCGTGCCGCGCCAGTGCTGCCGCCATGACCGCGCGCCGTTCGGTATAGGCGCGCGCGGTGCGGCGGATCAGGGCGTCGTAATGGCCGAGGCTCAGGAAATAGGCGGCGGTGCGCTGGATGTGCCCCGGCGGATGCCGCAGCACCGAGGCACGCAGCGCCCGCGCCTCGCGGATGAAGGCGGCGCTGCCCACGAGGTAGCCCAACCGCAGGCCGGGAAACAGCGACTTGGAGAAACTGCCGACATAGATCACCCGGCCATCCGGATCGAGCGACTTGAGCGCCGGCATCGCCGGTTTCAGGTACGCCGTCTCGAATTCGTAATCGTCCTCCACGATCAGCGCGTCGAGCTGGCGTGCGCGGGCCAGCAACGCCTCGCGTCGAGCCATCGGCAGGGTGACGGAGGTGGGGCAGTGGTGGCTGGGCGTTGTGAAGATCACATCGGTGCCTTCGGGCACCGCATCGGGCCGCATCCCGGCTGCGTCCACTGCCACCGGTGCGAGCCGGCAGCGCGCCTGTGTCAGGATGTCCCGCAGCGCCGGGTAGCAGGGATTTTCCACCGCCGCCTGCCGCCGCTGGTTCAGCAGCACCTGCGCGGTCAGCCAAAGCGCGTTCTGCGCGCCCAGCGTCATCAGGATCTCGGGTGGATCGGCCAGGATGCCGCGGCGCGGCAGCGTGTGGCGGGCGATGAACTCGATCAGCTTGGGGTCGTCCTGATCGTAGTAGTCGCCGGTGAGCGCGCCGAAATCCTTGGTTCCCAGCGCCTGGATCGCGCAGAGCCGCCAGTTGGCATGGTCGAAGAGCGTCGGATCGGTCTGGCCGTAGATGAACGGGTAACGGTAGCGCGCCCAGTCCTGCGGCTTGACCAGCCCGGCGCCGCCGGAAAACCGCTGGCCGAGGGCGCGCTAC
>Ga0208934_1000415_pt1 | contig 20901 bp, 18 predicted proteins | sample MalvirDeepMed_s2_FD_184243 | JGI IMG/M metagenome (GOLD analysis project Ga0208934, IMG submission 184243) | Marine viral communities from the Global Malaspina Expedition - Malaspina viral metaG DeepMed_s2 (SPAdes) (version 2) | ecosystem: Environmental > Aquatic > Marine > Oceanic | place... | reverse complement strand
ATATTAGTACTTCTGGTACTGGTAAGATATTTTTATATGATATGGTAACACAATCTTGGGTTAAAGGTATTAATGCTACTTTTCAAGATCAAGCCAAAACAAATTTTGTAGTAGATTGGCAAAATAACTTAATATATGCACATACTTCTGATACTGGTACATTTGCTTTTTGGGAAGACGATCCTGCAAGTTCAACTGCAAGTATTAAGACAAGAGATATGGATTTTGGAAATCCTGGTCAGAAGAAAAATGTTTATAAAGTATATATATCATATAAGGGTAATCCTAGTAGTAGCGTTGTTAAGTTTAGTGTGAACGGGGATACAGATACTCTTTATCAGTTTAATTCTAGCAATACTCCACTAACTGATTATAATGCTGATCTAACTAAATGGCATGTAACTGAGTTAGTACCTAGTACAGCCAGTCAAGCAAAAAATATTTATAGTTTTCAATTACATATAGATGGTGGAATTGATGATGATGCTAGGTTTAATGATTTTTCAATAGTTTATAGGTTAAAAGGTATGAGATAACTATGCCAATTAGTAAAACAGAACGAATTGCTAGAAAGCTTAATCATACAAAACAGGAGAGGATTCAAGTATCTAATGGAGAACCTTCTATAAATGAACTTAGGATTGGTGTTCCAGTAGTAAGATCAACTGCAGAGGGTCTGGTAGAATATTACAGACATAAAAATTCTCTTTATAAGAAGGTATTAGATAAAGCTGATATTGCTAGAACTAGGACTATAACTGTTGATAAAGAAGCAGAGACGCTTCCTATATTTCAAGCATATGTTGGTAGCAATCAAAGTAATATGACAGCAGATAGTGAAGTAACATTACAATTTAATACAGTATCTATTGACACAGCATCAGGTTATACTACTGGTACTTATCTTTATACTATATCTGCTAGTGGTATTTATTATTTATATTATAACGTAACAATAAGTAATTTTGATTCAGGAATGACAGCTGGACAGATACAAATGAAGGATGGTAGTGGAAACTATTTTGCTATTTGTAGGATAGATGATAAAGAATTTACTGCTGATAGTGCTTATGTGACTAGGAATGCTAATGCTATTGTAAGATTAAAGGTAGGTGAGACAGTAAAAGTTACATATTATCAAACTGGTGGAGATAATATAGCTGATTTAATAAGAAATATTAGCAGTACTGCTGGTGCTGAATCTATTTTTGGTGGTTACTTGCTTACACCGAAAACATTTAAAGAAACAACTCAAGTCACAGAAGGTGGTGCTAGTGGTGGTTCTGGTGGCAGACCAGGTGGGCCTGAAGATTAATATAATGGGAGAGAATTATGCCAACTACACAATATGATCCTACTAAAGATTATGGATACGGAGCAGGCAAATCCCTGTTACTTGCTGATTATGGGATAGAAAAGTCTGAAGAAGAAGAGACAATATCTAAAGATATAGAAGCAGCTGGAGAAGCTAGAACAGTTGAACAAGAAAGGAAGTCATTATTGTCATTGGTTGGAGCTGGTGTTGGATTAGCATTTTTCGGGCCTGCAGGAATGACTATAGGATATGGTTTAGGAAAAGCTGCTGGAGGTTTAGGAACAGTTGGTGGTAAAGATGTGGAAGATTATATGGTAAGTGAAGATGTAGGTAAGTTTGAGACACAAGAAAAATTTGAACTTCAAGATATAAATAAAGAACTTAGGGCTGCAGATAAAGCTGATTTCTGGGGAGATATACTGGATATTGGAAAGGTAGCTGCATTATCATATTCGATGGGTGGTGGTAGTTTTACAGATCCAGGTAACTTCTCTCCATGGCATATTGGTGGTAAAGAAGCGGCTGCAGAAGGTATGTATGGAAAGGGTATTTTTGGTAATATTTTTTCAAAAGCTGAGGGTGGTACAGCCACAGGAGCAGGTAGTCTTTGGGGGAAATGGAGGGGCATGACGCATCCTTTCGATCCATCAGGTAGCACAAGTATTGTGGGATCTACAGTATAATTATGCCAACATGTAGTGAAACATATGGCCCAAACTGGGTAGGTGAATATCCTAATTGCAGGTATGAAGCCTCTACTCCTGCTGGTCAAGGACAACAACCAGAGTTTACAGGTACTGTAGGCTCTCTTGGTTTTGAAAGCCTTCTTCCTTCTTGGGATGATTATTCAAAGTATTTTGATCCATATGATCCTACAGAAGAAGAGATGTCTACCAGGGCTGCTGGTATTGATATTGGTCAGCTTCAAAGTGCTTGGGATCTACAGTCAGGACAATTAGGGGAGGCATTAGGATTAGGTCGACAACAGCAAGGTGAAACTTGGAGATTACAAAGTGCTGAGTTAGGTGGACAATGGGCAGGACAGCAACAAGAGTTAGGTGCTGGAGCACGTAGAGGTTATCAAGATGTAACACGAATGGGAGAACAAATGTTAACTAGAGGACGTGGGTTGACGTTTGGAGAGCAAAGTCAAAGACAAGCTGAGGAAGAAGTTTCTGGAGCGTATGCAAGATCTTTTGGGTTAGGACAATCAGCATATGAACGAGCTATGGAGTCAGGTCAATCCCGTTACAGACAAGCATTAGAAGCTGGAACAATGGGTTATGAACAAGCTATGGAGACAGGTGAGCTAGCATTACAGCAGGCCACAACGGATATTTATCAAGGTTTAGAATCTGATGTTTTCGGGCAAAGACAAGATTGGAGAAGTGAACAACGAGCTACATTGAATACACTTCTTGGTATGGGTTTAGATTTAAGTGGTACAGGTGGTACAGGTGGTGGTGGTGATAATCAGGAAGGTTGGATAACTTGTTGTGATGGTACTTCTCAACCAATGGCAGCTTTATGTGGAGTTGGTAACCAGCCTTGGGAATGTTATGCAAATGAAAAAGGTGGAAGTAATCCGCCAGCAGGAACCTGTACAGATCCTAACATGTCATATCAATGTGCAGATGGAACTTGTGTAGGTAGTGCAATGGAATGTATTGATACGGGTACTGGCACAGGTACAGGAACAGGTGCAGGAACAAATACAGGTGGCGGAACTGGTGGTGGAGATCAGAGCGGCGCACAAAGGTATTTTGACGTTTAAGATGAATAAAGGATTAGGAGATACAGTATCTAATGTCATTAAGAAAGTGTCTGGTGGCAGGATAAAAGAATGTGGTGGCTGTAGTAAGAGACGTGATTGGCTTAATGAAAAGGTATCATACAGACGTAGTGCTTTAGATGCAATTGACAAGATACAGGGTAAGAAGTAATGGCACTTTACGGTAGAAGAACTTTAGGAAGACCAGTTATAGATACTACATCTGCAGAAGCAGTTACAGGATTAGTTGGATTAATTGCACAGCTTTTTGCACAAAGTGAATCAGATAAACTTAGACTTAAAGAAAAAAAGGAAGCTCAAAGTCTTACATTACTTTCAGAACAATATCATTCAGTTTCAAGAGATTTAACAAGAGTAGAAAGTGAATTTGATGTAAGTAAAAGGCTTTATGAAACTCAAATAGGTAGGGTTAGCCCAATAGATAGAACAACAGGTTCAGATTCTGTTACTGATGATTTGTCAGTATTCTACAGAAATGAAATTGATGAAAGACGAACAGCGATGGGCAAGATTAAGAATAAGATGGATGAAATGTATTCTGACATAGCAGATATAGGTAGAGTACAGGCTGGTTTAGCGAAAGCAGTATCTCCTGAAGAAGGAGTTCCAGGAGTATATGATATTGAAGATTTTTCTACAGAACGACTATCAAAAATATTTAATGTTGATCCAAAGTTGATAACAAGATGGAGAGAAAAACAGCCAGAGCAAATACCCTCTGCAATACAATCATTAGAAAGGCTAAGATTAGAAGCAGTATCAAAGAAGAAGGGAACAGGTGCTCTAGAAACAAAAAGAATACAAGATATACAAATGACAGATATTTCATCAAGGATATCTAATGCTCGTATGTTTCAGGATATGGATTTTATTGCAAGAAGTGAGGATTTAAATGATGATGAGAAAGTAAAGCAAATACTTTCATTAGGAAAAGAGGAGGGTATGTCTTTAGGTCTTATTCTTGATCCTGCAAATGAGCCCAAGAAAGGTGATTCCAGTAATGTTATAGAAAAGAAGAGGGATGCACAGTATAAAGAAGTAATGTATCTTCTTAATACTTTTTCAAGTTTCACAAAAAAAGATGCAGTTAAAGATGTGATAGGCTTGGGTAACTTTGTTAATCGCTTATCAAAAATATCAGACTCTCTTTCTTCTGGAGTTCGACCTGGATTTAAAAAATATGTGAATGATTATTTTAATATTGATCTTGATGCAAAAGAGCATTTTATGCTTCCAGGGTTTGCTCTTGAAGCAGGTCAAGCAGTAGAAAAACCTTTTGATGCTAGAGAAATGGATCGAATGACTGCTGAAGATTTAGTTTTATCTGATTTTAAGCTTAGTGGTCTTTCTAAATTTGATTATATGGATATGGTTGATAAAGATGATGAAACACGAGATAAAATATTTTCACTGTATAGGAGATTCCATCCTAATATAAATGATGTAGATATTAAACGTAGAATAAGAGAAGTATATAATTTATTATAACATAGGGAGTATATAATGGCAGACACTACAGCAGTAGACACTACATGGAGTGAAGATTGGTTTAGCGATATTGGTGGTAAACAAGAAATACTTGATTCATTAAATCAAGTAGGAGCTGATACTAGTAATATAGATGCAATTAGTTCTTTGAATGCAATTGAACATCTACAACCAGATTTTGGATTTGGAGGTAATCCTTGGGAGATTGCATTAACTGGTGGTCAAGAAGATATTGAAGAGGGTGGGGGTATTATGCCTGAAGTAAGTCAGGAAACTGTTGATAAAATAATACCTGCTATTGCTATTGGTGCTGGGGAAGTTTTAACTAGAGCAGGAGATTTTACATTGCCTGCTGGAGCAAAAGCAAAAACAAGAACTCTTGGAGTAAAGGGAACTGCATTTACTCTTGCAATAAGAGCAAATGAAATTGGTAAAGATTTTGCTAGAGAGTTTCTTGGAATGGAGAAAGGATCTATTGGAGAAGCTACAGTTGGTGGCGTAGCAACTTATAAGACATGGAAAGGCATTCCTGAATTAGTTAAGAATATTGGTAGCAATGTTAAAATTGGAATGGCAACAGAAGTAGTTGATGATGTTGTTACACAAGCCAGTAAAAGTGCTTTTAATGAAGTTTTAAAGATGGGATCTGAAATTGGAGCATCAAAGAAAAATACATTAATTGTAGCTAATAATGCAGGGAACAGAGCAGCAGAAGAAATGATAAAACAAACTTCAGATGTTATGAAGGAGCGTATGGGAAAGACAGCTTCTAAAGGATGGGATGATGTTACTAAACGACTTATGAATCCTCGTGTATCTGCAAGGGTGGGAAGATATTTGGGAGCTGTAGCTCCTAAGTTAGCAGCTAAGTTAGCTATAAGTTCAACAGCAATTGTAGTTCCAGAAGGCATATCAACAGTATTAGGATTAGCAGGAATGGCATGGACTGCTTATGATATATTTAATCTTTCTAAACAAATGCCTGCACTACATGCTTTAATATGGGAGGGTACTCCAGAAGAGTCAGTGGAAGATGCAGTTATGAATGAGATGACAGCAGAAGACTCTCTTTTTGCTCCTGGTGAGCAGAGGGCAATACCATAGATGCCTAATGGAATATCCATTGAAGACTACCTAAAGTATTTAGACCAACAAAGTGCTACAAATTTAGGTCAAGTCGATGATCAGGCTCCCGTAGGTCAGCAAGTAAGTGTTCCTGGTGGTGATTGGGCTACTGAATATAGAAGTCTGGTTGGTGCTGATGTAGTAGATGAAGTAACTAGTGAAAATGCGGCTCTTGACTTTTTAGGTTCTTTAGTTTGGGGGGGAGCAAAGGGATTAACGTGGGGGGCTACTGAGTTTGCTGTTAAGTCTAAGTCTTGGGAACAGATGAACGATTGGGAAAAGGCTGGTTGGGTTACTGGTGAAGGTCTTTCCTTATTTACTCCTATTGTAGGCCCATTTGCTTTGATAGGTAAAGGTGGTCAGATGGCTACCAGGACTTTAAGAGGGAATAACTTTATAAGAAAGGCTGCTTCTGAGTTAGTTAAAAAAGAAGGTCTTCTTGCTAATGAGATTGTAAGTAATGCTGCAGAAAGAGGAGTTATACCTGAGTTAGTAGCCAGAGATCTAAAAAAGCAGTTCAGTAAACAACTTCCTAAATCATTAAAAGATAAATATTCAGTTAGTAAGTTGAGAAATCTTACTGCTGATGCAAGGACAGCAGAAACCGCAAGTATAGGACTTAAAGCACAAAGTGAAGGTATAATAGGTAAGATACTTACAGATTCAGGAATGGATGTAAGTGCAGGAATGTCAAGGGAGTTAGCTGAAGGATTTGTAAGTGAGTTAGGTAAAGGTAGATATGTTAATGATATAGGTGAGTGGGTAACTAGAGGTTTTGGTGGTAGAAATCCAGGTAGAATATCTCAGTATCTTGGAATGGCATCGCAGGACTTTCTTTATCTAGGACTTCATGCTTTAGGAGTTGAAAAGATAGATTCAATGGCACATGAAAGATCTGCCGATTATTCTGAGATACCGCATCATGTTGGTGTTATGTCATTAGGCTTTCCACTTATAAGAGGTATAGGAAAAGGTGGTCGTGAGTCTCTTAAACGTGGGATTAGTGCTTATTTTCAAAGGTATAGAAGAATAAACTATGATAAGATAAGTAAGATGACTAATGGAGATCCTTTGGCGAGAGAGCTTCTTAGGAGTAATGTAAACGGAGCAAACCTTAATATAATTAATTCTTCAAAACATGGTGAAGAATTCTATAAGATAGGTAAAGAAACTTATAAGGGTAAGCAGGATATATTAAGTAAGATAGATACTATGCCATTAGATCATACTGTAGGCTTGTTAAATCGAATGAGAAAAAGAACTTCACAGGAATATGTAGATAGATTTAGGCGTAATTATTTTGGTGATCTTGTACAATCTATACCTCGTATGGGAACTGGTATTCTTTTTATGAATTATGGAGCATTTGCAACTGGTCAATTTGATGGAATGAGTGAGCAGGAATTAGCCTCTCACTTATTCATGGGAGCATTGATGACTAAAAGTAAAGGTGCTTGGGATCATGCTGGTAGAAGAGGGTATATACATGATCAGTATGGAGATATAACGCAAGCTTTAAATTTTCTTCAGGTAGATCATACAAAAATGCTTCAAACTATTAATGTTATGAAGCAGAAAGATCTGATAGGTGTAGCTGGAGCTGTATATGGAAGTAATCCTATTGCTGAAAATATTCTAAATACTTTTGACAGTGTTCTTGAAGGAGACAAGATAGCTTGGAGAAATAATGGAGAATTTGTTTCTCATGACAAGTATTCAAAAGTAAAGCAGTTATTAGCTGCATACAATGCTATAAAGAAGTCTAAAGATATGAATTATGATCTTATAAGTATAGATCAAATGAACCCTAAAGCTTTGGATATGATTAAAAATGATTTAGGATCTTTAAAAATTGGTGAGAAGACAGTTGATCAAATGCATTTAAGTGATATAACTGAAATGTTATCATTTGAAACAGAGTCACAAATAAGAGCTGACTATTATAATGTCCTTGATCTCTTGAGGGAAAGATTAGGAATGCCGTTTAGTACTGTTGCTCGTGTCGAAGGTCAGCCATTGTCTGGTAAGGCATATGAAATAACTGGGCCTGAAGGAGTCAATCTTCCAAACATAATGGAGTGGAATAATTTATTAAAAAGACATTCATCTGTGTTAAATATTGATGTTATAAGCGGAACAAATGTAGACATGAAAGCTCAAAGGCTTGCTAGGGATATGGGAATGTCAGTAAAGGATTTTGATAATGCTTTAGGAGATATAACACATCGACATATGGTTGAAATAGGTAATAAGCATTTAAATCATAATCTATATTTAAAGTTTGATGAGAATATTTTTCTAACTGGATTAAGTGAGATTAAAGCAAATCAAGCAAAGTCTGATTTATATAGGGTAGTTACTGGTGTAGATACTGATAAAGCTAATGTTAAAACATTAAGAGAAGATTTTCTTAATGTGTTTGGACGTGAGGGAAGACTTCATGAAGAAATATATAGAAATGAAATTGAAGGTAAGGTTGGAGACCAGATAAGTGAAAAAGATGCAGAGAATCTTGCATATATAAAGCCATTGTATGATCTAATGAGGAACTTGTCTGGTCTAAGTAAATCAGAAATTCCAAAGACAGGTATAAAATCAGGTGATGTACAGGAGGTGACCGATAAAGCAAGAGAAATGATTGCTAGATTGCCTAATGATTGGAAGCTGGATTTATATGGTGAGGGATTTAAAGCATTTCAGGAAAGAATATTTAGTCAGGGAAATCCTTTGTCTTTTGTTGCATTTCGTAGAGCTGTAGATGATAAGCTTATTGAAACAAGGTTCCAAAATGGAGTTCAGAAGATTTTATTTCCTACTGATAATGCTATTGATAACAAATTTGCTGGTGACAGAGAAACAGCATCAAGAGTAAAGGAAGCTGTTAAAGGGGTTAAGAATCTATTTACTCCTCAACTAATAGCACCAACTGATTTTGTAAATACAGAAGCTGATATGCTTAAATGGATAAGCATTCATAATGAAATAGGTCATAGTAAAGTAAAAGATTTTGTAGATACTATGCCTCAAATACTTGAGGGACTTGGAAAAGATAGTTTGGTACTTACTCAAATTAGAACGGTAAAAGATTTAGTTAGTGAAATTAGAGATGAAATAACTAGTCCTAAAAAAGTAGTTGATACTGAAAAAATAGAAACAGCACTTGCAGAAACAGAGCTTATACATAAGGCTCTTATAGCTGAAGGAAAAATAGATAATGTTACCAGCACAAAAATGGAAGGTCTTATTACTGCTTTAAAGACTGGATATGATGAAATGAAATTAGGTGGTGTGCCGCCTCCGACTCTTAGTGAAGCTAATTATGGTAAGATACTTAAATCAATTGATGAAATGATTTTACATGAGATGGAAGCAGATCATGTAAGTAAGACAGAGCTTTCAAGACTGTTGATACAGATAGAGAATCATATTACAGGTAGAGATCCTAATTTACCTTATGGAGATGGTAAGATTCTTCTTGAAAACTTAACTAGTAGATTTCAAACACTTATGGGGAAGAAAGTATCAGAGGAAATTCCCTTACAAGATTTAATTAATGAGTTTAATACTACAGGTAATTGGAGAGATGCTAGAACAGCTTTGGATGCTGTTGTAAAAATGCGTCAATCTTATAATCCTCATCATGAATCATATAATAGAAGTGCGGAACGTATATTAAATGAACTTCAAGGAGAGAAGCTGAGACATGAAAGACCTGTAAACTTTCAGGAATTACTTACTAAGTATCCTTCTTTACAGGATCCGCTTGATCCAAATGCTATAAGAAATAAGTTTGTCACAGATATTACAAATGCATTTGATCCTGCTATGCCTGGTGAACCAAAAGATGTACTTGAAAACTATATATATCGTGACATAAAGAAGAAGTTTACTGATTCACATGAGCAGTTGGCAGAGATAGAAAAGTTTAATGATACAGAGATGCAGCCTTTGCTCCAAAATATATTTGGTAAAGCTCAAAGAAAAGTTTTATCACTAGATCATGATAAACTAAAGTATGATGATAAGCCTATGCGTCATTCACTATCAACTATGGTTCTTGATAGAGTAAATACATCTAATCCTGAGTTTAAATATGATTATATACTCTTAGAAGGTACGCTAAAGCTTCGTGATCGCACTATCAATATGGATGATTCATTCGATATTGGTGGTGATTGGATGACTATGCAGAATATCATTGATAAAGGTATTCCTGTTGATATGTCTAAGATGAGAGACGTATATGAAAATTTAAGAAGTATAAATTTTGAGATGCAGATTGATAATCTTACTGATATTGCACCTACAGAGAATAGTAGTAAAGTTTATATGCGTTTGAGTCCTAAGATGCGTATCATTTTTCCAAAGACAAAGGAGAATATTGATCTTCTAAATAGGGATTTTGATACAGTATATAGCCAGAAGGAGGCTGAGTACAGTGTAGGAGCAGGTAACAGAAAGCGTTTAAATGCCCTTAGAAAGGGGTTTAAGCATTTATTCGATACAACTGAGCAAGAGAATGACATCTTAAGGTTAAAGATGCTTTTTGTCCATTATAATAGGACTATGGGGCCAGAGTTCGATAAGATGATGAACTCAATAGAAAAAGGTAGGGGTAAAATAGAATTCAATAGCTTTAAAAGAGGTCGTCAGGCTGATGGAGGTACCTCAACTATTTTAACTAGGGAAGCATTGGAATGGTCTACTAGATGGAATGCGGACATTAGTGTTAGAGCTAAGGATAGACAGTTATTAGATGAAGGTGCTAATATAGCATTAATAAATGACGAACCTGTAAATGTAGGAGATCCACATTTCTTTAGTAACAAAAGTGTTGTACAAAAACAACTTACTGATAAAGTAAATAATATAATTACTGGTGCTGGAGGGATGGAGACACAGCAATCAAAAATAATAAATAATCATCTTCAGCGTATAGGTAAAGATGAATTTACAAGCTTAAATTCATTCTTTTTAGATGGAGGTAAGTTTGCAGGGACTGCTTTTGCTAAGTCAATAAGATCTAAAAAGGGTGGTGGTCAATGGAATGGTATGAAGACTATCATCATGACTAATGATATGCTTGGTAAGGGCTTTACTGTTTATAATCCAGAGATAGCATATGTACTTGATGGTCTTGGGGTTGATCTTATGGTTGGAAATACTGTAGCCAAGACATTGAATACAAAAATAGTTAAACCTTTTACAATAGATCCTGCTAAAAGTTTAGAGCGAGGTTGGGAAGTCGATCTTATAGGTATGACAGATGCCAACTTTATGAGAATACCGTATGATAAGTTTAGTTTATCATGGACTACGCATTCTGATCCTGGTGTTAATTATTCTTCTTCTATGTTTGACTTTCAAAGCGTTAGACATTTAGAACAAGCAAAGAAATTATATAATATAGACCAGCTTATTTCTAAAATGGGAAGAGGGGTTAATAATAATAGGGATTTTGCTAATGGTGATTTGCTAAGAGCTTTATATAAGATTAGACAAGAAGAATCAGGACAACAGTTAACAGCTGATAGTTATTCTTTAACTGAAGCTCTTGTTGATTATGGTGCCAGAGAGTCTAATCCTCTTGTGCAGCGTTCTCTTGTAAGACTATTGCAAAGTGATTTTTATAATATTCTTACAAAAAGAGGGACTCCTCATGGTGAAGAAGGAATTTTTTCTCCTGATGTAAATAATGTTCTTACTAATCCTGTGTATGCTCAGATTGAGGGCTTGCCTAAAGGACAGTCTAATGATCCCGTTGCATTGAATAGCATTTATCAGTATGGCGGTGGGTCTATAACTAGTTCTATGGCTAATCAGTTAATTGGCAGGAGTACAGCAGGTAAAGCTGATATTCAGGATATACCTTTTATAGCTAGAGATAAGAAAACTGGTTTAGATATAGTTTTTTCTTTTACTGATAAAGGTAAGTTTGAAAATCACAGTCCTCTTCTTGAAGCTCAAAAACAAGCTAAAAAACTTAAGATTGCAAGTCCAGGTATAAGGGGATTAAAGCCTGGTGAATGGATTGAAGTAAGTGACAAATCATATAAAGAAATTGAGTCTGTCTTAAATCAGTTAAATAAACAGACTTCTAATATGAAGAATGTTAGGTATGGTGATCTAATAAAACTTCTTGCAGGTGATACATTTCCAAGAAATAAGAGACAAACAGAATTGGTTCCAATAGGTCTTGGTAAGAAGTTTGCAGAATTATCCAAGAAATATGATATACATCTTGGAATGAGTATTAATGCTATTCCCAAGGTAATGAAGGATCAGCCTTTGGTTCGCATAGAACAGGTTTTAGGTAAAGAGCTTAGTGGTCTTTCAACTTTAAATGCTTTCGATTTACGTGTAACTCTTCAAAGAGATCATGATGGTGATCATGGATATAAATATCTGAAGATGCCAATGAAAATGCTTAAAGATTATACTAATGACATGGGGGATATAACAGATTATAAACCTATGGATCAACTTGAGTATAGTGAAATGAATATGTTTGGATTTGATCGTAATGGAGTTGCTGGTGGACAAAGACAAGATATAGGATTTGATAAGATTGCTCATGATGTAGCTAAGAAGAATAGAATTATATCAAGTGTTATATCAAGAAAGGGTACTATAAGTTATCTTTTAAACTCAAGACTTACGTTGGATGGTAAGTCTTTTGTATCTGAAGAATTCAATAAGAAAAATATAGAAGCAGCTACAACAAAGGCATTAGATGTGTTTCAAAGGGGAGGGGAAATATTCCAGTCTTCTTTAGATATATGGAATAAAACACCAAAGATAGCAAATGATATTAATGCTGTTGAAAATTATTTTATTTATGGTAAGCATCCTAATTATGATAATCCAAGTTTATCTCATAGTAAGGAGAGTTTTTTACAGGATGGATTTGGAAACACTCAATTTCATAAAGATATATTTAGAATAATGCATAGAACTCTTAGTAAATCTAGGATAATGGACAATGAAGTTCATGATGCTGCAGGTCAGCGTCAGCCTAGCACTGATGAATTGCGTAGATCAAGAAGGAATATTAAATCGTTTTTTGAAAATCCAGATATATATCTTATGAGAGAATTGTTGGGACAAGCTAGAAGGTTAAGAAAAAAGAATAAGGTAGATGAATCTGATCAAAAAATTAAAGATGTAATTGATTTCTTTTACAGTAAGGTTTCTCCTGGTAGTGCTGCTATAGATAAAATAGAAAAAAGTTTACGCAATGGTAATATACCTATTGCAAATAGAACTCCAAGATTTTCAGCAGAGAATACTCTAGGTATAAAGAGCAGTATGAGTGGTCATATACTTGACGAGGTGGTGAGAAATCCTTTGTTTTATGAGAGTGACAACCTAGCAGAATCAAAAGCTAAGAATGGTACTATATTTCAGCATTATAACAGACTTAAGAATAAACTTGAAGTTATATTTGCTTTTGGTGATGTTAGTCCTGATAGATTAGATGAAATGATTTTACAGGATAAAGTATTTACCAAAGATGTGGGAGGTAAGCCTGTTTTTGATGCTAATATGAGTGGTATATTGAGCTTTCTTGCAAATAGTCAACATGCAAGAACCATGAGTTCTTTAAAGATGCTTAAGAATGAAAGATTTCCAGATGCTAATAAAATAGAGAGAACTGAAGACAGGTTAAGTAATCTTAAAAATGTAGTAGATGTATTAGATAGACAAATGAATAGAGATGTAGTACTCAGAAAAGATAAAGATTTAACAAATATTAGAAAGATACGTAAAACTGAAGATGATATTAACTGGGAGTATGTGGATTTTAATGCATTTGGTAATCTTTATAGGATAAAAGCAGATGTATCATTAAAAGATCTTGGTAAACAAAGATATATCAGGTCTATTGAATATGTCAGGCCAGTTAAAAAAGGGAGAAAAGTAAGAGTACAAAGAGGGTATAGTTATTTTGTTGATAAGAGACCTCCCAAGTTTATGGCTGTAGATAATCCAGAGGTAAGATGGAACAAAGCATTTATGGCAGCAACTCAAGTTGGTATATTAAAAGCACGTGATGTAGATCCAAGATTTGATCCAGATGGAAGTCCTATTGCATTTACTAGGTTTATTTCTGATGTAGAAGGTTTAAGAAGAGGTGTTAATGATCATTATAACCGTGCTAGGGAAGCAGCAAAAGAAAATTTAATTGATAAGGGAGATATCTTTTTTTACAATTCGGTTCAAACAGATAGAATGATAGGAAAATTTTTTAAAGACTATAGTACAACAGATAATTTTCAAAGTTTATTGAGGTTCTTAATACAGCCACAAGTTCAAAGAAATATTTATGTTAAAGAAGGTGCTTTGGAGATGCCTTATTTTAGAATGAATACTAACCTTATTGAATCTGTATTCAATTGGATGAGAAGACCAGCTTCGCAGGGACAAAAAAGTAATGAGGAGATCTTTGGGTTTAATGCAAAGGATATTATAAAGAGTATAATTAGGGATACGAATGCATTTCATGATCATAAGTTGGATCAGGTAGAGTATAAAGTGCAGCAGTATAACAGAATGAAATTAGAGGGTAAAGAAGATTGGAGTAGATTAACCGAAACTACTACTGATATTTTAATGAGGGATTGGTATCATAATCCAGTTCTTAGCAAGTACTCTAGGGATTTCTTTTTAGGTAGAGGCAATATTGTTAGAACAAAAGATAAGGATGGAAAAGATAGTTACTTTTATGACTACAGAAAAGGTGATATAGGAAAAGAAATGGAAAAGATAATGGGATGTAAATAATGAAAGATAACGAAAAAGTTATTCCATATATATCAACTTTTCAAACTTGTTTTAAAAAGTCGCCCTACCCTACGCATCAAAATTTGAAACCTTTTGTGGAGTTATAATGCCTGTAGGATGTAATGATGTTCAATCAGCAGCAGTTGATACTGATGTCAATGCTGAGAGAATGAATGAAATATATAGTTACTGGAGTAGTAAGCCAAATATAAAGAAGCGGTATTCAGATCCTGATGGATTGTATCGAAGTGATCTATCAAAAGATGCATTAAGGAGTTGGGCATCTCAAATACTTGAATTTCCATTTCAGAAGGAACAAAATTTTACCGATAGACAGTTAGAGCAATTAAAAGTTTCTATTGATGGATATAACAAGGATATTGGTGGAAAATTTAAGAATATAGCTGGTATTTTTGCCGTTCCAAGAGGATTGGCAAGGTTAGATCCAACGTCTAAGAAAATGTTGGATGGTTTGGAACAAGCTAAAAATTATGAACGAAATAAAATAAGTTATACAGAATTTGCTATTCAAAATATTAAAGATATGGTTTTATCTGCTCATGCAGGAAAAGGATATAAAGAGTTTAGAAAGATTCGTGATCAAATCTTAAAGTCTAAAGATGCGAATTTTGAATTGGACACACATAATAAGATAGAAGAATTTTATAGGTCGGATGATGGTAGATTATTACGTGAATATAATGAATTAATAAAATTACGAAGTAAGAAGCAAGAAGATTCTAATGGAAAGCTTTTACCAGCTGAATTGGATATAGCTCTTGACAAAGGTTATATAGATCCAGTATCTCAAAAAATAGTTAAATACAATCCAAAGATAGCATTAGCAGTTAGAGCATCTCATGATCTTTTAGATAAAACTGGTAAAATAGATATAATTGCTTTAAGGAAAGTGAAAGATGTTGTTGATTTAAAATATTCCAGGTTTAGCAATGAAAGGAGAGCTTTAACTGAAAAGCTTGATGCTGCAGCTGATAGAATAGAAGATGGAATAAAGCGTGGTGATTATTTTCCAAAAATAACTTTGGAAACTATGTATGAAATAAAAGCAAAGCTTGAAAACATATTACCAGAGGCTAATATGAATAAAGCCAATAATCATTTGAATGAGCTAATATCTATATCGGATGGACTTTTAGCACAATTAGGACAAGTACCTAAAAATACCAAGGCAGCAAGCAGAAATTTAAATCTTTTGTGGGAGCATGATCCTTTTGTTATACTGGAAAAGTATTCACGGGATGCAATTGGATTTAATAAAAATATTCATATACAAAGTTCGTATCTAGAGGCTCTTAAAGAAATTCCCAATTTGAATTTAGAATTTATGAGAGGTATGAAAAGCTTTATAATGGAAGAATATCTTGTGGCAAATAATGATGGAAGAGACAGACCACAATGGGTAAATGACATGATTCGTACTATTAATGGATTTCAAACAGGAAGAACTATGGGAATGAATGTAACTGGTGGTGTCAAAAATGCTGCTAGTGTTCTTCATTTTGTATCTAAAATAGGAAAAAAGTCAATTGTTGATGCAAGAAAAGCTTATCAAAATCAAGATATAAAAAATATAGTTGATAGGGTAGAAAAAGAAGAAGGATTTTTATTTACTCCAGGTGAAAGTGCTATCTTAATGGAAGGTCTTATAGGCAGAGATAAGTATAGTCAGTCAGATTTAAAATATGATGAATTTACAGGCCAGTACATTTATAAGGATACTCCTGTAAGAGATCTTATAGAAAAATCAGCTGATAAATCTCTTGGAACATTATTAATGTTTCACAGGTGGACTGAAAACTCACAACGAAAGTTTATGTTTAGAACTTCGTTTATTAATAAACTTCTTGAGCTTAGAGCCACAAGTCTTTTACCAGAAAAAGATATGGAAGTATTTGCAAAGAATTTTGCTTTGAAAATGGTTAATGGGTGGGCATATGAATATGCTCCTTTTGCAAAGAATAAATATGTGCGTGGTGATGGATATATAGTTGATGAGATAGGGGAAACATATATAGTAAGAAATCCTATTAAACCTGCAATGCAAGAAGTCGCATTTCATCTGCTTCATTATCCTATGTCTTTACTTGAAACTCATATTAGTGAGTTAAAAGGTGCAGGACAATCTATTAAGGCAGGTAATTGGGATTCTCCTCAAATGCGCTATATGATGAATTATGCAGGTGTATTTGGAATGATACAACTTGGTTCTATAGTATTAAATGCTAATTTAAATAATATACTAGAGAATGAAACTTTAAACAGATTATCAAGGATTGAAAGAGATCTGCTCGACTATGACGATGAAGATAGAGCTACATTTGGATTACTTTCAGAGTTTACAGGCCCATCAATAGGGCATTTAAAATATTTTAGTATAATTAGTGGTCTTATTAAACTTGATTCTCCAACTAAAAAGATATTACTTGGCAATGTAGATTATACAGAAGATACTGAAGACAGTAGAAGATATACTGATTATCAATACAGTACAGAATATGGAAGATTTAAACATAAAATATGGCCTGCATTACGTGACGGAAGGAGTACAGATTTAGTCCGACATTATCTCGCTTGGTATCCAGCACCGTGGATTAAGGAGGCTAGGGAGGTTATAGGATTAAAAAAGAGTAAATCTAAGTATTCCACGAAGGATATACTAACCTCCCTCCGTCAATTTTGATAACATAAGGGGCAGTTGGCTAATATATCCTCCTCGGATATGTACCCTCCTTAGATAACACTCACTCCAACTGTCCCTTTCTATAATTATTCTATTTCAATTATTGAAGATATCTTTAGATGACGAAATAAATGCACTCTAAAACAGAATGACGTATTCTCAAAAATTAGATATATATCAATTGGAAATAGAAGTATCCTAAAGAATCTGTGATGTTGATCACTAATAATACTAGAACCAAACCATACTCCAGCAAAACGTCCACCAATACCATATTCATTCTTCATAAGTCTATCTTTCTTCAGGCATTGAGGATACAAACTTATCATCCAGCCAATCATCAAATCGCATAATAATAAGTGTTTCTCCTCTATCTTGTTTACATACAACGGCATCTACATGCTCACTTGGCAGCAGGAATGATGCTAACTTCTTTCTACATTTAGCTTGTATCTTTACTAAAGGGTTTTTGCCAATGGTAAGATCCACTTCTTCATGAAGACCTAATGATTGACCATTAGATCCCCATGCACGTACAGCAGTAAAACCTGCTTTCTTAGCTTCGTTTACTATCTCTCTTTCAAACCTATTACCTTTAGCTTTACTTGGCGAAGGCATTACGCTTCTCCTTTCTTGGAAAATACAAGTTTAACTGTGTTTAGGTTATTCATCACAACCTGTACAACTGCATCATAATCTTCAGGAATCATATCATTAGCTTTGAAGAATGATAATGGTATAGTTAGTCTACCTCTTTTGTCTAGATTGCATTTAGCTATGTTCATTTTTTTGTTCTCCTACATATACTCTTTTATCTTCTCCTACATCTGCTTTTAAAATTTCTATCACTTCCTTACTTCTAAATCCATCATCACCTATCGCAATATCTATTGCTTCTATTATGTCATCTACATAGTATAATCCATGTGCTGCAAAATACTTTTTTGATGCTTCTTTTATTAACCATTCTTGCATTTTTATCCTCCTTTTATAGAAAAATTAGGGGAGAAGCCAACAGTTCACAAGCCAACCCTTCTCACGTTAATGTCCACACACCATGAATAGAAAGGATATGCGAATAATTCTCCCCTAATATTATTTGTTATTAAAATCCCTGAAATACGTTACAGTTTCATTATATCCGACTGTCTTGGTACTAACAGAGCCACCTGTTGGTTTTATGCTTTTCTTTACTATCTTTTTTAAGATAGATTCAGCTCTATACAACTTATGCTCTAAATCGGATATTTTGTCCATGTAATGCTTTTCTGGCATTTCTGAATCAAAAACTCTTCCCATCTCCTCACTCACTTTCTTATCTATTGGTTCAACAATTAATGCTAATTCTCTAAACAACATATTTACCTCGGCATTCCTATTCGATTCTCTATCCTCTTAATTCTGATTGATAGGTTTAACATATTCTGTTCAATCACATCTAACTTACTAATCATCTTAAGTAAATCTTTCTTTACTTCCTTAAGTCCCGTTGTTGATTCTTTCTTAACTACCATTTTTCTTATCCTCCTGTCTTTTATGTAAAAACTTTTTTAATCTTTCAATTTTATCTTTTTCTGTGGTTCCTCTTAATTTTTGTAATCTTATATAAGCTGAACCATCCTTTTTAATCCGACCTTTTTTATACATATCTTCATAAAATTCAATTTTCTTACTAGTACTTGTCATAATTTTTGCTCCCAATATCCATCTCTTGAACCTTTAATATCTTTTCTAGCATAATGTATATCAGTTTGCTTTTGCATATCATCAGCAGCTTCCTGTAGATACTCTTCATTGAATTCATCAGCTGTAGTAGGCTCAGATGGGTAATACTCTTCACAAAAATCTTTGCATACTTTGTCTGCTATGTCTTTCTTAAATATTTTAGTTATAAATATTGGATACGAATAGTTTCCTAATGCATCTACTACAATTGTGTGAAGATTCCTTTTTGGCTTTTTATCTTGTTTTTTCATTTCTTCCCTTCCTGTTCATTACTAATCCAATATATCCTATCAAATCTAAAGAGATTCGCTTTATGTTATTGTTTTTACAGCTTAAAGCCCATCTCTCTACCATTCTGCTTACTTCACTATCAAGAAAATCAAGTGTTTCTGCTGGTAATTGGATCTTGTGTTTACTAAAAATTTGCCTAACTTTTGTTTTTTGCAGCATCTCTTCTCTTCTTTCTTCTATCTTTAATTTCTCTCCATATAACTTCATATATAAAAATAAGAACCACAACTTGTATTGCAACAAAAAGTTCAAATAACAATATTGTTTTCATGTTTTCCTTTCTAGAAAAAGAGAGAGACCACGCTTAACTGCCTGTCACCGAAACAGTATTAACGGATGGTGGTTTTAGCCGTCAACTCTCTCTTTTATCTATTATCTTACGATTCTGCTACTGGAGTTAATTCCTTCAGTGCAGTTAATTTACGCACACATTTTTCATTTGTCTGTAAATCAGCCCAAGAATTGATTTTGGTATCATCTTTTCCACTATTCCAGAATGTATGAGTACAAGCTTGTGTCATGTCCCACATGGTGTGATTATTTCCATTAGCTGGTGCTTCTGTAATGAATCTATCCACAACTTTTCCCCATTGTGTATAACCAAGCACATCTTTACTTAAATGATGTCTTACAGACTTCAATTTATCAGTTGTATCAACATTGATATTGTTTAATCTATCAAGATTATCAACTAACTCTGGCATTGAATCAGCAGCATAAATAATTGATTCTTTAGCTTCACCTAAAACTTCAGCCCAATTAGAATTATTAGGCGTATGTCTGAAACGAAACTTATTGAACCATTGTCTATGTACCATTCCATTAAGGCATGATAATACATTGACAAAGATCTCAAAAGATAATGAGCATGTCATATCATATGCATTACGCCACATCAGTCCCATTGCAACCTTGTCTCCTACCTTTAATTCATGAGTGGCAAAACCATTATCACAAATCTGAGTCATCATGTACTTGCTGCCATCAAAGATCTCCTTACCTGTTTTCCAACTTCCTGGTAAACTTGATACAAGAGCATCTGAAAACTCTTTGACTTCTGCATTTGGAATCAACATAAACTGTTCACTCACAACACCGCATTCATAGGGTTTCTTTACTGTAGACCCTTCTTTAGTCTCATATGGCACTTCCATCTTTATGGAGTACATTTTCGACTGCATACCACCATCCTCAGTGAATAATGGTACCTTCTCTATTGAGGTATAAGGCTCGAATGTATTCATTCGTTACTCCTTTGTTTTAAACCACTGACAAATGGTTTTGTTACTAAACTCACTCCAGGAATTGTCTTTCCCTGTTTTAACTCTTGCAGTATCCTCTTCTTATCCAATCTTTCTTCCTGTACAAGAATAAAATACTCTTTAGGAATTATGCTTTCATCTTCAACATTTACTGCACCACTTGAATTTCTAATCTTTACTGGATTAAATACCGAATGTTTAGGAAGACTGCCTACAGCTTCATGGTTGTTTATAACCAACTTCTTAACATATTCGTTATCTTTTCTGATAGAATTCATAACAGCTCTACATTTATCAATGTGTTCTTTTATCATGCTTACTTTTCTGTCATTATCTGTGTATAGCCAGTAAATGCCATCTTCTTTATCAAATAATTCAACAAATAAGCTTTTAATTTGAACTTCTCTCTCTTCTGGGT
>Ga0208934_1000407_pt1 | contig 21292 bp, 29 predicted proteins | sample MalvirDeepMed_s2_FD_184243 | JGI IMG/M metagenome (GOLD analysis project Ga0208934, IMG submission 184243) | Marine viral communities from the Global Malaspina Expedition - Malaspina viral metaG DeepMed_s2 (SPAdes) (version 2) | ecosystem: Environmental > Aquatic > Marine > Oceanic | place... | reverse complement strand
CGTAATAACCCTCGCGGACTGGTTCCGTATAGACACATGACCGGCCACGCCGTTATTGGCACACGCCGCTATAGTGTTAAATCGGACAACCCGAAAGCGATTTTTCGCGGCGATCCCGTGGAATTGGGTGATGACGGCTATGTTCGCGTAATCGACACATCTGGTGTTTCCGCTCTTGAGCGGGGCATTCTAGGGGTCGTTGTTGGAATTATGGACTCTAACGGCCGCCCTCTAACTCACGATAAGCCTTCGGGCGGTGGGTTTTTAGATGCTTCTACGGCAGGTTTTGTTGAGGTCGCGGACGACCCGTACACCACCTTCCTTATCAGTTCCGACGCTACCGCAGCCCAGACCATGATTGGTCAGTTCTGCCGCGCAACGGCTGGTTCGGCAAATTCAGCCGCCGGTATTTCCGGCTTTCATCTGCGTCTTGCGGACGCCACCGCTTCTTCGGTGGGGCACCGCTTCCGTATTATTGCGATTGGTCCAAACGAACGCGCTATTGGCAACGATAGGGTTGCCGGTTCTGAGTTCGCCTTGAATCAGGATATAGAAGTTCTGATTTCGGACCATGACTGGAAGCGCGCCAATGTTCGTGTTGGCGTAACCAACTAAAGGAGGAATAGGATATGACTACAGGCACAGGTGCCTTTCCTGAACTCCTCTGGCCTGGTATCGCTGACCTTTGGGGAGAGAGCTACAACGACTACGAAGCTCTGTACGCCAAGATTTTCGAAATGCGTGATTCCGATAAGCGTTTTGAAAAGATGCAGAATGTTACCGGCCTGGGTCTGGCCGCCGTTAAAGACGAAGGTTCTTCGATTCCTTACGAAGACCCCTTCGAAGGCCCACAGGAAGAATTCGTCAATTCGACGTATGCTTTAGGTTCGATAGTAACGAGGGAGATGTACGAAGATGACATGTATTCGTTCATCAACGACATCCCCACCATGCTGTCGCGCTCCCTGTGGCAGACCAAGGAGACAATCGCGTTTAACCACTTGAACCGCGCGTTCAACGCCTCTTACACGGGCGCTGACGGCGTTTCTCTCTGTAACGCATCTCACTCTCTGGTTGGAGGAGGGACTTATCGAAATCAGCTTAATACTGCTGCCGATTTGTCCCAAACCAGCCTTGAGACCGGAACTCAGGATCTCATGGATTTTGTCGATGAGCAAAGCCTGAAGATTCGCGTCATGCCTAAATGTTTGGTGGTGCCAACCGCCATGAACCATACGGCACTGAAGCTTATCGAATCCGATCTCGTTGTGGGTTCGGCTGATAATGATCCCAATACGACCAAGGGTCTGTTTCAGGATCTTATCGTTAGCCCGTATCTCACTGACACGGATGCGTGGTTCATCATTACGGACGTTCCCCATGGCCTTATGTGGTTTACCCGCAGGGCCGCTGAACTTGTTCGTGATAATGAGTTCGATACTCAAAACCTGAAATTTGCGACGACTGAACGCTTTTCAAGCGGATGGTCTGATCCGCGCGGTGTTTTTGGCACCCCCGGCGCGTAATTTCACTAAATGACCTAGACGGAGGGATAGGGGGCCTTGTGCCCCCGTCCCGAAGAAGGACAAAAAACCAGAGCTAGGCTAAGGAGACAAAATGACTAGATTTACTGGCCCTGTCAAAGTTAAAAAGGCTTTTTCAGAAACGACGGTAGCACGTATCGACGCTTCTGGCTCTGCCCACTTCGCACAAGGCGCTGACTTTAACGGCGGCTCCATTTTTAATGGCGCACTTACCGCAGGAAGTGATTCCGGCACGCAAGGTAAGGTGCAACTCGTGCAGCAAGCCGATCTTGGCAAGACGAGTACCGCCAACGCGACTGTAGCTGTTGTTCCAGACGGTAGCGACATATTGGACATTTACTTTTTTGTCGATACCGCTTTTGCAACGGCGGCAGCAGACGTTAAGGTGCGTGTTGGCACATCAGCTAACGAAACGCTATTCGGAGAGTTTAATCTCGACACGAATATTGCCGGCGGTATGCACCACCTGGCAAACGGCGCGTTTACGTCAGCCGGCTCGTCTTGGAATAACCTTTCCGGCGCAGGCGCAAAAATTATGGCGCAAGTCACCGCAGTTTCGGGTGCCGTAGCTTCTGCCGCTTCAGGGAAGCTCTCAATCGTCTACGTGCAATAGGAGTAACCCATGCCGGTATTTCACCAATCACGGCACGTTATCTCAGCGGTTACCGCCTTTACGCCTGTTCCCCTAAATGTACACGACGGCACGTCACAAATTACGTGGTCCCTAGAAAGGGGCGGAAACGGCACTTCGACGTACGACATTGAGTTTACGTTGGACGATTTACAGGATGCAGACGTTTCGGCACTTTGGCTGGATTCTGTGTCTGGCCAGACGGCATCCAACGTTGGGAATATCACCGTTCCAATTCGTGGAGTCAGGCTAAACATAACTGCCGCTTCGGGCTCGTCTCACGCAACATTTCGCCTCTTACAGAGTGGGCTATGAGCGTAGGATCAACCGGAATGCCTCAAGGCGAGGGCGTTGGGCGTATGGGTATTGGGTGGTTGAGCAACACAACTCGACCCTCGATGCCGTATATGGGAATTTTATTAGAAAATGCTGTTGACATCCTCGCAGCAGAGGACGGCGACAGCGTTCTTATCCAGGAATAAAAATGGCTAATGTAAAAATTTCAGACCTCTCCGCTCTCTCAACCCAGGCGGCGGCAGATCTGCTGGCTATTGTCGATGACAGCGCGTCAGCGACAAAGAAAATCACACTCACTAATTTTTTCGACGGCGTTCCAGTTGCGATCACGACGACCAGCGATATTAGCGGTGGCACTGTCAATGCGACTAGCGATACTGCTGCTAGTGATAACGCGGCAATGGGATATACGGCTGCTGAAGGACTTATTCTAACGGGTCAAGGAAGCACTTCGGATATAACAATAAAAAATGATGCTGATGCGTCTGTTATAACCATTGCAACTGGTACGACAAACGTAGACATCGTTGGTGATGTTACGGCATCGACCGTTAACGCTGACGGCGATACAGCAGCTAGTGATAATGCTGCAATGGGATATACGGCTGCGGAAGGACTCATCCTTACTGGTCAAGGAAGCACGTCAGACGTGACAGTAAAAAACGATGCTGACGCCGCTGTTATAACAATTGCAACTGGTACGACAAATGTTGATGTTGTCGGAGACCTGACAGCAGCGACGTTGAACGCTGATGGCGATACGGCAGCTAGTGATAACGCTGCAATTGGTTACACTGCCGCTGAGGGAATTATCGTCACCGGCCAAGGCTCGACAAACGATGTTACAATAAAAAACGATGCCGATGCAGATGTAATTGAAATCCCCACAGGAACGACGCGGGTAGAAATGCCTGGGACTCTTGTTGTTGGGAGCAACTTAGACGGCGACGGTCAACTGCATGTGCATAGCGCAACGGCAGGGAGCGTCACAGCAAGCTCAACTGGTGATGAACTCGTCCTTGAGAACAGTGCTGGTTGTGGAATATCAATCCTCACTCCTACAGATCAGGAAGGTGGCATATTTTTTGGAGACCCGGATGACAACGACGTAATGTCGATCAGGGGGGACCACGCAGACAACCTAATCGGGTTTTATGCCAACGGCACGTCTATCATGGCTGCGCTCAATAATGCCGGTCATTTTTTCGTTGGTAAGGCCAGCAGCGCATTGGCCACAGCGGGGCACGAGTTGCAGGCTGCGGGCACTGCGATGCATACGCGCGCAGGCTCTGAACCCCTTCAGTTAAACCGCCTGACAAACGACGGGAAGTTGATTTCTTTCCATCAAGCTACTAGCGAAGAGGGCGATATATCTGTAAGTGGAACTACCGTATCGCTGACCGCGTTTGTTGGTGCCCACCCCTCTCAGTGGTCTTTAACTGACGCTCCTGAAGAAAACCCAAAAATCGGCACTATTGTAAAGTCAACTGATGAATACTGTGAATGGCTCGTTGAGCGTATTTACAACAATGACACTGGTGAGTTCATTGGTGTCGGTGAAAAGCGCGTAGATGATAAGGATCTTGGTGATGAGTGGTTTGTTGACATTGAGGCCAAAACCAAGAAAAAGCAGAGAACAGTTGATTCGACAAAAGAGAAGGTGATAGTTGAAGAAATTGACGGAAAGCTATGCGAAAAAGTTGTCGAGGTGGCAATCAAAGTAGATGTCTTTGAGGACGTGTTACTGTTTAATGAAGACGGTTCACCAAAAATGGTTGATGGTGAACAAGCAACATATAGTCAGCCAGTCTGGGATACAGAGGTTGTTTCCCCAGCGGTTCGTGAGAAACATGTCATAGAAAAGTATAATAACAAACGTCTTTTAAGAATTAAGGTTTCAGATACAAAAGACGAAATGTCATATGGAATCTACGCAGGACAACAAGCAGACAGTGGAAACCAGATTGTTTGGGGCGTCGGTTTAAGCGGTGAATACGGCGCACTTATCACTGGTGATTGCTCAAAAGGCGATTGGCTCTCAAGCAACGGTGATGGAACGCTGTATTCCACGGGTGATACAAAAGACACGAACTCAGTGGCACAGGCACTAGCTGCGCCGCATACGAATGACCCGGACGGGGTTCCAAGAGTTTTGTGCATCCTACACTGCGGGTAATACCATGACCCCGGAGTTAGCCAAAGCGTGCGCCGCTTTTTTAATGCGCGTGCAGATGAGCGGTCAAGAGGTGGAAACCTTTCTCGCAGTGCAGCGTGCGCTGGTTGAAATTATAAACGGAAAAGATTCGAGCGATAACAGCAACACTGAGTAAATTACATAAACCTGTATCGTACGAAACAATACCGGGGCGCTATTAATGGCTTGGCGAAATTCTCATCGTATCGGGGATTACCTGATGCTTGACGACGAATCCGGCAGAGTCCACTACAGATCTGAAATGGTCGAAAAGTGGAACGGCAATTGGGTTCGTAAAGACCAGTTTGAGACACGCCAGCCCCAGGAATTTGTCAAAGCCAAGGCAGACCCATTTCCTTTGAGACACACGCGCCCTGCGCCCGTCTCAGATACCCCCGCCAGCGTTAAAACCCTATTCGCAGGTTTGACCGAGGACTCAGACCATCCAATTCTGCGTCCAAAAAACGGTCCCGCGCATCACCTGTACGCCCCCACGTCAGGTGCCAAGGTTTTCTCGCTTCTTCTGGACGAGTCAGGAGTCTACGTGGTCGTCACAGAGGGTGGGACTGCCTTGGCGACCGAATTTGTTTCAGCGGTATGTTAGACGAATTTAAACGGGATTCTTTTAAATAATGGCTTCCACAGACATCAGAAAATCGGTTATTGATATTATCAACGAGGTCGAGCGTAAGCTGGGAATCGATGAGACGGCGCATGTCGTCGATAATAGGTTCGCCAAAGTTCTTTTGGATTTTCTCAATGATACGATAGATGAGTGTAACGATTTTGGTAATTGGAAGCAGATGTACCGGGAGGTAACCGTTTCCTCTCAGGCCTGCACAGGTACGTACGAGCTTGCAGTCTCGGCAGAAGTAAAAAATATATACGAAATTCATTTTGGAACACAAACGAGCCCCCTTGTTTCACGAACAACGTCGGAAATAAGGGTACTGCAAAAAACGTCAGGTTTGGGCGAGCCGCGACAGTTTGCCGTGGTTGACACGTCAGGGACCAACCCAAAATTCCGGGTCTACCCAATTGTTGCGTGCGCCAATTCAAGCGGAGATTTTGATGTTGCGTATTTTAAAAAAAATCGCCTCTATACTACAGCGTCTGCGGATGGATCTGCAATCCCGGCTTTCCCGTCTCGTATGCTGGTTCAAGGAACGATGGCAAAAGCTCTGCTCGAAGAAGCGGGCATGGAAGCGACTCCTGCCGTACAGGCTAGTGAGGCGAGATACAGAGAAATGAGGAAGGAAGCTTACAACCGGCTGACTTCTGACACATCGACAGACCTCTATCTTACGCCAAGCGGGTCTTGACAAAAAATGGCTAGATTTGAGGGTTCATTTAATCCTCCCTCCCGTGGTGTGGCAACATCATTTGGCGAGGCGTTAATCACCAAAGATTACGCGCTCGATTTCATTAATGTTTACATTGACGGCGATGGGGCTGTCCGTAAGCGCGGCGGCTCAACAGTTATAGTTAGTGCGGCTGGCACTAATGCAAGCCGAACCTTTGTGTTTGAGTTCATTGATCAAAGCGGTGACCGTAAATTATTTTCGGCAGATACGGACACTATATTTTTGAAAGATGCTGGGGCTAACACGGAGTCTCAGGTATTTGAGTTTGACACGCCGGTCAACCAGGGGCCTCGCGCCGTTTCCATGGGCGGAAAGGCTATTTTCTATAATGGAGAAGACCGCCCTGTTTTTACGACAGACGGCTCTTCTTTTTCCGAGCTTACCGGAATTATAGAGCGCGAAACGGCCGCCGGGGCTGTTTCGGCTGGTGGGGTCGATTCTTCTGCTGTCGCCGACTGGGTTCTCGACAGCAACGTGCAAGTAAATGACCTCGTATACAATGCGACAAAAAATGCTTACGCAGTCATTACTGCGGTTGTCACCTCACATATCGAACACACGACGATTGGCACGACGGGCACTGGACTGGGGCAAGCTACCGAAAACCAGATAACCGGCGACCGTTTTGAGATTATTGACCTTGTCGAATTAAACATTGTTCCAACCGACACTACGGACGATAACACGGGGACTGGCGGCTCTGGAACGAACGCGACAACAATCCGCGTATCAGGCGTTAACTTTTCTGCCAAGGCTGTTAAAAAAGGCGACTACGTCAGAAACACCACCCGGTCTGCCATTGCGAAAGTTTCCTCTGTGGGCACGTCTGCTCTGACAGTTACATCTGTGGCGGGCCAGACAACCAATGATTCCCTTGTTTTTTTAAGGCAAGCAATGCCGGTTATCGATGTTGCTCATGTCCATGAGATGCGCGGGTATTTTCTAGACGCTCGTGATAGAAAAAGAATCATTGTTACAGGTCGAAACAACCCAGAAGATGTAACAACCAATTCGCTTTCGTTGGACTCTTCAAGCATCCTCATGGGAAACTTTGCGGATGAGGACGAAGAGTTTGTGGCGATTACCTCATACCAGCGGCTTTTGGCTGTCGGCGGGCAGAAAAATATCTTTTTGTTCTCGGGTAGAAACCCGATTGTCGATACAACGGCTGATTCTGAAGGCTTTGTCTTAACGGGCATATTCCCACAGGGGGTTATAAATAAAGATTGTTTAATTTCAATTGGCGATGATGCCGTGTTCGTCTCGCCAGATGGCATTCAAACGATCTCACAAATTAGCGATTCATCTGACCTTAATCGCTCTAACATCTCTGAGCAGATTAAAGACACGTTGCGTGAGGATATAGCCCGAAAGGCTAGTGACGTATCGCTTTTTCATTATCCAAAAAAGTCATGGGTTGTTGTACACGGGATAAACTTCGACAACGTTAGCACCGACGCAGCGGCGATATTCAACTACTCCGCGCTCATTCAATCCGGGAGACGCAACCGGCCAAGTATCCTTGACCCAAAAGAGGGCGGTTGGTCTATATTCCGATACCCGGATAACGGTACTGAGCCTAATCATATAATTCGCCTGACTAAGGGCACGGCGGTTGCCGCGACAGGTGAGGGTCTGGTTAAGTGGGACGACGACAGCGTCTACAAAGACGGGTTGGCTGGGGCCAGCATACCCACTAAATTTAAAACTCATCGAATGGATTTCACGGGCTCAACAAGGCCTTCCACAAGACAAAAGCAGGGGCTTTATTTTAGGCCATTGTGGGAGGTTGCAAACAATGAAACATTCCGCGTGACTTTTCAGTCTGACTACGACACTGCCACGTCAGCAACGCAAACTATCACTGTATCAGCAAGTTCGACAGTAATTAGCGACAAAAAATACCCTGTCAGATGGAGGGGAAGGAACGTAACCATGACTATTGAAACAAGCTCTTCAACGGGGCCTTTTTTGTTGAGCCGACACACACATTACGGCACGGTTTGGGGAGTACGGTAGATGGTTTTGGATGCTATTTTAGGCGCTGGGGGACTTGGGCTGAGCTTATGGAATGTGCTGGAGAATCGAAGAGAACTAGACCGCGCGCGTACAGACCAAGACGACAGACTGAACTACTTCCGTACATTGGTTGGCAAATCTATTACGCCGCCCGCCAGCGAAGTCGAAAAAGAGGAGAGCCTTCGAAAAGGCGAATTCGCCAGAGCCATCACTGAGGCTGCGCTTCGAGGCCAGAGGTCTTACCGCCAGGGATTTAGGAATGAGCGCGACCCGCGATGGGATGAGCGGTTGATGGGCGCATCAGCCGTCGCCGGCAACAACGCGCGTGACGTCCTGCGCCAAAGATATGCAGCGGCCGCTGGGCTACAGCCACCTGCGGCGTCCAATTTTCTTAATGCGGCAACAGCTTCTCGCCAACAAGTGGGCAACCTTGGTCTAGCGTCACTCGATTACATTAGACGATTAGCGGACCCACGCGCCGGCAACCCAGGCCTTAATGACTTCATCCGTGAGATGATCCGCACTAACAGGCCTCAGCCGGCCAACACTCGGATTAGTGCATAATGGTACAAAATACTTCTCTTGAAGGACTTGCTATAGATCAACTACTTGGGACACCTGGAAGACGAGATCTGCCCAGCAGGCTTTATGGGGGGAGCGAGTTCGATTACCGACGAGCCCAATATTCTGGGGATATCGAGTTAAGCCCCGACGTAAAGAAAATGATCGAAGGCCGCAAGGCCGGAAATGTAGTAACTGAGCGAACGGGTGTGCCACCCGGTGACTTGCAGAACTCTATTATCTCCGCAAAAAACCGCGTCACTCGTCTGCTGCTGGATCAATCGCGCAAAGCCCCTGAAGTGAGGGATATTACCAGGGCACTGCTGTCTACATTTGACGGCAAGAAAACGTATGGGGAGGCCATAAACGCAATCCAGGCCGGCCGTAAGGTTAACGCTTTAAAGGCGTACGAGATTGAGCGCCAAGCAGGCAGGGACAAAGCGGCTGACGAAGAAGCCAGGTTGCGCCGTGAAGAAGTACGAGAGTCTAAAAAGGCGACCACGGAATACCGCCGACAAACACTTGAACATAAGAGAAAAATATTAGATTTTAACAAACAAAAAAGGAGTGAAGATGTTGAACGTCGGGCTCGCCGAGATATTGCAGCTGACGCTGCTCAAGACAGAACCGCCGAATTAGCAGAAACAAGAGAAGCGCGGATAACAAAACAAGAAAAGTTGGATAATGAGTGGCGGGAAATCAGAGCGGCCAAACTAGATGCCAGGTACCTTACCGAACAAGAGTATAAAGAAAAGGTGGACAGACTTGAACGTGACCACAAAGCTAACCTGTTCAAATTCAAAACGGATCAAGCAAAACTTAAAGAAGAGCAATTTAACAAAAAACTAGCCCAAAACGCTTCACAATATAATAAAACGCACGATTTAAAAGTAAAAACTTATAATCAAAAAGAAAAAAATCAAAATCAACTGGATGAGGCACGGCGTTTACAACGAGTACACGAACGCAATGTATTTGAGTGGCGTAAAACCCGCGCTAACATTAGTGACGATCAGTGGAAACTCAGGCGAGAGGACGATCAAGCCAAATTCAAATGGCGCGTAAAATCCGGGGAACTGCGGTCCATGAGACCATTGGGGCCTTATGTTGACAATGCCGGACGGTATTTGGGCGAGGGCATATTTAATCAAGGAGAATTTTACCTTCGCCCATCTGGGGGCGGCCAAATGATCCCTCTCCCCATAAACGCTCAACGAAGAACCCCAACGGCGCTTGCTCGCTCCACTCTCACTGGACAACAGTTTATAAAACTCCACGAAAGAATTAATTTTAATGAACAATCAATTACAGCTTTAGTTGACTACTGGAAAAAGGTCAAAGACTCTTCCCAAGGCTGGAGACTTTTAGCAAGCCAATTTGTTGGAGAGTTTAATACAGTTTTCGGTAATAGACTTACAAGTCAACAACTAACTGACATGACTCAAAGTGGCCGACTTCAGGGGCTTCTCGGCAGATTCCGCAAGGAAGTTGTGGGTGGTGGAGTTTTGACAGAACAAGACGCTGAGCGTGTTATTTCGCGACTCGGCAACGATGTTAGCGCTCTTCGAAGCCCAGAGGTTGTGGCAGACGCGATTCGATCAATAATGAAACAAAAAGTCGATACCTACAACAACGTTGACAGAAAGGCTTGGAATATGCAGGTTTCTCAGGGATACGGTCAGTTTAACTATGTTCCAAGAGCCCCAATCAAAGTTGACTACGACGACCTTTTTGGCGGCATATTAACGCGCGCACCTACGGAAGAAGCCATTAAACTATTACTGGAAGACCCAAAGCGGTATGAAACGTATTTTAATGAACATTATGGGAATAAAGCTAACCCAACCCCGGCAAAACAATACCTAAAGTGAAAATGATGGGAGATACCCCTTTTATTGATGAAGTCTCGTATGATGAACGAGATGATGAAACTTGGGTTGAGGCCGACACGGCCTTAGAGGGCGCAAACCCCTTTGAACAATTTAATCCACCCACTGTTCCAGATCCCTCATATGATGTGGAGCCTTATGATGTGGAGCCTGATGAGAGGATAAAGGTCCGGTTCTTTTCCGAGTATGATGCGAAACCTGCTGACACGGCCGTAACCGCAGAGGGGAAAAACCCCTTTGAACAATTTGATCCACCCGAACCAGGGCCAAACCCATTTGAACAATTCGGCCAGAGCGTATGGAACAGGAAAAGTATCGTTGAGAATTTTGGCGAAGGTGTTAATCTTGGTATATCTCATCTCATTGGTGCACCTGTTGATCTAGCGAATATTATTCTTGGCCATGACGAACCCCTTGGGGGAAGCGAAAGTTTAAAACGTCTTTTCGAGTGGACTGGCGTAGGGGCCACCCCGGATTCTGGTTATATGGGGTCCATAGGCCGCGTTACGGGGGAAGCTCTGGTAGGGTTTGGCATACTGGGTGGTTTTGCTAAATTGACCCCTGTGGCTCAACATATTGCTCTACAGACTAAGCGAAGATTTTTTGAGCCAATGCTTAACGCTGTTAGGAGCCACCCGTACCGTACCGCTTTAATGGAGTTGGGCATAGCTTGGCCTATCGGGGCAACTGGTGAATTATTTTCGTCATTTGGCGAAGGGGCACGCCCTTATGGCGAGTTGGTGGGCGGGCTTGCGCCAGCCAGCACATTAGCTTTAACTAGCAAAGCATTCCGAGGTTTAGCCAACGATATTGGGATTAGCCGGGCGGCGCAGGAACGACGTATACCAGATATTTTTCGTGCCGCCGCAGACCCCACAACAATTGAACGCATGGAGTGGGGAGACGTAGATTTACCTCAGTATGGGGAGCCGTCCACCGGGCGGGCATACAATGACCCAGGCCTTATAGCCCTGGAGCGCGGGGTAGACGCGGCAGACCCGAAATTGGTTGCACGCAGTCAGGATTACCTTACGCGGTCAAACCAATCGTTGCTTTCGGCAATTAAAACATTAGCTCCGGGAGACGACACCTCTGAATTTTCCGTTAAGTTTTTTGGAGACAGAATAAACCGGGCAGTTCAATTTGTTGAGGCCAGGGTGGGTGAGGCAATCAACGCTTCAAGGACAGAAATCAACAAACTGGGCGCAAAGTACACTGACTTTGAGGCCAGCCAAATCGCCAGGGGCCGATTAAAAAGTGCACTTGACGACGCCCGAGAAAGAGAAAAAACGGAATGGACCGCCATAGGTTATCAAAATTATGACGTTTCCGCAATAATTGGGCGGGCAAGACTGGCCATAGAGTCGAAGTTTAAGGCTGAAAGTTCAAATGAGTACAGCCCGATCTTTTACGAACTTAGTCGAAAACCAGATCTCCCAGAGGGCGCGATAAATGAATTAGGCGTTCCGGTAAAAACAGCCAAGCCCATGTGGGATGATGTGGAGTCTATAGGGGAGATTCTTGCTCTTCGCAGCAGGGTTTTGAATGCTATCGCGGCGGAAAGAGCGGCGGGCAGATTTAATCGCGCCAGGATTTTGCGTACAGAACTTTTAGATCCGCTGTTTAATGACATCGTGCCCGTCAGAAGGGTGGGCACGGGCAAAGCCGCTCGCTGGGAAAAAATAGATGACGATCCAATTTTGGGCGCTGTCACAAAAGCGCGGGATTTCAGCAAGTCACTAAATGACACTTTCACCAGGGGTCCGATAGGAAAGCTGTTTGAATACGACACCTCGCGTGATTTTATCATATCTCCAGAAAGAACCCTTTACAACATGATTGAAGACCCAACTTTTGGGGTTTTAGGCCTTCAGGCAATGCGTAAGGCCGCAGGGGATGAGGGGGCCGCTGAAATTGACGATGCTGTTCAGGAATTTCTAAAGGCTTTATACGCGGCGTCGATTACAGACCATCGCGGAACATTTCTTCCAAAAGCTGGGTTGCGGTTCGTAGAAAAGCACAGCAGGGTGCTGGACGAATTTCCTGAACTCAAGGAACAGATGTCAAACGCTGCAACCGGCCGGGAATTAGCAGAAGCGGCGCAAAAGGGGCTACGGACGCGAATTACGAATATTAAGGTGCAATCAACTGCGGCAAAATATATTAATGGAGAGCCTTCGGCTCAAGCAAGGTCCGTTCTAACTTCAAAATCTCCAGTTTCCGCAGCCGCTAAAATAATGGCAAAAGCAAAAAAAGACCCCACCGGAAACGCTGTTCGAGGTGTCAGGTCAGCAATGACGGAGGTTATACTGGATACGGTTGCCCCGTATGTTAATGCTGCGCGTGACGTAGTGGGAGACCCTAAAGTTATCGCCCGCCCACTAAGGACGCTTCTCAAAAATAAAAAGGCCGCTCTCAAAAAAATCTACGGCGCTGGAGGAGTAGCTATTCTTGAGCAGGTCGAAGCCGGTTTAACTGTAAATATGAGGCAAAGTCTGGGAATCGCAGAGGCAGGGGGATCAGACACGGTACAAAAATTGTCTACGATAGGAGGCACCCTAGGGATAATTTTGGGAGCGCGATTGAATCCTGGGGCACATGGGTTAATGTGGGCTAATGTTATGCGGAAATCGGCTTCGGGGCTAGTCCAACGTCTTCTTAGCATGGACGCCGAGCAGTCATTTAATATATTGCAGCAGGCATTAAAAGAACCGGAATTTGCCGCTAGGCTATTACGTGTGGACGCGTTAAAGAAATTAACAGCAGCACAAGAAATCAGCCTTATGCGGTACGCTTCGATGAAAACCGCCCTGTCCGTTGCGCCGGAACAAATCGGCGAATTTGATGACGTTTTACAGTCTGCCTCAGAGCGCGCTTCCCAACATATGCAATCGTATCCTCAACCTTATCAATTTTAGGAAATCCAATGAAACACAAACCCAAAAATAACAAAACCAAGAGTTCACTAACCCATCTTTATGGCGCGATGCGTAACAAAGTTGTGGGTGGTGGGGTTATGACAGACCAAGACGTTAAGCGTATTACTTCGCGACTCGGCGTTCAGAAAAAATCTTCAAAGAAAAAGTATTAAACTTAATTATTTTCACCGGAGTGCGGTATGAAAAGTATTTTTTCGCTTTTTTAATAACGGCCACGTTGACATTCGCGTGGCCGACTAAAGCAGCAGATTTGGTTGTTGGGACACTAAAAATGGCGTGTTTTCCACAAACTGCCGAATCTTTAATCGACGAGCTTACTAAAACACACGGTGAGCAGCCCGTAGGGCGAGGCATCGTTGACGGCGGGGAAGGCTTATTCTACGTCCTCTCAAATCAGGAAACGGGTACATGGACAATTGTCGGGTACGATACAAACAAAACGATGAGTTGCATGATATCGAATGGTTCGGATTGGGAAACTTTGAAGCCCCCCAAACTTCCCAAAAAAAGCGCTCCGCCCAAAGCAACCTCTCCAGAAACTCAACATATCTCACTCTAGCTTCAGTTTCGCGTTAAATAGATGGAGGACCGGCGACAGAACGATGGCGAAATGCTGAGATTGCTAGGCCAGATAGAAGGGAAGCTCGACTACGCAACTGATGTTGGCCGAGACAATTCAGCTAAAATAGACAAAATTAACGAAATCCTAGAGCCCCGAATTCGAAAACTGGAGATCGGGCAAAGGGGCATGAAAGTGGCCGGCCTAATCATCGCTGGCGTTGTCGGCTTTTTCAGTAATTTTCATAAGGTTTTTGGAGCTTGATTTGCTAATTAAATGGGTGAAAGAATTTGGAAGATTTTCGTCTCTTGCTTACACTCGGCGGGGTCGTTGCGAGTTTAGCTACGGCGTGGGGAGTCGCTAAAAATCAACTGAAGGCAATACTTGTAGATGTTTCAAAAATAGAAACATTTACAAAAATGGAGTCTGATAGGATAGACTCACTGCTTACCCGAATAACGGTTCTAGAAAATAAACTTAACGTTGTAACGGGAATCCTACAGCCAGAAAAATTGTCCCAAACAACTAGAGAATCAGCGGAGTTTCAAGCCAGAACTGACGAACGCCAGGAGCGATTATTCCATATTGTGCGGTCGTTGGAAAAAAGAATTGAGCGCGTCGAGATTAGGTAATTTCACCGCGCTATAAAATTTCCGCACTTTAAATCGTAAAATAAATCCATTTTACAAGGATACCCTAGTTCTTCGTATCTTGATTTCCTGACATAGAGTTCACAATCTGTCTGCCTTTGCCCTTCGTCATACATCGCGGGTCTCCAAATAACGAGTCCGAGATCTGGGCGATTATCCCAATTTTTACTGCCATGGATGTCCTCCAATTCTGGAGGAGCTTTTCGAGATTCGTAATGACCGCGTTTGGATGGGTGGGCCACAATTTGAACGTGGCACGAGAGATCCCTTGCAAAATCAGCAAGCTTATCAAGACACACACCAACGTAATCCGTCTCCGAAAGTTCACCTCTGTCGCTCTCCAGTTTATTCCAAGGGTCAATTTGAACCACACGAGCGTTGTGTCGTACGACAGCAACCTCAAACGTGTCTAAACACCAATCCAAACTAGGCCTTAGTTGCGGGTGCACGACAAACGTATAGTGGTTGTTGATAAATTGGTCCGCCAAGGCTACCTCATCGCTAGAAATATCCTTTTCTAATTTATTCGTATAAAAAGAGCGGAAATACCTTCGCAAGTGCGGTTTTGCTCGCGTTTCAAACCCAGCAATGCAAACATTTATCGAATATCGTTGGGCGATCTGAAACCAGATCTGCGCCATAAGGTGCGATTTTCCGTGGTTTGGTTGGCCGCTGACAACGGATACGGTGCCTGGGCTGAACGCCAGCTTGTCACCCCATCCAAATCCTGGCTCCCAACGAACGAAAGCAGTCGGCTCCGGTAAGCTATCCAGAGCAAAAAGACCTTCGACCGGCCAGATTTTTTGTTCCGCGTGAACGTAACTTGACAAACTTCCCTTGGCGCACAGAAGTTCGTTCGCATCCTTAATTCCTTCCGGCCAATCTACGTACCAGCATTTTGCCGGCCCCAACAGTTTTGCCAAATCTGCCCTCAGCGCACGTCCAGGGGCGTCGTTGTCCGTAAGCAGCACAAACCGCTCGACCGTATGGAGACCTCTCTTGAGAGCATCAAGGACGTGCTGGTAGCCCGTATTCCTATGCGGCTCCTCAGACTCTTGGGAAGGAGCCCCGCCTTTAACAGATAAAATTGAATCATACGGTAACCCAGCTTCGCATAGAGAAAGAGCATCGATTTCGCCTTCCGTTATAAAAACTGCGTCTAAACTTCCACCTAATACATTTTCCAAATTGTAGAAGTTTTGAACGCCCCCCGGACTCTGCGTCCACTCGCGTCCGACAATTGACCTCGCCTTGTATCGATTATCCCCATAATTAAAAATTACACAATCTCTTTTTTCGCCATCGCTAAACGTTTTTATTCCGTGCGTTACGCCAAATGCTTTTAGCGTTCTTTTCGATATTCCGCGATTTTCGAAAAATTTCTCGGCGCTCACTCCATCCTCCAGACCACTGACAGTGATGACAATACCAGGTGACCCCCTCATTTTTTACAGTAATTGATAACGGGCGATCCCTTGGATGCTTTATTCTCGTTTCCTGGCATTTGGGGCACTCAGCATGTTGGCTGTTCCAACCGCGCAGTTGCACCCCCTCTTTTTCCAATTTTTCCCTTGGTGTCATAATTTTGGCCTACCACATCTAGGCGTATTTAGCAACGCCCTTGACTAGGCATTGAAATTAAAGTATAATTTTGAAATTGCCCACAGGGGGGCTGATGCGGAAATATTTAATAATTGGCGATTCTCACGCCAAGCCGGCCGTTTCAAATCGACGTTACCATTGGCTGGGCAAACTCGCCCGTGATTTGAAGCCGGACGTGGTAGTGAACATGGGCGATTGGTTCGACATGGAATCGTTGTGTTCGTATGATCGTGGCACGAAAGGATTCGAAGGTCGCAGGTACAAAAACGACATTGATTGTGGCAACAACGCTCTAGAGATTTTCGATCATTACACTAAAAAAATGAGTTTTGAGAGGGAAGCTCTTGAAGGAAACCACGAGCATAGGGCGTCTAGGGCCATCGAAACTGAACCGCAGCTTGAGGGCGTAGTCGGTCTCGAATCGATGGCTTTCAATGATTTTGGTTGGAATCTGACAAAATACGAGGGGTCAAGCCCTGGTGTCTTGACCAAGGACCGCATCGCCTTTTCTCATTTTCATGTCACGGGCATCATGCAGCGGTCGATATCTGGCGAACATCCTGCATATACAATGATTATGAAACGGCACATGTCCTGCATTGCGGGCCACAGCCACCTCTTCGATTACGCAGAAAGAAATAACGCGCGGGGAGAGCGCCTTCAAGGCGTCATTGCGGGATGCTATCTGGACCCACGGCAGTTTGAAGGATATGCTGGATCAGCAAATTGGATGTGGAAACGTGGTTTGCTAATTCTGCGAGATGTAAGGCGTGGAGAGTTTGACCACGAATGGATTTCCACAAAACGAATTTTGCGGGAATATGGATAAAAATTTAACTTTAGAGGAGTATTTGATCCGCCCACGTCATTATAACCAGGGAGGTGTCGAAACATTCGACTATATTAACTCTAACAAATTCGGCTACGCGCAGGGAAATGTAATAAAGTATGTGTCCAGGTACAAAATAAAGGACGGGTTGCCGGACCTGTATAAGGCTCGGTGGTATTTAAACTGTCTCATTGAAGAGGAGGAAAATGCGGAAGCGGCCACCGGATCGGCGACCGACGATCAGCCGTGACATAGAAGCGTACGATGCCATGGGGAATAAATTTAAACTTACAATTACGATAGGCTTTAATGAGGGCAAGGCCTGCGAGGTTTTTTTCAATGACCGTGGCAAAACCGGGACTGCTTTTAATCAGGTCATGCTTGAGACTGGGATTTGGATTTCACAGGTTTTACAAGGGGAAGACCCGTATGGATGAGCAAAAACAACCAATCAATTTTTGTGATGAATCCACCTTCTCCATCGAGACTTTACAGTATTGGCCAATTGGGAAACCAGCACCACCTGGTTGGGAAGACGCGGGAGATATGAAAGGGCACCACAGCCAGTATTCGTATTTAATTAAGAAATTGGATTTCTAATGGATTTTAATCGTCTGTGTGAACAACTAATCCATCACGAGGGATTAAAATTAGAGCCCTACACGTGCCCAGAGGGATTTCTCAGCATAGGCGTGGGAAGAAACATTCAGAGTCGTGGAATCTCTAAAAATGAGGCTCTATATCTCCTGAAAAACGATATCGACATTTCCATGAAGGAGCTTGACGATTCGTTTCCGTGGTTTAGTAACCTTAGTGAAGCACGGCAGATCGCGTTAATCGATTTGCACTACAATATTGGTTTAACGAAACTCAAAAAATTCAAAAAAACACTCGCTCTTATAGGGCAAGCCGTTAACGGAGAGGCGTCATGGTCAGATGTCTCTGCTGAATTGCTTCGCTCAAAATGGAGCAGTCAGGTTGGTGAGCGCTCCTACACAATCGCGCGTTTGCTCAAGGAGGGAATATGATAGGCTCAATTATCGGATCTGTCGTCAGCGGCGTGTTTTCGACTGGCAAGCAATATTTGCAAAATAAAAATCAAGAGTCCACGGCAAAACATGAAGCCAAAATGGCTTACCTAAAGGACAAAACGGCCTGGGAAATGTTCATGGCACGGGGGTCAATGAACTCCTACAAAGATGAGTTTTGGACGGTGGTAATAGCCGCTCCTCTAGTCCTCGCGTTTTACCCGCCGGCTGTTGAATGGGTCCAACGAGGATTCGAGGTTCTCCAGACATTTCCAAACTGGTATCTCTACTTCCTGGGAATTTCGTTTTCAGCGGCCTTCGGCGTCAAGCCACTGGGCAATGTGATTAGTGACGCGATTAAAAAAGTACGTAAGTAGCGTTGCGCTAATTTTATTTTTGAACGGCTGCTCTTCGATGCCGTCCAAATTGATCGGCGTGTTTGATGGCCTGTCGTTTGCCATTACAGATAAAACTATAACAGACCATGGCATATCTGCCGTGACTGGGAAGGACTGCGCCTTAACCAGAATCCTTATGAAAGACAGAATCTGTTTAGAGTAGATTAGCTTTTCGTTCGGTCTGCCACGCTGAAATTTTAACTCTAGCGGCCTCAAGCTCCCATTGAAGTTTCGTTTCCGCATACACGGCTTCTTTCAAGCCGTCTAAAATACCGTTGTAGTCAACGTGTGAATAGGCATAGTCGTCTTTTTGGCCTTCGGTCCTTGCGTTTGATTCTTGGCGCAACCTCGCCTTCACCGTTTTCCTGTACTGCTCTGAATAAACCCGGTTTGCCTTTGCCATCGCGTATGTGCTGGCATTGTCACGTATGAAGTCGATGCACTTTTCCGCGCTCTCGTCAGTTATCATACCACCCATCTTTATGCTTGACATTTAACGAATGAAATGTCTCCCTGGCGGCCACTTGTGTGGCAAGGTCGAGCCTATACAAAATAAAACACCCCACCAAAAATGGTGCGTACCTTATCGGCTCAACACGTTTGTTTGCCCAGAATGTCCTTTCCCCTTTTTGGTGCTGTGTGCTGTGACATGAAAAACACAGAGGTACAGCAGCGAAGTCTGCCGGCTTTTTCCCCGTGCCACCCTTTAATTCCTCCTTGACCGGCAGGATTCGAACGTGAGCAGCCTGTACCTGACTTACCGCACCACACGAACAGCACGGCAAGCCGCGAATGAAACTCAAAAAATCAGCGTTTTTTCCCGACACCCTCTATACGCCATTTTAAAAGCGCCCTGTTCGTTTTGTTGGTTTTCTAGGCAACCCCTCCAGAACCCCTTGAGCCGCGCACACAGCGCTCTCTGAGGCAAACCGTTTTGCTATATTTGTCAGATTTTCAGTCTTTCCGACATATGCAACTGTATCCCAGACTTTAAATTTTTTTGACAGCCGTTGAAACGCCCAATTGTTTGCATCGATGTCAACTAAACGTATCCTGTTCTGTGAATCGATTTCGAAAGGCTCAATCGATGGTACGTATTTTTCCATGATAAACTACTTCGTAATTGCCAAAATGTTTACGAACTTCGATTAAAAAGGGACATCCTCCTCCTTCTGCTGCTGCGGCCGGTCGTCCCTGACTCTTTGTTCTGATAGGCTTACTTGCAGCCACGGGTTGCCATTTTTGTCTTTTTTTACCTCCCCTGCATCATTTTTGGCCCACCAAATTGCGATGTCATGCTCTTTGCCGTTGAGATCCTTCAACGGACCAGAATACGCCGGGGCTTTGGGGTGGTTTGACATCCGCTTAAACATGCTGCCTTGCCCAGGGTCTAACACGAATTTTCTTTCCATTCCATCTTTCCTTTTGTTTACTGTTTGTTCTACTTGGGAAGTTTAGACGCTTCTTTCTGCAACCTGTAGTTGTACACGCAAGCTCTGAAGGCAGTAAAAGCCCTCTCTATATCCTCCCAGGCGGTAACTCGAACGTCGCCGTCGCCCCTGTCAATTTCGACGACAAGCAAAACGTCGTATGGGCCGTGCCCTTCTTCTTCTCGCGCCTTCGCGTAACCAGCACACTGAACTATGTGTTCGACTTTCGGACTAAAGCGCCGTAAATTGTTCGTAGTTTTGTAATCAACGATTGACCTGCCAAGCGTAGTGTGCGCGTCAAGATCGAGAGAGCCGGCGTAGGTGTGCTTCGCGCTGTAAACTTTAGCTTCTGCGTCAACCGGCGTAACGTCAAATTTTTCCCAAAATTTTTCTTTAAAGGCCGCACAGGCCCTCGCGGCATCCTCGTTGTGTGGAAGGTCTGGTTCTTTTCCGAGCGCGAATTCATGCGCGTACCTGTGCACTAAATCGCCAATTAAAAGAGCGCGGTCTGATGTTTTTCGTGTGGCGGCATTTAAGCGTTTCTCCAGCTCCTTTATTTTGACCTCGTCTAAAAAATTACTCGCTTTAATTTTAACGCCAGATTCGACGAGCGTGCCAATCACCTGGGAAAATTTTTTGTACTCTTCGACGGCCGCCTCGCGCATGACTTTTTTGCCCCACGGGATCATCCATGGCTGATTGAAAAAATTGCTGCACTGAGACGCAGTGAAATCGATTACATTTCCATCAACAACATATTTATGCTTGTCATCATCATATTGTAGCGTGATTTCGCCGCCGTAAAGCTTAAAAGTTTCCATGCTCACCGCAACGTTTTCGAGGCATCCTAGTGGAGCCAAAAAGCGGAATCGAACAAATCTCGCAGGTGCCTTGCTTGTAGAGATCGCCCCCTTGTTTCAAATAGGTGTCTAAGTCAATTGACATTTTAATCCCCTTTTTTTTCTTTGAGTGGGAACCACTAAAAAATTTCATGCCGCAATCCGGGCATTTATGCTGATTTTTTGGTGGTTTGTCAGCATCTGTAACCTTTGGCGTGCCGGAAAATTTTTCCCAGGCCGCAACCCCGTCGAGAACGTCGAATCTCATCTGACATTTTCGGCAATTAAATTGCCCCTCCTCGTCCCGTACAAAGGGCGGTCGTTGAACTTTTGTTGACGAGGCCATTTAACTCCTTTATATGACAAAGGGGGGGATGTCAATGTCAAATTATTCCAAGGGTGTCACTTTTGAGCGCGAAGTCGCAAAACTTTTTAGAGATAACGGGTTCGATGTGCTAAGAGCGGCGTCCAGCAAGGGAAAATTAGCCGGCTTTGATTGTGACGTAATCGTTTCGAAAG
>Ga0208934_1000402_pt1 | contig 21759 bp, 21 predicted proteins | sample MalvirDeepMed_s2_FD_184243 | JGI IMG/M metagenome (GOLD analysis project Ga0208934, IMG submission 184243) | Marine viral communities from the Global Malaspina Expedition - Malaspina viral metaG DeepMed_s2 (SPAdes) (version 2) | ecosystem: Environmental > Aquatic > Marine > Oceanic | place... | reverse complement strand
ACTTCACGGCGAAGCTGCGTCAGCGTCACCTCGCCGGGATCGAAGGACCGGCCGTCAGGCAGAGGCAGCACGCCGACAAAGCCTCGCATGTTGTAGTAGAACAGATCGCCCCAAGGCTCGCCGTTCAGCATGACTTGCCATCGTTTGTGCGTCTCCGCGAAGTGTGGCGAAGGTTTCGACTGAAGCGTGATGCGGAAGGTCATGCCGCCACCTTCCGCGTTTCGCGCGGGGCGCTCGTCCATGCCGACGTGCGGACGTGCAGGGCATAGACCTGGCTGACGGCATCGAAGAATGCGTCGGCCCTTGCGTCGAGGCTGTGCAACGCGAGAGCTTCGGTCTCGGCGAGGTGTTGGCGCACGCCGAACGTGATGTGAACGCGGTTGTAGCTGTCGCCAGTCAGCCAGATTTCGTGGAGCCCGTTCCGGGCGACGATCCGACTGTTCCTGTCCCGCCACTCGCTTCTGACGGGCCACCAAGCGGCGCTGACGGACGCTCGCACGGTTGCCACGAGGTCGTCATAGGCCCAATCCCATAGAGCGGTGTCTTCGGGATCGAGATCATCGCCGAAGGGTTCAGCGTAGGCGGTGCGACCATCACGGCTCCAGTAGAGACCCTCACCCATTGGAGCGCCCTCCGTTGGAGGGCGTAGGGGGCGTCCACTCGCCTACGCGCATCGCGCGGCGCGGATCGTCCAGTGCGATCGCGAGCTGGTCGAAGACCTCAGCGATGACGGCTTCGGCCCGCAGATCCATGCTGCATTTGGGGAAGTAGCCGCGATAGGCGCCGGCAAACTCGCGCTCGATCATCTCTTCGATGGTCACCCAGCTTGAGAGAATGAAGGCGCGTTTGATCTGTATCGGGGTGAGCTGCATCCGGTAGGCGACAGTTTCAAGAACGCCGCTCGCGACGGCCTCCTTGTCGATCGCCGGGGCGTCAGGTGTCGAAGTCGTCATGCGTCGTACCTTTCCGATGAAGGTGGGAGAACGCAGACGGAAAGGGCCACACCTGGCGGGTGCGGCCCTTGGAGCTATTCGGTTCATCGGTCCTGCTAGGACTGCGCGTATGTGACGAGACCCGCCACGATCATCAGGACGATCAGGGCGACGAACACCGCGAGGATCCTCGCAGCCTTCTTCGACCGCTTCGAGACGGGATCACGCAACGGCGGTCAGCTCGCCATTGGCGAAGGCGACGATCTCGTACTCGCCGGCCGGCGCGTCCTCGCGACGCAACCCGTTGGCGCGGTGCTGCGTCCCGGTCGGAGACGAGAAGGCGATCGAAAGGTACTCGGTGCCCGTGCGCTCGCTCTTGGCCTTCCAGATCGAACCCATGCGGATCAGGACGCCCGCCGGGCTACGCGCCTCGATGTGATAATCCGGGTGGTTCGGATCAGTCTTGTGCTCGTTCTCGACGGCGGTGAAATCCATGTCGAAGTCATAGCCTCCGATGAACCCCGCGAGGTTATCGTCGTCCAGCGTCTCGATCCGGCCAGTCATGGCGATCTGCTCGGTCTTGCCCCCGGTCATCGGCACGATCTGCCACGTTCCTTCGGGCGTCTCGTCGTTGCGAACCGCGTTCATGCGCCACGTCCGGCCCATCTTGTCGGTGAGCGCGAGCGAGAAGTAGGCGCGACCACTCTTTTCGCTGATGGCCTTCCACATCGAACCTACCCGCATCGGCCGACCGCGCGGCGTGCGCACCTCGAGGTGGAAGTCGGGGTGGTTGTCGGCGGTCTTGTAGGCGTTTGCCACGACTGCGATGCGCGCGATGTCGAACATCATCGTGGAGATGCTGGCGGTGAAGGTCTTGGCGTCGGCGTTCTGGGTCAGGGTTCCGGTGATCATCGTAGTGCTCCTTGGCTGGATTTTCTTTCCCGATCCGGATCGGATCACCCCAAGGCGAAGCCCCCTTTCCTCTCTCCCGCGCCGACGCCGGCTATCTCACGCCGCGTTTGCTTCTGCCTTCCCCCCGCCAATCCTCTCGATCACTTCCTTCGCGCCATCACCGACCGGCACGAACACCCGGAGCTGATGAGCGATGATCTCCGAGAAAGCCCCCGCGGCTTTCAGCGCCGGCACCTGGTCCGGTCGCCATCCTTCCAGTTCGAGCCGCTTGGCCCCGGCCACGCGGCGGACGCGTAGCGTCAGGCCGCGGCCAATATCCACGGCCTTATCACCCGTCATTGCGGCCGCGATCATCTCGTCGGGTGCTGTGGCACCATCGCCCCGGAAGCGGCCCTTCAGGACAAGCGCCTCGTCGGTCGAGATGGCACGGCCGATGCGGGACTGGCCATCTTCGGGCGTCACGCGCCAGATGCGCTGGCTGGATGACGGGATCATCTTCCAGATCGGCAGGAGAAGGCCGGTCAGCAGGACGACGATCTCGGTCCGGACCTTCGGCATCTCGTCGGCCTCGGCATCCCAAAGCGTGATGAAGGTGGCCTCGTCGCAGGGTTCCCAGTGGGACGAGGCGAACGCCTCTTCTGTCACTGTCGTCTTGCCGCCTGGACGCCGCATGTCGCGTACCTCCGCGAACGTCTCGTCGTCGTAGATTTGCGAGGGTCGCTTGGAGATGAGGGCCACCTTGCCCGACGCGGCGTTTCGCATTGGTGCGTCGTAGCGGCCGTAGTCCGAGAGGACGCCCGCGCCGGACGGGATATGCACCGCCGTCTCGGTTTCGAGCCGCACGGTGCGCGTCACCGATCCGCTCTTCGGGCAGGTCCAGATGTCCTCTTCGCCCGCGACGGAGATCCGGTCGGCCCTGAGCGTCTCGATCCCGATGTCGAGCGTGCCGGCCACGCGCTCCGCCTCGGTCTGCGCCTCGATCTTCCGCGCGAACGCGCCGAAGAGGTCGTTCTGCATCTGGATCGGCAGAGCCAGCAGGCGGTTCAGGTAGCGCTGGATCGGCGGCAGGTCTTCAAGCAACACGCCGTCGTCGCTCATCAGCTTGAGCGCAGTCCAGTCGTGGAACTCGTCGTAGGTCATCGCATCGCAGCTATCGGAGACAAGCTCCTTGTAGTGCGAGATCAGTGCCCGCCGTGCGATCGGGGATTCCAGATTGTCTGACGCCCGGAACATATTCTGCGATCCGGTCTGGCGCTGGCCGCGCGTCAGCGCGCCGAGCGTGTCGAGACGCCGCGCAATCGTCGATGTGAACCGCTTCTCGCCGTGCACGTCGGAGGTCACGACACGGAAGAACGGCGCGCAGGCTTGCGCCGAACGGTGGGTGCGGCCGAGACCCTGGATAGCCGCGTCGGCACGCCAGCCCGGCTCGACAAGGTAGTGCCGGCGCCGGCGCTGGTTCGCGGCCTTGATGGCTGCGTGGTATGATCGCCCGGTCCCGCCCGCATCCGAGAACAGCAGGATTTCCTTGGCTCCCGACATGAACGCGGCACTCTCGGCTGTGTTGGCGGAGCCAGAGCGCGGCATGACCTTCAGGTTGCCGGCCCGCGTCCTGATCGTGCGCTTGGAGCGGCCAGTGACTTCGGCCAGCCGCTCCTCGCCAAAGTGCCAGACGAGCTGATCCAGTACGGAAGGGATCGGCGCGATCGTGTAGAGCTCCATCAGTGCCGCATCGCGCAGGGCCTCGGCTTCGCGCGAGATGACGCGGTTGCCGTCCGCATCGAGAAGCGGCTGCGTGACGATGGTGCCCTCGATCTCGACGAGCTGCTGCGCCTCGATGGGGAACGCCGTTTCTAGCCAGTGAACGACAACCTCCTTCGGCGTCAGGTGCGCCTCAGTCAGATCGTCGCCCGCCTCCAGCCCCTCGATCGCGCGATCGAGGTGACTTTCGCCGGTGGACACGATCTGGATGACAGGTGCCCAGCCATCGGCAATGTCCGCCTCGATCGCCGGGATGATGCTCCTGGCCTTGAAGCCATTGAGGACGTGGCCGAAGAAGCGCTGCTTCATCGACTCGAAGCGCGACAGGGCGGACGCCTTGGCGGCGGAAGCCGTCGTGCCGGATTCCGCGTCCACGATGCCTGTCGCTTCCAGAGCCGCGCGAAGGTTCTGGTGGATGACCCGGAATGCCCCGGCAAACTTGTCGTAGATCGCGCGCTCGTCGTCGCTCAGGCGGTGTTCGAGGATGTCGTACTCGACGCCCTCGAAGGACAGGGCGCGAGCCGTGTAAAGACCGAGAGCCTTTAGGTCGCGGGCGACCACTTCCATCGCCGCCACGCCACCGGCCTCCATCGCCGCCACGAAGTCTTCGCGCGTCGTGAACGGGTACGCATCGCCCGGACCCCAGAGGCCGAGCCGCACGGCATAGGCAAGGTTCGAGACGTTGGTGGCGCCAGTCGCGGAGATGTAGAGGACGCGGGCGCGGGGCAGGGCGATCTGGAGTCGCAACCCGGCGATGCCCTGCTGCGATGGCGCAGTGCCGCGCCCCTCGCTCGATCCGGCCGCGTTCTGCATCGCGTGGGCCTCGTCGAAGGCGATGACGCCCTCGAAGTCGGTGCCCGCCCATTCGACGAGCTGCTCCAGTCTCGTGCGCCCGGTTTTGCCGACCGAGCGCAGCGTGGCGTAGGTCATGAACAGGATGCCGCGTCCGAGTGTTATCGTCTCGTCCGGCGTCCAACGGTCGATGGCCTGGATGTCCGTGGGTGAGCCCCCGAGATCGGTCCAGTCCCGGATTGCGTCCTCGATCAACGTCTTCGACTTCGAGAGCCACACGGCCCGGGTCCGCCCGCTCAACCAGCCAGACATGATAAGGCCAGCAGCCTCACGTCCCTTACCGCACCCGGTCCCATCCCCTACGAAAAATCCTTGGCGCAAGGCGACGCCTTCGCCTTCGGGAGCGGGTTCCAGACCGCTCCAGTCGTCCTTGACGACGAACCATCCCGGCAGATCATGTTCGTGCGCCTCGTTGGCCATGATGATGGCTTCGAGCTGCGCTTCAGAGAGTTCGCCATCGGTGATGAGTTTCGGTGGCAGGGTCGGTTGCGCTGTTGGCATCGGCGGCAGGACGGCGGCCATCGCTACGCTCTCGACCAGCGGTGTCGGGTGGGGACGTGCGCCGGTGATCTCGATGCGCTGCGGCGCGTAGCTCGCATAGATGTCGGAGACGGCGGCGTTCTGGCCGGGCGTGGCGCGCTCGACATACGCGACAGGCGCGATCGCAGGCGCACGCGCAGTGGCTCGCGCAGGGGCAGGGGCAGGGGCAGCCGTAGGCCGCGTGGGTTTGACGCGCGGCGGGAGTGGCGAGGAAACTGGGGCGTGTTGGGCTTTCGGACTGCGTTGCGGCCTCGGCGGCAGGTCCTCGCGGATCGCGGCAAGGGCGTCCTGCAGAGACAGGGACCGAAGCGGGATCGGGCTGTCCGCCGCGGTCTCCGTCGCGTCCGCCACGAGCAGCGCGGTTTCGACGGATGTGCCCATCTTGCGATAGACGATGCCGGGCAACCCAAGGTGCAGGCGCGGCGCGACGATCGCCGTGAGGCGGCGCCAGAGCGCCGGCTGGCGATCGGCGCAGGCCGCCATCGGCAGGATGGCTACGATCCGGCCACCTGGCGCGAGGCGCTTTGCGGCCGAAACGACATGGCGCAGGGCTATCGTTGGATCCGCAGCACGAGATGCCGACGAGGAGAATGGCGGATTCATCACCACCACGTCCGCGATGTGCTGGCGATCGAGGAGGTCGTCGATGTGCTCGGCATCGTGCCGCGTCACCGGTACGCGAAATGTCGCTTCCAGTAGCGCAGCACGGAAGGGGTCGATCTCGTTCAGGACGAGCTTGCCTCCGGCGCGGTTTGCCATGTGTGCCAGCGCCCCGGTTCCTGCCGATGGCTCAAGCACCACGTCGCCTGGCCGGATCGCGGCGGCGATGGAGGCGACATAGGCGTAGGGCAACGGTGTCGAGAATTGCTGGAGGCGAATTTGGGCCTCGGATCGGCGGGTCTCAGTGGGGCGGGCGCTTGCCGCAGCGTTCAACGCCGCCAGCCGGGTGGCAGGATCCGGGCAGGGCGGCTGGTCCCGATCCGCCATGATCGCGGCTGACTGCACCAAGTCATAGGCTTGCCGCCATGACCACGCACCTTCCGCATCGGTGGCACCCAAAGCGCTGGTGAGCTGTGCCCCGACGCTCTTCGTCGTGAGGCAGCCGGTTTGCAGATCGCGAGTGAGAAGGGGCAAGAGCTGGTCGATGACCTGGCGTTTCATGGGGGGTCCTTTCGCGCTGAAGCTGGATTCCCCACGAAAGAAGCCGCCCTTTCCCTTTCGGGTCGGGGCGGCTCCGCTATGCATCAAGCTGGATCAGGCGTCTTCCACCTCCATCTCGTCCGCGTCCTCGAACGTGCCCTCTTCGGGCAAGCTCTCGTCCTCCATCGGTTCCGCATCCTCCTCTGCCATCCCACGGAGGCGGTTCTCGCCGGACCATCCGTGGTGAACACGCGGCGCGTCGATCGTCATGCCGGGCGGGCACCACGTCTCAACTGCCTCACGCTGTTCTGGCGTCAGCGTTGCGAAGGGCGCGGCAAAGAGGCGCTCGAGGAAGTCCACGATCGCCGTCTTCTTTTCCGACGCGAGCCGCGCTGCTTCCTCCGGTTGGCGCAGATCGCGGGCGATGATGCCCAGAAGCACACTCTTCTTGAGGCGACCGAAGAACGCGCCGCCCGTCGGCCGCCAGACCGCGCGCAAGTCCGGTACGAGCTGGCGCGCGACTTGGGCCATCAAACCTTCGCTGTAACCGAACCCGGTGGGTTTCACCGCATCTGCCAGCGCCACTGCGACGATGCGGGATTTCATCGCCGGATCGACCGCGCGGAAAGCCTCGAAACGCTCCGGCATGGATTTGTCGTCCGCCCACCACGTCAGGTCCAGACCACCGAACAGTTCCGCCAGCGTCTCGGCCGCGCGGCCATCGACGTCCTCGGGCTTGCCATGCGGACGATCCGCGATGCTGGCCGTCACACCGAAGCTGTAGCTGACGCACCCGCCGGTACGGCCGAGAAGGTCCGCGATTGTCTTGAACAGCAACAGGTCGTGCGCGAGGTCAGGGTCGGATGCCAACGCGCTGCCGATCACGGCCGCTTGCTCGGTCTTCAGGTCCATCTTCAGCGATTCCGGCAGGACGAGGGCATCATCGCCATCGGCATCGGGTTCGCCGGTTGCCCCTCCAGTGGACACGCCGCCTTCGCCACCGGCTGCCGGGGGCTTGCGGTCTTGCCGATCTTCGGGACGGATCAGGCCCGCGACCGTCGCGATCTCGCCGCGCTCCCAGTAGGCGATGACGCCCGCACGCGCGAGATCGTCCGCGCCGAAGCCCATCGTCAGACTCTCGTATTCCTCGTTCAGCGCCTCGTACTCGTCTTCCAGCGCGTCGATGTCGGGGCAGTCTTCCGCATCGCGGGCCTCGTCCAACTCCGCCAGACGATTGGCGATCGCCTCGCAGCGTTCGGCGGCGTCGCCCACGGGATCGACTGAACCGGGATAGACGCGGCCGAACTCTTGGAGATCCTGCCAACTCATATCGCGCCGGGCCTCCGACCATGCGAAGCCGAGACGCTCTCGCTCGGCCTCCGCATGGGCTGCGAGCTTCTCCAACAGCAGCTTCTCGACCAGCGTCTCGTCGGTGAGGATCGAGTCCTCCTCGATCAGATCGGCCACGATGTCGCCGTCCGCAGCGCGGTACTCCTCTGCCACGAGCCGTGCGATCGCGTCGCCCATCTTCACGCCGCGGTTCCGCAGCTTGTCCTTGATCGTCCACGCCTGCATGTAGCTGCCCTGCATGGCGTCGAAGACGTCCTTCTGGACGGCCTGGTCGGGATGATCCGCAAACGCCTTCATCGCGTCGAGCGTGATGTCCCGGGCGCGGGCGGCGGCGCGGATGTCCGGATGGACGCGACCGAACCGCAGGCGGTCTACCACGCGGCGGCGTTCGACGCCGAACATCTTGGCGATGCCGTCGGGATCGTGGCCGCCCGTATCCATCATCCGCGCGAACGCCTCGAACTCGTCTAGCGGGTCCATCGCCTTCTGCGTGACGTTTTCGGCCACCGTGATCGCCGTGACCGCGGCGGTGTCATCGGGCAGCGACCGGCAGCGCACTTTCGTCCGCATGGTCCATTCCTTCGCGTCCTTGTCGTTGACGAGATGGACAAGCGCGGCCCGGCGGCGGCCACCGGCAATGACGCCCCAGACTTTACCAGTCTTCTGAACGATGAGCGGATTCAGCAGGCCAAGCGTGGCGATCGACGCGGCGAGGCTTGCGATGTCGTCAGCCTCGTAAGTCTCGGGCGAGCCAGCGCGGGCGTTCAGTTCGTGGACCACCAGATCCTTGATGGCGATCTCGGTGTCGGTCAGCTCGGGCGTCGTGGTCATGGGATCATCTCCTGTTCGTCTTTCCCCGGCCTCATGGCCGCACCCGAAAAAAGGCCCCCTTTCCCCTTTCGGGGCGGGAGCCTGGCGGTCATGCGCGACGGGGCGATCGAAGGACCGTCACCAGTCGCTTGGGAACAGGATCGTCAGAACCCGGTAGGTCCGCGCCGGAATATCCGGCGCCTCGGAGCCGTATTGCAGGTCGGCGCCGTCGAAGAGGTCGATCTTGAACCAAACGGTTTCGCCCATGATCTCGACCGCGCCGAAGTCGTGGTAGCCGTCCGGGTCGTTGTCGGCCGTGAACTCGGTGAGACGTCCGATGGCTTCAAGGCTGGCCTGGAGGAAAGGCACGCCTTTGACGTGGATCGCGCGCGTCGCGACGAGCTGGCCCATCAGGACCGGATCGCCGGTGCCGTAGGGGATGGCGAGGCAGGCGTTGCGGCGGAACGCATCGTTGTGTGCGGCGACCGTCGCGGCGTCGGCGACGTACTCGGCGGTATCGGTCATGGTCTCTCTCCTCTGTCTGGGACCATGACGAGAAAGGCCCCCTTTCCTCTTTCGAGGCGGGGGCCTTCCGGGACGCTGCTTTGTCACGCGGCAGTTCGGTTCATGTCGCCGGGAAAGTTCACGATGACAGCCCCAAGCGCCTTGGCGCGGGCGGCGTACTGCTCCAGTGGCGCATAGCTCATGCTGGTCCACGGTTCGGGGTCCGGGTCGTGACCGACTGCGACGAGTGGGAGGCTAATCAGCCGCCACTTGTTCGCCACGGACCGGGTGTCGACCAGCGGCAAACCGATCTCGACGAGGACCTGGGCGACGGCCATGTGCTCCAGCCGACCGTGGCTCAATAGGGTGCAGCCGCGTGAATAGTGGATGGTGGTTCCGCCAACGCCGGTTGAGGTATATGCGCCCTTGCTGGCCATCGTTTTGCGGATGATGTCGAGGTTTGAGCGTATCGACTCGCGTTCGCGCGACGCCGCCTCCTCGATCTCGCCACGTTGACGGAGCGCGACATGCGCCCACCAGGCGCGTGTTTCGGTACGGAGCTTGCGCAGGGTCCAGACGTTCATGCCTCCACCTCCGCTGGGGTCGGCACAACCGCGCCAGTGAGGATCGCCTTGAGCTTCTCCAGTGCCGCGTTGTCGCCAATGCCGCAGAGCTCATGGATGGCCTCGGCGTGGGCCTCGACACGTTCGCGCACTTCGCGCAGCGCCTTGGGGCGGTAGTTGGTCAGGGGCACAACGCAGATGTAGCCGACACCGGGTTTGCTTTCTCCGAGACCGACTTTCAGCGTCTTCCACGTCGAACCCTCTTCGTGCTCGTAGACGGTCGACGAGAAGAAGATGCCTTTGGGCTTCGTCGTGTAGTTGAAGTAGTTCATTCCTCCCTTGTCGTAGTAGACATCCAGTTCGCGAATTTCCTTGGGTGAGATGCGCTTGGTGTGGACGAGGCGATCCTTGACGGCCATGACAGGCTCCTTTCGGTGGGGTTGAAACCACACGAAAAAAGAGCCCCTTTTCTCTTGAGGCGGGGGCTTCGCCGTTCTGATCGGGCCGTCTGCTGAGACGCGTTATTCTGCGGGATGGCTCCGGTTCTCACGCTCGAGGCGCGCGCGAGACCAGCGGGCATAGGCCGCGCCTGCGACTGCGAGGGCCAGGCCACCAGATACGATGATGATCGTTTCAATGGTCATTTGTCGATCTCCACTTGGCTTACGATATAGTGAGCGAGGCCGTGTATCGCCAGTGCGCCCACCAGATACACCGCGCTATCCGGTGTCAGGCTGACGCTCGTGTCGACGATGGGGCGCACGACTCCGAGGGCGATGAAAGCGAGCCCTATAGCGTTGATGCTGTTTCCGAGGAGCTTGATGCGCTCGTTGTGACCGCCGATCGGATCACGCTGCCTCATGGATTATCTCCTTGCTCGATCTACCCGCTTCCGCAGCCGCGACGAGGTAATCGACCGCGCGCTGCGCGTGTGCCGCAGCGGTGAACAGGAACCGGGTATCGCCTTTGAGCACCTGGATCCACGTTGCGATGTAGGCTGCGTGGTTGTCGATGTGGTCGGCGTAGAAGCCCATACGCTGGCCCATGAGGGCTTCGCTTATACAGGCCACCAGCTCTTCTTTCGCGTATGCCTCGTTTCCAAAGCTGGAGACGCCGAAGCTGCGATTGAGGCGGTGCTCTGCCTTGGTGGCATGAGCCATCTCATGCGTCAGTGTGGACATGGCCGCACCTGGGCTTTCGAAGCGGGACACGTCGGGCATGTGGATCTGGTCGAGTGACGGACTGTAGCACGCCCGATCCCCGCCGTAGCGCACGTCCATGCCGATCGCATCGAAGAAGGCTTGGGCCTCCCGGTCCATCTTGGGGCCGTCGCTCGTACCGCCCTCCGGCTCTGGGTGATAGGACGCATCAAGCCCCTCGATCTGGCTGACATGGAAGACGCGATAGGACTTCAGGAAGCGATATGTGCCGCCGCCCTCACCGTCGCCCGCATCTGTGCCGCGCTTCTTTGCGGTGCCGTAGTAAACCACGATGCTCGACCGGCTCCCCTTTTTCACGCAGGCGTCCAGCTCCTTGGCCTGGGCGAAAGTCATCCAGTAGGGCGAGCTGTAGCCCATCATCGCCGACCGAAGACTAAGCAGGAAAGCGTTGATGCCCTGGTAGCATTCGCCGTTGTGCCGCAGCGGCACGCCCCCGCCCGCGATCTTCCACGGCCGGCGCCACGGCATCGTCCCCTTCTCCAAAAGGCCGATGATCTCGTTGGTGATCTCTTGCGCGGGGTCGAGTTTCTGCTTGGTGGCCATCGGTCTGATCCTTCTGTCCCGAGGTGAAAATCCACCACAAAAAAGGCCCCCTTTCCCCTTTCAGGGATCGGGAGCCCGAGGATCAGTGCGCCGGCTCGGTACAGATGTCGGCGTTCTCGATCTCCCAGCAGCCAAGGTCTTGGTCGTAGCGGATCTCGGCACCGGGTCCGTGTTGTACGACGAACGCATGATCGGCCGCGGTTTTCCGGGTGCGGTGCAACTCTGTGGCGCGGTGGCCGCTTGGTCGCTTGCACCAAGAGCCCGCGGTCGCCTGGCAGTCGCTGCAAGGAACGGCGAGGACGGGATGCTTGTGAGCGGTGAAGTCTGGCATGAGGTGCCTCCATTTCTCTTGGCGTGATGATGCCGCTTGCGATAGAGGTGCCTCAGCCCTTTAGGGGCTGAGGCGTGGGGCGTTAGATGGTCCCGTGTTGAATGAGGAAGGCGCGGGCGATCTTGGCGGAGAGGCCGCCCTTCCTCAGCAGCGCCCAGGCTTCAGCCCGGCGCGATGTCCAGTCGATTATTGTTCTCACCTCCTTTCAGGCTGATCACCCTGACAGAAAGCCTGCTTTCCTCTCTATTGCGGGACATTGGTGGTTGGTGCAGGGCACGGAGGACTGCACCGGACGTTCCGCAATCGCTTGCGCAAATCGGCTCCCAAGGACAGGAACGGAAGGTGAAAACCTGGAGCCTGCCGCATGTCTTGTTTAGCCATTCTTGCTGTCACAGCCGCCATGATCATCGACGGGGACACTGTGCGCCTAGACGGTGCAAATGCTCGTTTGACCGGTGAGGGGAACGTCCCGTTCGACGCACCGGAAACATGGCGCCCCGAATGTCGGTCGGAGACTGAGCTGGGGGCGCAAGCGACGGGATATGTCCGAGCGCAGATGCCTGGCGAGCTCTGCATCATCGGGCGCGGTTCTGGCGGCTATGGTCGCGATCTCGGCGTTCTCTACGGAAGCGATGGCAGCGACGTTCGCATTGCCCTTATGGAGCGGGGATTGGCGAAGGCATCTAAGAACGCAGACTGGTGCAGCTAAATTGAGTACTGGCTGCGCGCAGATCAGCGTTGATCGAGGGTTGTAGTGAGTGCCCCGTCGTCCCGCTCACCTGACCCGCATCTCGGCGGGATCGAAAGTTACGTCGACTTCCTCCCAATGCTCGTACTTCTCGTCGGGTAAGCTGTAGCCGCTGCCCTCGACGGCACAGCGCAAAATCGCGCGGCGCCCCGAATCGTAAGCTGCCCGCTGCGCTGCATCCGATCCGCCCGTGGCAGAAACCTGCGTGATCGAGCTCGAGAGCGGCATCCCGTCCGGGGTCATGTTGAAGCGGATTGTCACGTTCACATCCGCCGCCTCCGAGCCCACATCGACGTTCCAGCACGGCTGGATTGCAAGGAAGAACTGCAGCCACTCGCCAGCAGTGAGCGGGGGACTGGCGGGTGCGGTGATTGGTCGACGGGCTGGCGGTTTGCTCAGCTCGACGTTGCCTTTCGGAACACATTTTCCGAACGACGGGTTCGGCCGGGCTTCCTCGGTCATCTGCTCAAGGGCGGCCTGGCAAGCCGTCTCAGTCGCAAACTCCGCCGACAAGCCCCCACCGCCAGCGACGACGAACAAAAGAATGGAAATCATAGGAGGTGTGGCCGATTAGATGTCGATGGATTGGGTGCGAATCCGGCTTGTCGTCCTTCGATCAGAAGGACTAAATCGAACCAATCCAAAGGGTTGCGACGTTCCAGACGTGGACGACCATAAAGACCAGCACGATCAGCAGCACCGCCCAAGAGCGCAAGGCCGCGGCCATCGGCCTTACCAGTCTCGCGACGCTTATCGTAGAGGGCGGCGTGCCGAGACGCCTTCCCATAGTGGGCATGATGATCACTGTAGATAGACATGTCTCATTGCTTTTAGCTGTCATAGTGCGGGGTCCAACTCCCGCCTGGATGCTAGAACGCGGGCTTCGCGTTCTGGCAGAACTTTATCCACCTCGCAGGCAGAGATTTATGGTTCAACGGGACGCTATACTGCCTCAAGTTGGCCCAAAACCTATCTCCGAGAAATACCCCTTCATGTACACGTCGGGCCGCCGAAACCTGCGAAATCGAAGCCTGAGTTCGACCCGACTTCTCTGGTGGTCGAGGGTGCTTGGCACTCTGGAACGAAGTTAACAGCTGATAAGTTGATCCTTCGCAACCTCCCTCAAGCACACTCGGGTGCACTTAACAGCTGTTATGTCACTGGGTGAGAGGCCGAACCCGACCCATTATGCTCGGCGTCGGCCTTAACACCTGTTAGGTGGCGATCCGCCGACTCAACAGCGCCATGATCATTGGGCCACAGGAGAACGCGCCTGCAGCAGCTTTCTTTGTCAGCGCCCGCAAGTACCCGCCGGGAGACCGGATGTGCGCGAAGCGTTCGAGTATCGCAACAACGACAATCGAGGCTTGTGCGAGCCCCATACACTGCTGGGCCTCCTCCCAGGCAGACGCGCTAATTCCCATTGCCGGGCGAACATGACAGGCGGCGTCATGAAGCTGGTGCCAGTGCCGAACATCGCCTTGGTAGAACGTCCTCAACGACGGACAGGCTAGTGTGACCAGATGGAGAGGGATCTTTGGGGCCGAGCTCATATCCTGATCATCACGACTTCCTTCAGGCACAGCCACTTCTTCGTCTGGCGTCCCGTCCGTCGCCCGCGCCCTCTCTGCGCAAGGTTCAAGATCTATAGATTCTATATTTGAATTCTGATGGTGGCGCTCAGCATGAGCACCACTGGTGATCAAATCTTCTGTCTCACGGCCATCTATGGTGTCCCGCGCTCGGTCGAGAAGACTTAGAAGTTCTGCTCGATAGTGAGCTAACTCCTGAAGCGACAGCTTCCGTCGAAGCGCTCGTGCCGTCAGCGCCGCCACATCGCGCGCCTGGTCCCACAAGCCAAGTCCTGGCCGCATCTCTTCTCCGAAGGCGCCGAGAGCGGCCAAGTCGCGCCGCATGAGACTAACAATTTCTCGGAGGCGCTTGATGCGGCTCTCAGCCTCTCTCACGGCCTCTGCAGAGCGAGCGATCTCTTCTGACCGGCGGTAAAGCGGTGAAAGGTCGAAGCCGAACGCTACGCGGTCACCGCCATGCTTGCGCACATAGCGCTTCCCGTTTGGACTGTCGCGCCGGATGACCAGACCAGCATCGACCAGTCGGGCGAGGTGGCGCCGCATTGTAGAGCAGGGCATGCCGTTCAAGCGTTCGCAGATCGTCTTGTTGGAGGGGAAGACGACCATTTCCGAGTTTCCGCCAAGCGCATCGTCGGGAAAGAAGCTTAGTAGCCCCTGAAGAACAGTCAGATCGCGCTCACTGACGCCGAAGGCGGCTTGAGACTTGGACAGCTCCCGAAGAAGCTCCCACTTGTTGATCGGTTTGCCCGGGGCACGGACCTCCGGCTCATCGATTACCTGAAAATGCGCGCGCGACATCGGCCGCATAAACGGCGAAATGGGCGTGTACTCCATGATGACATTCACGAAGGCAAAAATTCTCCGGCCCGCGAATCGCTTTACGCTTGCGGGGTAGGGGCCAGATCACTACATTCAGAGGTGCGAAAACTGAGTTTTGTAGCGGGCTGAGCCCGGTGCGAAACCTAAGAAAGGTCTCGTGAAGCTAGCTTCTCGGGGCCTTTTTCTTTCCTGCCTGTATCGTGCCTCCTTGTTGGTTGCTCTTCCTCAGTCTTCCGAACGCTTCCAGCGCTCGTGAAGCTCGGCTATCAGCTGCGGAGCGTTGCCCTCTAGCCAGCTGACAAAATCACTCTCCTCGGCCTTGAGGTCGAGTTTGAGTTGCTTGCCACGACGTCCGGTCGTGATTGTTGCGGCGCCGACGTTGGGTATCAGCGTCGCAGGTGCTTGTTTACGGGAGGCTGCCGCCGACTGGTCCGCTTGTTGCGCAGCTGAGAGCACAGCAAGGAATGCCTTGTCCGATTTTTCATCGATTCCGCCGGGGCGCTCGGCAGTCGCATCTGCGGCGACGCCTATAAGCTCACCTCGATCAATGTCGGTTGCCCCTACAGCCTTCTTAAGTTCTTCCCAACGGGGACGGCCGATCCCGGGAGCCGAGCCAATCGCGAGAACAAGATCCTCGCCGACAGCCCTAACGACACTTAGCAGCTGCGAAACACCAGCCTCAGTCAGATTCAAAACCTCTGCGACCCCTTTGTTCGTGCGTTCCGCCTCATTCAGGTGATCTCCATCCAGCAAAGCAGCAGCGACCAATGCTCGCTCGATGAAGCTCAGGTCACGCCGTTCCTGGTTCTCAAGAAGCTGGTCGCGGAGCGCCTGATCGCCCTCAACTTCGGTGACGATGGCACGGACCTTGATGCCAAGGTCTCGGCAGGCTTCAAGCCGCCGGCGGCCGTAGATGAGGCTGAATCTGTCGCCTTCCAGAGGGCGCACCAAGATAGGAACGCGCTGGCCGTGGGTATGTATCGAGGACTTCAGGCCTTCGATTTCAATCTGGATCCGATCATCGAGCCGCCCCTTGGTCTCGACGTTGTCTGGATCGATCTCGAAGACCCCATTGCGAAGGCGGCGTCCTTCTAGAGCGTCCGGCGCATTCCGGAGCGTCTGCAACGGCAGGCCGAGTTTAGGCTTTCTTGCCATCGCGTCCCCACGTGTTCTGAATAATCGAAGCGATCTCGTCGTTCACGGCGTTCATGGACTCGATCGCGCGATCGAATGTCTGCCTCGTGAAATCCCTCCGGTCCGCTTCGTAGAGCGTCTGCTTTGTCAGACCTGCATCAGATATCGCAGTAGATTCGACCATGTGGTTGGTCAGGACCGACCGTCCAAATAGGCCGCGAATGAAGGCGATTACCTCAGTTTGCGGTGCATCGCCCACTTTGTACCTGGTCGGGAGGAAACGCAGCCAGTCGAAGCGCAGGTTTGCGCCCGCGTCTCGGATGACACCGAGTAGATCAGCCGTCATCCTCAGAAACTGCGACATCGACATGAGGTCGAGCATCTGCGGGTGAACGGTCACGAGTACACCGGAAGAGGCAGACAATGCCGACATCGTTAGGAAGCCCAGCTGCGGGGGGCAGTCTATCACAACCACATCATAGTCGGCCTCGACGCTGTCGAGAGCATCACGGACCCGCGCGAAGAATGACCGGGCGCCGCCACGTTGGATAGCGGCCGGAGTCTCATGCTCGAACTCCATTAGTTCGAGGTTCCCAGGGATCAGATCGAGGCCGCGGATATAGGTAGGTCTGATCACTTCTGATATCGGAACCGGATCGTCATAGCGGACTGCATCGTAAAGTGTTCCGCCGTCCATGAGATCAAGCTCCGGCTGGATTCCGTGGAGGGCGGATAGGGACGCCTGCGGATCCAGGTCGATTGCAAGAACTCTGTACCCTTTTAGGGCGAGGCGTTGCGCAAGGTGGGACGAGGTGGTCGTCTTGCCCGATCCGCCCTTGAAGTTTACAACCGATACGACTTGAAGTTCGTCACCTGTGCCTCTCCCGGGCACGTAGGATCGAGGCTTCTTCGCATTCCCTTCCAAAGTTTGTCGGATTGCCCAGATGTCGTCGAGCGTGTAGCGACGGTGGCTGCCCGCCGTCGTCTCTACATTCGCGATCTTTCCTTCACGGTGTAGCTTGCGGAGGTAGGTATGATCGATCCCGAGCAGCTCAGCGGCCTCGCCGCTGGTAAGACTCCGCAGTACTTTCTTCGCGTCCGGGGGAAAGTGAGCCGCACGCTGAGCATGCAGGTTCGACGCGAGAAGCTCAGCGTACTGTCCGATGGCGATATCCAGATCCTGCTCATCTTCGCTCATGTCTGTCCCGATCCGTGGGCGCGCTTTTTTTGTGGTTACGCGTTATATATCGAGACCATTGCCCGAGCATCCGGCTCTGCGCAAGTACTTTCTAGATTTGGTGTACATCAAGCGTGAGAGTACAAGGTGGCCACTATAGCAACATCAGCCTCACTGCGCTCCGGTCCGGAGATCGAGCAAGTAACCAGGTCCACCGGCGAATTGGGAACTTCCTCGACGAGAGGGCCAATTTCGTCCGATTCCGGTGATGAATGTCGGACCGGCGGAGTTTCTGAGGCTGGTGGTCACGTGTTTTCAATGACTTAGCTGCGCCGTGATCTTGAGGCTGATTCAGGGTACATGAGACTGGAAGCGATTTGAGTCGCCATTGGTGAGACTATCCGGCAGCTGTGCATGAGTAAGGCATCCGCTATAGATCACGGCCGCTCTCGACGCATATCGGCGCGGTTCTGGCGCGCTGAGCGCAACGAGAGCGCGCGTCTGGCCGCTGAAACCGCCGCGAGACGGCGCCAGTCTCACAAATACCGACTCCGCCAGTCTCAAAAATACGGAGGCTGAGTCTCATGAACCCCGATCAGGTTGCCGCGGAGGCCCTTGAGTCTCATGAGTCTCATGAATTCCGGCATTTCGACAGCCGAATCCACCGATGAACCTGAACCGACAGGTCATGCGTCCGAGGGTACTGCTTTTGCGTCCGATAAGGCAAGCTTACTGGACATAGCGGCGAGCGGCAGAGGGCGGCGGTTAGTGCGGCTTGGTGGAGCACAAAGCGCCGCGAAAGCGGTGTGTACCGGCGGCCGCCGACTGCGGGGCACGCTGCGCCGCAGCGCAGCGCCTGCCTTCAGATCCAGGAGCCATCATGGCCACCATTACCTATCCGCTCACCCCTTCCAGCCGCCCGTTCGCCGGCCTCTCCGCCCGTCTGGCGCCGATCGGGCAGCGTTACTGCTACCACCGCACGATCACGGCCCTGTCCAGCCTTTCCGACAACCAGCTCAAGATGGCCGGCATCGCCCGTGCTGACATCTCGTCCATGGCCGCCCGAGTGGCCTGCAACTGACTCGCAAGGACCCGCAATGTTTACGCTTTCCCATTGCCCTTCGATCATCGCCCGATTTGCCTCCGCATTCGCCCCTGCTCGCAAAGATCCGGAGCGGGCCGAATATCGCCGCACGGTTCGGGACCTGTCGGCTCTGTCGGACCGGGACTTGGCTGATATCGGTATAATGCGCTGCGACATCCCGGTTGTCGCCGCCGGCACCTTCCACACGGCGTGACGCCACCTCGAGCAACCCGTCGCGTGTTCTTGAGCTTGTTGAAGCAGCGCTCGACGAGGTTGCGCAGGCGAAGAGCGAGCGATCCACACCGACACGTCTCTTCCGCGATTTTCGCATCGGGATCACCGGGAGCACGCTCCGCGCTTCCATGCTCATCCTGATGCCGTCGGCGTCGTAGCCCCGATCTGCCAGCAGGACGCTCCGCGTTGGAAGATTCTCGGCCATGACCAAGCCGAAGCCAAAGTAGTCCGAGGTCTGGCCTGGCGCGACTTCCAATCTCATAGGCAGGCCGTGTGCGTTGACGAGGAGGTGGATCTTGGTCGTGAAGGTGAGCCTGCGAACGCTTGAACGGCGAAAACCTTGTCGCGGAGTCCCCCTTTTGAGCCAGCTGCCTGATGGTGGCCGAAGCCGGATCGCGCTCAATATCGACGAAACCTTTGACGCGGTGCAGGCGCGACGGGATCCGCTAGGGCTTTGGCTTCGGGAGGCTAGAGTACCACGCCGAGACCGCCTTGATCTGCTCCTCCGTCAGATTCCGGGCAATCTCGTCCATGACGTGGGCAAACCGGGTTCCGCCCCGGTGTCCCTCTTTCCAAAGCCGCAGATGTTTGCTGAGATACCATTCTGGCTGACCGGCCAGATACGGATAAAGCGGGTTTCTTTCCCGCCCGGCAAGGCCGTGACAGCTCTGGCAGGCCGGAACCTTGCGCTGCCCGAGCCCTTCAACAGCAATGCGCTGTCCCAACTCAAGGACTTCCTCCCGGGTCGAGGGCGGTCCTGCGCTCGCCGCCGGTGGGACTTCGGCATAGGCAAGATTGCCTGCGCCATCCAGGATCCCGGCCTTGTCCTGGGGTGTATCGAGTGGCAAGGAATAGGTCTCCACCGCGTCGCTGGCGAGCTGTGGCTCCACGACTGGAGCGTCGTCGCGCGGATCCGCAGCCGGATTCGAAACGTCCGCTCCCAGGCCAAGAACCGCGGCATCGCCTGGTTTGTCCAGAGCCACGGGCTGTTTTGCGAAAAAAAGCGCCAATTCTTCCAGCACCTCGGGCGGATAACGGCGCGCAGGCGGCTCCATGAATCCGCTATTTCTCTCACCGAGCGCAAAGGCACGCAACGTCGCATACAGATACGGTGCGGGCTGACCTGCAATGATCGGGAAGGCATCCCCTGACGCACCCTCGCCGGACCCGAGGCCGTCGCGTCCGTGGCAGCGCGAACAATCCGCGAGCGCGTTCTCGACGATCCCGTCGAGCGCCGCAGTGGTCTCGCCACCTGGTTCAAGGTCGTTATCCGCGAGCCCTCCGCCCAAGGCGAGTTCGGCGTATTCGGTGCGTGTCATGTCGGGGAGGGCACGCAGGAACGCCACCTGGGCCCAGACCTCGTCATCCCGCTCTTGCGCCGGCCAGGCCGGCATGCCGGAATACTTGATCCCGTTCTTGACGATCCAGAACAGTTCCTCGTCGCTCCACTCCGCAACCTTCTCCTCAAGGCGCGGAGGAGCGGGTGTCATCTCTTCCACGACCGGAGATTGCGGCACGCCCGGCGCGCCATGACATGCGGCGCAGCCCGTCGCGTAGTGGCCGGCGGAACGACGCACGAGGGAAGGGTCATCGAGGTCGAGATCTTCAGGTTTGGCGATGAGCATCGACTGCGTCTCTACCGCGTTCTCCATGGTCCAGCCGAGATACCACCTCGTAACAGCAAAATGCCCCGACGACGCGGCTATCGACACCAGGCCCGACCAGCCGAGGAGAAGCACGCCACCGACACCGAGGACCGCCAGCGCCGCCACCCTCTTCCAAGTCAGGATCACCTTCAGTGGCATGGTCAACGCTCCCCGCTTCGTGACGGTGGCAACGACGGCCCGGCACTCAGACTCGGTGGCAACCGGGTGAAATTCGGCGAGCTTCGCCGGACAAGCTTCATCGGCAGTCCCAGATCAACAGGACCGGCATCGTTTCAAAAATCACGGCCACGAACGAAAGAGCGGCCAAGAGCAAGGTCGAGAACTCGAGGAACCTCTCGCGCGCCCTCACCGTATCCCGGTCATTCCGGAAGCCGCCGCCGTCGGCGCGCCACTCGCGGAACGCTCGGCGTAGAATGAGCGCGATCAGCCCGAGTGAGACCACCGTAACGACGATGACCGCAACCCGCGTGCTGACGATCTCCTTGAAGGGATCGGCGTTAGGGGCGCAACGATATGCGGCGAGAAAGTAGCTGAACAGAAAGTGGAAGCCCCAGATCGTTGGCGCGGCAATCAAGGTCCAGAGATTGTCCTGCGTCTTTCCGAAAACCTGCATTTCCGCCTCACGCCAGCATCGGGAAGAAAGCGATCGTTGCAACAGTCAGCACCGCAGTAGCGGCCATGAAGTGCCAGTAGAGCGCGACGTTCGACAGATCCATGTCGTGCTCGGGCGTCAGCCGCCCGGTCAGGGACCGGGCCAGGCAATATGCAAGCATCAGGCTTCCCACGACGCCGTGAGCCGCCGTCCAGATCGCCAGCACCCAAACCGTCGCCGGATAGACATGGACCGTCGGGTTCAAACCGGTGACGAACGGACCCCAGAGCAACGCCACGCTGGCTCCGAAAGACAGAATGGCGCCGCCCGCCATCAGCGCGCGGGCCACACCGATCCGTCTGGCACGATTGAGCCTGCGCGCGAGAAGACTCACACCCCATGTCGTCGCAAACAGGAACAGTGAGACGCTCGGCCACAAGATGCCCGGGCCGACCTCTGCGGACGGAGGAAAATCGACATGGATGGTGAAAAAGTAGTAGTACCCGAAGATCAGGCCGATGAACGCGGTCGCGTCGCCGGTCATCGTGATGAACATGGCCCACCAGCCGATGGACGCCGGGCCGGACTTGTAGAGCGGAAGCGTCAGGCCGAGCCCGACGTCTTTCTCCGTCTTCTCGGGAATCTGCGCGGTGCCACGCCAGAGCCAGACGATGATCGACATGGCCGCGAGCGCCAGTGAGACAATGGTGGCGACCCACCAGTGGAACGTCGCGAAGATGAACACGGCGCCGGTGAAAACCGCGGCAATCATCGGCATGAAGCTTGGACCTGGCACCCGCAGGCACTGCAGCGGCTCGCCGTCGAGGACCGAGGTGATCAGCGTCTCGCGCTTCATCTCCTGGGCGTCAGGCAGGTAAAACCGCCCCTTGTCGACATCGTCGATGAAGTTTGGCTGCTCCCAGAGGGGATAGCGCGAGGTGATGATCGGGACCGACCGCACACCCCAGTCCTCGCCCGGCATCTCGGTCAGCCATTCGAGGGTTCCAGCGTTCCAAGGATTGCGTTTTGCGTAAGGCGCGTTGCCGCGCGGGCGCAGCACGTCCCAGACGATCACAAGGAATCCGCTGGCAAACACGAAAGCGCCGACGCTCGAAATTAGATTTGCGGTTCCGACGCCCAGGGCTTCGGGATAGGTCCAGACGCGGCGCGGCATGCCCGCCAGCCCGGAGTAATGCATCGGCAGGAACGCCACGTTGAAGCCCACGAACATGAGCCAGAACGCGACTCGCCCGAGCC
>Ga0208934_1000400_pt1 | contig 21865 bp, 19 predicted proteins | sample MalvirDeepMed_s2_FD_184243 | JGI IMG/M metagenome (GOLD analysis project Ga0208934, IMG submission 184243) | Marine viral communities from the Global Malaspina Expedition - Malaspina viral metaG DeepMed_s2 (SPAdes) (version 2) | ecosystem: Environmental > Aquatic > Marine > Oceanic | place... | reverse complement strand
TCTGGGGCGAAGCACACGCTTTGAATATGGGGTGGGCGCCAATCCGATCGAGTGGGATCATCAGCGATCTGCTGTCTCTCGAAGCCCCATCTTCGGGCGATCCATACACACTGATTGCAACGCTGTTCTCTTCTGACAATGACCGCCCCTTCGCGGCCAGCGCGGGCACCAATTTTCAGGCGGTCATGTCGTTTTCGCAAGAAGCCGGATCCTATTTCATCGCGCCCGCCGGTCAGTCCGGCCACCCGATCTCGCGTTTCTATGAAAACCTTTTTCTCATGTGGATGCAGGGCAAATATCTCACGATGTCCACTGATCTGTCCTTGGCCCGGGGTGGCGCTGTGGGAACATCCCGACTTTCACCGGTATCCGTCGATACGTCGACAATACAAAATGATAGGAGCCGATGATCACTTACTTCCTCCTTTTCGACCCGTTTGGATATGCGATTTCGCCAGTGTCCCTTGTTTCCGTCAGCTTGGCCGCATGGGTCTACATGCGCGGCCTCGTGCGATCCGCTCGCATTTGCGGGACGGTGTCTATGTGGCGGCAAGCCCTGTTCCTCGCTGGCTTGACCTGCATTCTCGCGGCCACAAATGCGCCTCTGGCTTCGTTGGGACATAGCCTCTTTTCGGTGCACCAAGTGGAGCACCTTCTCCTCCGCCTTGCAGGACCACTACTCTTCGCGGTCTCTCAGCCGTGGCGATTATTGCAAGCCGGTTTGAACAGACGGTGGCGTCGATACCTCGGCGCTCTTGGAAAATCTTTTGCATTGCGGTTCTTGGCACATCCGGTAACCGCCACTGCCGCGCTCATCACGTCGTTCTTTATCTGGCAGATTCCAGTGCTTTACGGACTTGCGCAGCGCATCGCGGCGATCGAGGTGTTCGCCCATTTTGCGATGGTGCTTGCAGGGATTTGGTATTTCGGCATGCTCTTCGACCCGAGAGATCCCCCTGAGGGCGCGAGGCGCGGCGCAAGGCTGATCTCCGGTTTTGCGGTGATCGTTTCAAACATTTTTCTGGGTTCCCTGACGACACTCAAGGAGGTGAGCCTCTATGCCTCCTCCCAAACGGCGGGAACCGGGTTGCTCGATCCCCTGTCCGACGAAACGATGGGTGGCTATACGATCTGGGTCCCGTCCTCGATGCTGATGATCGCCGCGATCATTCTGGTCATGAACGGGTGGAACGCGGCCGAGGTGCGTCGCTGGAATTCACGATACGAGTTGGTGCGAGGGTCGAACTCCGCGGCGCTCGAGTTTCCGGAAACGGCCGAAGAATTGCGTCTGAAAGTGGCAGAGCCAAACCGCGACATGGGCCGGACGCTCGCCATAGGTGCCTTGGTCATGTTCTTGATCGTCATGACGACGGTGGTGACAATTGTCTATGCGCTTTGAACAGAGGACCAAATCAAAGGTTGCACCCACGTCTTTCCCTGCGTTCGACATTTTCGCTGCACCGTCGTCGCAGTCAGCGATTTTGGCCGCATTATCGCCGACTAGCCAAGTTCAGAGGACGCGATGGGTTGGACCAGAGTTGAACATTGGCACAAATGCCAACCAACCAGCCTTTGACTGCTTACGCCGCCGCCACCTGAGTCTTGCTTTGCTGAATTTCGCGAGAACTTGATGCTGCGCTACTTGCCGCTCTGAGATTGCAGGAGGGCGTGTTCGAAGGCCTCCAGCGTGGTCGTGCTGACGTGATGCTCGATCCCCTCCGCATCGCGTTCCGCAGTCTCTTCGTCGATTCCCAGGCTGAGGAGAAACGCGACGACGATCCTGTGTCGTCGGCGGCAGGCCTCGGCCAACTCCCGACCGGCATCCGTGAGGAATATGGCGCGATAAGGTTCCCGCCGCACCAGGCCAGCAGCTTTGAGCCGCGAGATGTTCTTGGTCACGGTCGGCGGCTTCACTCCAAACCGTTCGGCGATCTCCACCGGCCTCGCCTCACCGCGCGACTCGATCAATTCGGCGATCAGTTCAACGTAATCTTCCGCCATTTCGCTCTCATGTGCCTGACGCACGGTCGCGAACCCCTCAGCCTGTGCTTCGGGAGCCCTGTCGACAGTTTCGAACGGTTCATGTTCCTGTGATTGCAGCTTTGTCATACTTGGGACTTTGCAGGGAAACTGCAGGATTGACAACTTGTTTGCTTAGGGTAGATAAATTAGCCATGTCTAACTTTTGAATTCGGAGACTGCGGTGATTCAGAAATTCCTTGGAGCGTTCATTGCCGCACTCGCAAGCGCGCTCGTCCTGTCCGGACCTGTCGCTGCGACGCCTGCCAAGGAGGCTCCATGGCTTCCCGAGGCGGCGGCCTACCGGCTGACTCTCTTCCTCGGAAATCTCGAACCGCTGCCTTGGGATGACGTCGGGACCGCCTGGGCCGAACCCTACCGGGGTTCGGAATTCTCTGTCGGTGCACTAGCATGGCTGGACGGCAGCAGCGACATCGGACCCGCCCCCCTTCTGGACGCCATCACTCGCGAAGACCGCCAGGCGGTCTTTGCCGAGGCGACGCGGCTGATCGCGCGCCGGATCGACGAGGAACTGGACCGAGCAGTCATGGCCGACGACCCTGCACATGCGCAGCAGGCCGTGCGGACAGCCCGAGAACTCTATCGCTCGTTCGCGGACGGTATCGCGGCTGCTGATCCCGACGCTTCGAGACGCATCGGCCTCGCCTGGCTGGAACTCAACAGCAGCACAGGTTCCGCCGGTGTTCTTGGTGCTGGTGCCACACCCGCGAGTCGCAAAACCATGGAAGCCGCGCGCGAAGTCATCTCCCTCTATCTCGCCGAGAATTACCTCGTTGACGATTTCGCGCCGCGCCGGACGCTGAGCGCGCTGCCGGAAACTGTTGTCCAGAGTGGCCGCACCATCGAGGTGCCGCCTAGCCTGCCGCCGGGGTCTGACATCTTCGATCAGGATCCGCTGCCGCGCCTCGTCCTCAATTTCGAGGAGCAGGGCATCGACGAGACCGACCTGCCTTTGGTGGCCTATGGCGACATGCTGTTCGACAGCGCGCAAATCTTTGGCAATCCGGCGCAGGACCTCGGGGTTGCTTGTTCGACCTGTCACAACCGCTCGGACGTTAACCAGCGGCTTTTCATTCCGGGTGCGAGCCATCAGCCAGGCGGGATCGATGTCGATGGCGCCTTCTTCAACCCGATCTTCAATGACCGGCGCGATGATCCGATTGACATCCCCAGCCTCCGCGGCCTGCGCTTCACCGGGCCCTACGGCCGCGATGGCCGCTTCGCCTCCTTGCGCGATTTCACCCGCAACGTCATCGTCAACGAGTTCGGCGGCGATGAACCGACGCCCTTCATGCTGGATGCTCTGCTCGCCTACATGCGCGAATTCGACTTCCTGCCCAACTCCATGCTGACACGGGATGGTCAGCTGACCGAAGCCGCTCCCGAGGCCGCGCAGCGCGGCGAAGCGATCTTCAATACGCCCTTCGCGGCGCTCGGCGACCGTTCCTGCGCCAGCTGCCACGTCCCGGACACGAACTTCCTGGACCGGCAGGCCCATGATATCGGCTCGGTTGCGTCGGCCTACGATGGCGCCCGCACCGGTGCGATGGATACACCCACGCTGCTCGGCACCGCCTACACCGCACCCTATTTCCATGACGGGTCTTTGCCGACGCTAGCCGCTGTCGTGGACTGGTTCGACGAATCGAAAGCGCTCCGGCTGACCGCTGCGGAAAGGGCTGACCTGACTGCCTATCTGGAGACCGTGGGCGCAGCGGACGAGCCCTATGAGGCGTTCGACGCCGAGAACACCGCCTTCCGGCTGGCATTCTCCGAACTTACGACATTCGCCTCGACGCTTGATACGCTGCTGCCGCAGCGGGATGCAGAACACATCCTGCTGCTGACCGACACCGTGGCCGTGGACCTTTCGGCGGACGCCAGCACAATGTCGAACCTGGCTGCGCGGCCTGAAGTCTACATGTTGGCCGAACGTCTGGCCGAAGTTGGTGACGCCGTTCGTGCTGATGACTGGGTTGCCGCCGAAACAAGCTGGACCGCGTTCAAGACCGAAGCCGACGCAATCGCAGAAAGGGCATTCTGATGGCGATCCATATGAACCGCAGAACGATGTTGGCGCTGGCCAGTGCGGGCGCAGTATCGCTCGCAACCCCGCTGGCTGCGCAGGACACTGCGTTGCGGCTGGCTTTCATCCCGCAGGAGAACCCCGAGAAGCTTCTGGGCGACATTGAAGCCATCACCGGCTGGCTGGCTAGTGAGATCGACGTCCCCGTCGAAGGGTTCGTTACCATCGACCATGCAGCGGCGGTCGAAGCGCTGCGCAATGGTGACGCGGATATCTCCTTCATGGGCGCCCTGCCCTTCGTTCTGGCCGAGGCCGAGATCGGCGCGGTGCCGCTTCTCTCCGAGGTCTACCGCGACGCGCCGAGTTATACGGGACGCATTTTCGTGCGTCGCGACAGTGGCATCGGCGCGCTTGCAGACCTGCGCGGACGCGACATCGCATTCGCCGATCCGATCTCGGAATCGGGCTATCTCTACCCGCTCGCCGAATTCGTCGAGGCTCGGCTGATCGACGGCCCAGGCGCGGCGGAGGCATTCTTCGGCCGCGTCTTCTTCGCAGGCGGCTATCAGCAGGCCATGCAGGCGATGGCCGAAGGTCTGGTCGACGCTGCGGGTGCCAGCCAGTATGCCGACCTGCTCCTGACGCCGCAGCAGCAAGCAGAGGTGACATGGATCGCGGAAAGCCCGCCAATCCCCAGCCATGTCGTGATCGCGCGACCCGGGTTGGATGCCGAGGTGCAAGACCGCTTCACCAACGCGATGCTGCGGCTCAACGAGCCCGAGAACCGCGACAAGCTGCGCTATCTCTACGGGCCGGACGGCTATGTCAGGGCCGACCCTGCCGCCTATGACGGCGTGCGCGACATGGCACGGCGATATGGGCTCCTGGAATGACCACCGCCATCCGGATCGACGACCTGAACTTTGCCCATCCGGGCGGGAGTGTTCCGGCGCTGGAGCGAGTCTCGCTTACGATTTCGACCGGCGAAAGCGTCGCTTTGCTCGGCCCGTCCGGGGCAGGAAAAACAACGCTGCTGGCATTGCTCGATGGCAGGCTCCACGGCTGGCGCGGGCGCGTTTCAGTCTTGGGTGCGCCGCTCGATCCAGACCAACCGCCGCCGCGCGCAAGCCGACCTGATACCGGTTTCGTATTTCAGGAATTCGCCCTGGTCGAACGCTCCACGGTTCTGCGCAACGTGCTCAACGGCCGCCTAGGCCGGATGGCGCCCCTGCGCGCCCTGCTGGGGTCGCCAAGGCCACATGATCTCGACATTGCGCGCACAGCCCTCACTGATTGCGGCATTGCCGATCTCGCCGAACGCCGGGTCGACAGTCTCAGCGGCGGCCAGCGGCAGCGCGTGGCCATTGCGCGGTGTCTCGCGCAGGAGCCACGGCTGATCCTCGCCGACGAGCCGGTGAGCAACCTCGACCCCACCCGCGCTGGGGAGGTCTTGGCGCTGCTGACCGGGGCGGCGCAAGCGCGCGGCGCAACGGCGCTGTTTTCCTCGCACCAGCCCGACCTGGCGCGGCGTTTCGCGCAGCGCATCATCGGCATGCGGAACGGGCGGATCGTGTTCGATGTGCCGACATCCGAGTTGCAGGACGAGGCGACGGCGGCTCTCTACCGGGAGGCAGAGCCGCTGCCCGGTTCCGGCCTCCGGGCGGTGTCCTGATGGGCCACCGCAGGTTCGGCGGCTTCGCGACCAGCACCCTGATCGCAGGCGCAATCCTCTGGTCCTTCGCCACGACCGATGTCGAGTTGTCGCGTCTCGTTTCGGCCGGTCCGCGGATCGCTGACTTTCTCGGGCGGATGTTCCCGCCCGATCCGACAGTGATGGCCGAGATCAGGAAGGGCAGCGCGGAAACGCTGAGAATAGCGATCCTCGGTTCCCTCGGCGCTGTGATCCTGTCGATCCCTCTGGCCATCCTCGCCTCCGAGACCATGGTCTCGCGCATGGTGTTCGGCCCTGTGCGCGCGCTGCTGGCCTTTATCCGGGCCGTGCCGCTGATCCTCGTGGCCATGCTTATGGTGGGCGCTGTCGGGCTCGGGCCGCTGCCCGGCATCATCGCGGTCGCCTTTCATGCAACGGGGATGCTCGCCAAGTTCTATGCCGAGGCGATCGACGGCGTGTCCCGCGCGCCGATCGCAGCACTGGAAAGCGCCGGCGCCGGACCGCTCGTGCGGCTCAGGCATGCGATCTGGCCGCAGATGGCCCCAGTCATTGCCCGCGACACGATTTTCCGGTTCGAGTTGAACCTGCGCGAGTCGCTGATCCTCGGCATCGTCGGCGCGGGTGGGATCGGCTTCTACATCCAGACCTACGTGAGATCCTTCCAGTATGATAAGGCCGCCAGCGTCACGATTGCGGTCGTCGTCATGGTCATGGCCATTGAGGCGATCAACGTCGCACTGCGGCGCCGCTTCACCTGATCCTTAGGCGTAAATGTCGATCGGTGTCCCGTCCCTGACCATGGCATAGATTTCCTCGATCTGGCGGTCAGTGACGGCGATGCAGCCTGCCGTCCAGTCGCGGACATTCATTGGGTCGATCCCATTGCGCGGTCCGCCGTGGATGAAAATGTCGCCACCGGGCGACTTTCCTTGAGCCTGCGCAAAAGCGATGTCTGCCGCGTTGGGATATGAGATGCCAATCGACAGGTGAAAGAGGCTCTCCGGGTTGCGCCGATCAATCACGTAGGAGCCCTCCGGCGTACGGCCGTCCCCCTCGAACTGCTTGTGACCTTCGGGCGCGAAGCCTAATCCGATGGGATAGGTCCGCAAGACGTCATCCACCCCGTCCAGAACCAGAAACCGCTGTGCCTTATACATGCGTAGCCGGGTCACTTCGGGTCCGTTGTACGACCGGAACTTGCTGGCACAACCTGACAGGAAGGCGGCCAATCCGCCCATCAAAAAGGCGCGCCGTGGAAATCTGGTGTTTGTCACTGCTCGACGCCCCTTTTTGCGAGGTCTGTTGGTGCCATAGGTTACTCTACCGAAGACGTCGGATCAATGACCGTGCGCCAGTGCTCCCTTCTCCATCTGCTCGCCCACCGGTTCACCGCCCGAAGGCCCGTCCTTGATCCGATGGCCGTTCAAAAGCCGCAGCGCATTGGCGACCACCAACAGGGAAACGCCTACATCCGCAGCGATGGCGCCCCACATCGAGGCCATCCCGAACGCGGTCAGCCCGACGAACAGCGCCTTTGTTGCCAGCGATATACCGATATTCTGGTGGATAATCGTCATTGTCCGCCGAGAGTGAGTAATCAGCCACGGCACTCGAGCCAGATCGTCGGTCATCAGTGCAATATCTGCCGTTTCGATCGCCGCATCCGATCCGACAGCCCCCATGGCAATGGCATAATGCGCGCGCGCCATTGCGGGCGCGTCGTTCACGCCGTCGCCGATCATCGCCACCATATCGTGGCTTTCCACCAGTTCCTCGATGGCCTTCACCTTGTCTTCTGGCAAGAGTTCGGCGCGCACCTCGTCAATGCCGACCTCGGCCGCCACCGCACGCGCGGTGCGTTCGTTGTCGCCCGTCAACATCACGATTGTCTTCACACCCTGCGCGTGCAGACGCGCAACGATACCCTTCGCATCGGGGCGAATGCGGTCACGAAGCTCCAGTACGCCGGTCACGCCGGTCTCGTCACCCACGGCAACCAGGGTGCTGCCTGCCCCTTCGATCCGGTCCCGAAGATCCGCCGGAATGGCATTGCCGAAACCTTTCTCTTGGGCAAACCGATCTGAGCCGAGCCAGATCGCGCGCCGGTCGGCGCGTCCTTCGAGGCCGCGCCCAGGCACGGTCCGCGTGTCCTCTGCGGCAGACACGGAAACTCCATCGCTTTCTGCGCGCGCGAGGATGGCGCGTGCCAGCGGGTGCGAGGACCGCGCCTCCAGACTGGCTGCCAGCGTGATGATTTCGCGAGCGGAGGCTTCACCCAGCGGGTGAACCGCCGCCACCTCAGGCTCGCCCATGGTGATCGTTCCCGTCTTGTCCATCGCCAGCGCTGTGGTGCGCCCTGGCGCTTCGACATAAGCGCCGCCCTTGATGAGCACCCCTGCTCGCGCCGAAGCGGCCAGCGCTGCTACAATGGACACCGGCGTAGAAATGACCAGTGCGCAAGGACATGCGATGACAAGAAGGACCAGCGCATTGTAGAACCAATAGTCCCAGGCGCCGCCGAGCAAGAGTGGCGGCACCACCGCGATGGTGATCGCCACCGCCATCACGATGGGTGTATAAATGCGCGCGAATTTCGCCACCCATTGCTCGACCGGCGCGCGGCGGGCATGGGCATCACCGACCATACGGATGATCTTGGCCAACACTGTGTCGGAAGCTGCCTTGGTCGCTCGTACCGTCAGTGTGCCTTCGCCGTTGATCGTGCCGGCATAGACCTCATCGCCCGGCTCCTTTGGCACGAGCGCGCTTTCTCCGGTAATGGGAGCCTGATCGACGGCTCCCGCCCCCTCCACCACTTCACCGTCGAGGGGGATGCGGTCGCCGCCGCGCACAATGAAGCGATCGTTCACGGCGACCTCTGCCGCAGGCACATCGGTTTCGCTGCCATCTGATCGGATCACCCGAGCTGTCGGCGGCGCCAGATCCAGCAAGGCCGATACCGCGTTGCGGGCCCGCCCCACACTCCAGCTCTCAAGGTAAAGCGAAAGTGAGAAGAAAAACGCAACCGTCGCGGCCTCGAAGAATTCGCCCAGCCCGATGGCACCCGCCACTGCGACCACCATCAACAAGTTCATGTCAGGGGAAAACCGTCGCGCGGAAGACCAAGCCTTGGGCGCGACCAGCCAGACCCCGAAGAGAATTGCCACCGCGAATAACCCTGCTTCCGCGAGTGGCATCGGCATTTCTCCGTGCCCTGCGAATAGCCCGAGCGCACCACCCATGCCGGTTTCGACGATGTGGTAGAGAAAACCTGCCACCCAGAAGCCGCCGCTGAGCGCGGTAAACCGCTTTTGACGTGCCAGATGCGCGGCCTGATTCTCTGCTGCGTTGTCGGCGTCCCACGGTTTTGCGCTCATGCCGGTACTCGCGACCAGTTGCGAAATCTCGTTGTCCGAAATCCCGACTGCGGTATCCAGAATTGTCATCCGCCCATTGATGACATCGAACGCCAGATGCTCAGTCCCGCCGACTTTTGGACCGACCACCCTATTCAGGATTGCCACCTCTTCGGCACAATCCAGACCGGAAACTTGAAAACTTCGCCCATTCGACGGGATGGATTCTGCCGGTCCCGTGTTGGCTCCAGCACCGCGGCACGCAGCACCATCTCCATGAGAGTAGCGAGCTACGCTCGCATGTTTGTGATCATCAACATGATCGTGACTGCAGTCAGAGCTGTGCTTGTGGTCGTGGCGGTGGCCATTGGAAGACATGGGATTGACCTCGGGATTCGTTCATTCCACATTGAGATAGCCCCTACAGTAACTAGAGCTTCAAGAGCTAAAACAGAAACTTGGTCAAGTAAGGACACCGATCTGCGGAACCTTGAAACGCGTTGCCAAGTCTGTGGACGCGGCTGACCTGCCAAAAAGTGAGATAGATATGCTTCAAAAATATGCGGTGATCATGGTTGCAACATTGGCCCTGGCTGGCTGTGCGGTACCTCCGAAGGAAGACAACGATCCATTCAGGGTCGGGAATATTCCAGAATCTGTCGCAGCCCTCGCTGCACCCGACCAGGATCTCAACACGGCACGGCTACGTCCCGAAGATAATTGCTATTGGTATGCGCATAGTGGGCCTGTGGAAACGACCTTGGTCCCGTTGCGATCGGCAGGCGGCAATCCCATCTGCGTCGCGCGCCAATCCTGATTGACGCGTCCAAGCGTCGGATTGACGGCGCGGCTTGGGTCAACTCTGCGGAGTCACGCTGTCCTCGGCCGAATATAGGAACGCCATCGAGCCAATCTCCACATTCGGATACAGATCGTTTATGTGCGCCATGACCATCCGGACGCAACCGGAACTTGCTCGGCCGCCGATGCTTCGCGGCTGTGGTGTACCATGGATGCGCAGATAGGTGTCTCGGTCCCCGACAAAGAGATAAAGCGCCCGTGACCCGAGCGCGTTCTCAGGTCCGGGTTCCATACCGTCAGCGATATCGGCGTAGAGCTCCGGGTCGCGGTCAATCATGTTCTGTGTTGGCTGCCAATGCGGCCACCTGACCTTGCGCTTGATCGTGTAGACACCCGGCTCATAAAGTTTGCCACGAGCAATCGCTACGCCATAGCGCATCGCCGTTCCGCCTTCCTCGATATGGTAAAGATAGCGCGCAACAGCATCGACATGGATGTCACCGGCCACAAGACCATCTTTAGCTACAACCCGCTGCGGCAGAAAGCGCGGATGCAGGCCCCACGGGTTTGATGTGGCTGGATTATAGCCCGGCGGTGTAACCTGTGCATCCCAAGCAGCCTTTTCCGCTTCAGTGGGCCAGGTGTCAGCGAGGAGCGGACTCGAGATAGACGCCGAGAACAATGCGGTAGTCGTCTGGATGAAGTGTCGTCTTGTCAGCATGTATCGTGCTCCGCGCAGTTTCTATTTCGGTGTCGGATCTGTCAGATCGATTTGCTCCACGCTAAAACGTCTAGCAACTAGAGGTTCAAGGGTTAAATTTTCACTTAACCGCGAGAAGCAGAGGATTGAATAGCGATTTCAATGCTAGACGTTCACGCGCCAACTGGGTCAGCAAAGGGCTAAATCCAAAAAGGCTTCTCTACTATATCGTTGCACGCCACATCCGATAGCGCCCCTGCCCGGTCACCTCACGGATCAGACCCCGCGCTTCCAACCAGCCAAGGTTGCGCTGGACGGCGGCGCGGCTGGCGCCAGTCAAGATTTCGGTCATCGGTGCAGAGACGAGTGGCCACTCGGTCAGTAAGGCGCGGAGAGCAGGTGGCGTCTTGCCCGAGAGCGGTGCCATTTCGGCGTCTGCGCGCATAGCCCATGCCTCTATGTCGTCTAGGTGCCGCATCGCGCTCAAGGATGCTGTCATCATCCCATCGAGCCAACGCGCCAGACGGTCAGCGGGTGGGCCGCCAGCGCGCAGCCCCCCTGATCCGCCCATGGCCAGAGGTGCAAAGACTGCCCCCCTTCCCTCACCGGCCGCAATCCTTGCGGCTGTGACTGCCGCCTCCATCCCGTCTCCGTGCTGTCCAAGACCAGCGAGGTTCCAGAGGTGGAAACCCATGCAGGCGCGGCTGATCGGATGCAGATCGACAGCTCGCGCCATCAGATCCAGCCAGCCGCTCGCACGATTCATGAAAGGTTCGGCATCATCACCAAGGTTCTCGGGGTCGCGGCGGTCGAGAAAGGCGGAAAGGTCCACCTCGGGCCCCGGCCCGCCGCTCAAACGGCGAACTGCCCATCCGACACGCGCGAGTGCTGCGGTGTCCTCCTGAACGCCTGACAGGCGCATGGATATCCAAAGAGCAAGGCGATCCGGGCCGATACGATCACCCACAAACCAGCTGAGGTCAGCTGCCTCGATCAGGGCAAGCCTGTGTCGCCATCCTTCGGGGCCGCGCTTCAGGCGGTCGTCCAGCGCGCCGACGCGACCAGCTACACTGGCAAGACGCGCGGCGAGACCCGCCTCTGCTTTCCGCCATTCATCAAGGACTTCGGTTTCGCGCGGTTCGGCCCGTGGTCCGGGCGGCAGATAATCCGGCTCCTCTTCCATGGGACCGGGCAAGAACCAAAGATCGTCCTCGGACGACTGTTCCACCTCCTCAGCATCGAGAAAGAGAGCGTCCGATTCATCATGAAAGGCAGGCGCTTGAGGCTTCATATGTGCAAAATACTGGATTTTTGCATTTTACCCAAGGGTTTTGTCAGAGTGGACCCACGCTTCTTAGATAGCACGCGCGGGCGATGGTCGGCGAGGGCTCTCTGATCGCGCTCAGCGCAAGGAAACCAAGGGTTTTTGGACGAGCACGACGAGCGAGCACTTACTTGCTTTCGTTTACAAACGGTCGTTTATTAGCGATGTATGAAACTGCAAAAAGACTGGTTCGATGCCATTGATAGGCTACGCGCGCGTTTCAACCGAGGATCAAACCCCCCTGCCCCAGTCGCAGGCCCTGAAATCCGCAGGCTGCGCCGAGATCCATGAAGAACAGGCCTCTGGCGGCAATCGTGCGCGGCCGGTGCTTGGGCGGGTGTTGGAGCGCATCGGCAAGGGCGACACGCTGGTGGTCGTTCGGATCGACCGGCTGGCGCGGTCCTTGTCGCACCTTCTCGAGGTGATCGAGCGACTCGAGGCCAAGGGCGCGTTTTTCAAGTCCCTGCAGGATCCGATCGACACAGCCTCCCCCGAAGGCAAGTTCACGCTTCAGGTTCTGGGCGCCGCGGCCGAGTTTGAGCGGGCGCTGATCCGCGAACGTACCAAGGCGGGGCTGGCGAGTGCCCGTACTAAGGGCCGGGTCGGCGGGAACCCGGGCCTACGCGCCCGCGATCCAGCGGCGCTACGAAAGGTGCGGCTCGCGCGGCAAGACGGCTACATGGAGCGGCTGAACGAGACGGCTCAAGACTGGGTGCCCCAAGTGCGCCGGTTGCGCCCCGACTTGGCCTGGGAAGACGTTGTGCGCATCATCAACGGCCCCCTGCCCGAGGCGCGTCGCTGGACCCAAAGCCGTCTCTTGCGCGCTGTGAAGGCCTATGTCCGCGACGGCTTCCTGCCTACCGAGGTGCTGGCCCGCGCCGGGCGCCGCGAAACGGACGATCGCCTGCCCGCCATTATTGCTGGCATCAAGGGCGCAGATCCCGACATCACGCTTCAAGCGATCTGTGAACGGCTGGAATCTATGCGCGAACGCACGCCTCGTGGCCGAACAAGATGGCAGCCGTCGTCCGTGAGGATGCTGCTGGAACGGGCGGAGCGAATTGGGTTGTTGGAGTGAGTTTTGGCGCAAAGCGTGTTCATCACTTCAGGCTAGTTCACAAATTGGGCTGGAACGTTAGCGGCACAATAATTTAACCTTGCAAATCTTCCACATGATGGAGTAATTGCAAGGTATGTATATGCGCCAAACTCATCAACTTGTGCAATCCGCGCTTGCGAACCAAGCCGCTGTTGTGCTCCTCGGTCCCCGGCAGGTTGGGAAGACCACGCTTGCTCTCGACATCGCTTCGGAGCAACCATCGGTATACCTTGATCTTGAACGTGACGCGGACCGGCAGATCCTGACCGAACCAGATCTCTATCTGGATGAACAAACGGGAAAACTCGTCATCCTCGACGAAGTGCAGCAGATGCCCGGCCTCTTCAAGAGCCTGCGTGGTCAGATCGACCAGCGCAGGCGGGCCGGGTTTCGTACGGGGCAGTTTCTGCTCTTAGGGTCAGCCTCCAATGTTCTCCTGCAACAATCGGCAGAGTCCCTCGCTGGAAGGGTCCGGTATATCGAAATGCCCCCTCTGCAACTTACCGAAGTTGGGACTGATCAGTTGAATGCGCTCTGGTTACGTGGTGGCTTTCCTGACAGTTTCTTGGCTGCCAGCGATCAGGCCAGCATGGACTGGCGTCTAGATTTCCTGCGCACCTATCTGGAGCGTGACATCCCTGCCCTTGGACCGCGTATTCCGGCCGCAACCTTGCGGCGCTTCTGGACCATGTTGGCGCATGTGCAAGGCGGCCTGCTGAATGCTGCTGCCCTCGCAGAGGGGCTCGGTGTGTCGGGCCAAACCATCGGTCGTTATCTCGATCTGCTCGTCGATCTCATGCTGGTGCGGCGGCTGCAGCCCTGGCACGAGAATGTCGGCAAACGCCTGGTGAAATCGCCAAAAATCTATGTGCGGGACAGCGGGATCGTTCATGCGCTGTTGAGTATTGGTACAACCGAAGGCTTGCTCGGGCATCCTGTCGTCGGCGGCAGTTGGGAGGGGTTCTGCATCGAGACCCTTCTTGCCGCGACGCCCGCCGGCACCGAACCCTTCTTCTATCGCACCTCTGCCGGAGCCGAACTTGATCTGGTTCTGCGTTTGCCGGGTGGCGACATCTGGGCCGTCGAGATCAAGCGCACGACTGCGCCGAAGGTTTCTCGTGGTTTCCACACCGGCGCAGAAGACGTCAAAGCCAATCGGAAGCTGCTGATCTACGCCGGAGAGCGTGATGTCCCCTTAGCAGAAGATATCCGGGCAATACCTCTCGAACAGGGAATTGGGCTGTTGAGAGCGCTTTAGCGCAGTGCTGGCTTTTCCCGCTGCGCGCCTGCGCGAGTTCCAAGGTATTTTCTTGTTTGGGTCAGTTTCAACAGAGTTTCCAATTTTCCTTGGTATCTTTCTCGACCGCCGGACGTCTCCCGATGCGGCCCTGTTGCATGGAATGCACATCGCAGCGGCTGCCCCGTCTACAACGGCTGTGGCCCATCTTCCTCCCCTACCCTTCTATGCGGCGCTTCGCATCCAGCGTGGTCAGGCCTTGGTCAACCGCCCAGCTACCCTTCGGGCTGCATCAGTTTCACAGGGGCCGACAACGAACCCGTCAAAGGCTTCGGCTCAATCTGCATCTTGATCTCCGACCTGGAAATTAGCATCGAACCCGTCGCGAGGTCGAACAGGACGGCCTTCGCGCAACGCGTCGCCGGACGCTCCCCGTAAGGCAAGCTGGCCGAGTGCGGCGGCATCTAGAAGATTCGGAAAGGGGAGACCGGCGCTGGCTACTTCACGGTGAGCATCTGTGATCACGGCTTCAACGCAAACCTGGGCAAAGCCACGAACTAGGTCGGTCATCTCCTCGGGTCCGAAAGACGCGGCGTGTAACATGCAAGGTTGATCGGCTTCGCTCTGGTCAGCCGACTTAAACTCCAATCTTGAACGCGTTCAAGATTGGAGTTTCTGGAGCCACTGAGCCTCAAAATAAGCGCCTGAAAGCTATAGGCGCGTGGTATCTTTATCTTTAGCTCAGAACCGTGCTACCATTGGGACAGAATCGAGTCGAACTCGGACCCAACCGAAGTCAGGGCTTATAAATGAGCGGTAGTTTAGAACAGTTTTTGACGGATCTGTCACGTGGGCTTGAGCGCACGATGGTGGCAGTGAACAAGGAACTCACCTTGCGTCAGCGCATCAAGCGAACCTGGTCCATGCGCCAGTGCGCTAGGTTTCTCAATGTGAGTATTCAGTATCTGACCAAGTTCGCCAATTCGAGCGATGACTTTCCCGCAGGAGAATATGTTGGAAGAGAGCGTGTTTTCACGCTTTCAGAATTGATGCACATGCGGGCCCTTCTGGCAGCCTCGGCAAAGCGGCCGTACGACTACCTGGCCTGGCGGAAGCCTGACGCACCTTTGCCCGTCATCTCGTTTGCAAGCCAGAAAGGCGGCACCGCCAAAAGTCTGAGCGCCGCGCATTTTGCCCAGTATCTCAGCTTGCACTACGGCATGCGTGTCGGTGTCATGGATGCTGACCCCCAAAGTACAATAACGCTCTACTTCGTCGGGGGAGAGGGCCTTCCCCAAATGCCCGACGAAAACACCGCCTCCATGGTGGACTTTGCTGGACTCTTTCAGTCGGAAGACGCGCCATATACCGACCATGATGCGCAAACGCTCGACAGCTTCTTTCTCAAGACCTCCTGGCCAGGCCTGCGCCTGCTTCCAGCTCACGGCGAAACATCCGAGGGTGAGATCCAGATTGCGCGGCTTGTCCGCGAAGCCCCCGCAGGAAAGAGCTTTTACCGCTACCTACGCGATGCCATCGACCGCTGGAAAGCGGGCCACCCACCGAAAACGCTACCCAACGAATTGGTAGTCGACGGCAAGGTCGACCAGGAGCGACTCGACACCGCACTAACGGAGACGCTGGATGTCATCATCATCGACTATCAACCCGCGCTCACACTATTCCAGTTGAATAACGTGATTGCGTCGACTTCGCTGGTCATACCGCAAACCATGAAGGGGTTCGACATCGCGACGTTGTCGACCTTTGTGACTGGTCTGCTTGGGATGCTTCAGCACATCCTGGCCCATGAAAGGATCGAGATCGGAACCGGTGCGAACATGCTGTTGCCAACGATCGTTCAACGGTCCAATGCGCAGGATCTTAACCACATCGGAAACCTGCTAGAACATTGCCCCACGGAGATTCTGCCCGTGTTTTATCTGCGTTCCGACGCGATCTCGAACGCGTCGGACGTCTATCAGTCCGTATACGAATACGAGCCGGACACGCCCGGAAAGCGCAAGGGGATCAACCGGTTCATCACGAATGCCGATGCCGTGAACGACGCCATAATATCGCGACTCTGGCCAGGTCTCGAACGTGGCTACGCCAATACTTGGATGGACGAATTCTATGAAGATGACGGCGAGGGTGAAGCATGAAACGCAGTATTCCAAGGTCGCTGGTCAGCAAGGCTACCAATCTCGATACAAACAAGGAACGTGCGAGCGGCTCCGAAGGCAGGACAGAATCGAGTGATGCTGTTTCGACTCCTTTCAAGGGGGCCGGCAGTGCCTGGAAATCAGGAGCGCTTGCGCAGTCGCAAGCTGCAGTAGAGCGAAGCAGAGCCGAGCTTTGTTTGGATATCCTCAACGGTCGCCATGAGATAAGCCTGTCGCCAGATCAAATCTCCGATCCAATGGGAACCGACCGCCGACAAGACTGGATGTCCCAGGAAGCCTTCAGGTCTTTGGTGAACAGCATCGCTTCGAACGGGCAGGACACGCCCATTCTAGTGTGGCCGGAGGATCCGGATTGGCAGCCGGATCCGTTGGACCCGTCGAATATCGCGGGGGTTCCATTCGTGATGCTGACAGGACGCCGCCGACTGGCTGCCGCGTCAGAGCTCGGTGTACCCCTTCGTGCAATACTTGCTCCGCCTGACGCGCGAAACGCTGAGAACAGCAAGTTTGAAATGTTGTTTCTGCGGTTTCGCGAAAATGAGGAGCGCGAGAATCTCAGCCCTTTTGAGCGATTGGTTTCGATTGGTGAAATGTATGAGACGCTGGCTTCTGGCGAAGAGAAACTGACAGCTGTGGCCTTCGCCAAGAAAATTGGTGTGCATGAGAGCCTAGTCTCGCGAGCACGGTCCGTTTTCGCTGCGCAGGATCAAATCTTGAACACGTTCAAGAACGTCTACGACATGAGCTTTCGCGATTTACAGGGTGCCTTAGCGAGCTTGGAGAGAACGAACAAAGCCAAGCCAAAACCAAAGACAAAGCCCCAAAAACTCACCGTAAAGCGCAAGGTGGGCAACCGAAATCTTTCGGTCACTTCCGTCGATGGAAACCTATCAATCAAGGTTGCAGGAGTGCCGATTGACCAAGAGCGTCTCGAAAAGCTTGGAGACTTAGTCGCAAACTATTTGAACGTCGAAGACACGGAGAAAGATACCGACTGAAGACAGCGTTGGTGAGATGTTCTTCGGAACGATGAGGCAAGGAGCATAAAAGGAACGACAAGTGAATTAACGGCAAAAGAAAAGCCCCCAAGCGGTGTGGCCTGAGAGCTGATCTTAATGGTTTGGTCGCCTTCAAGATAGGTCTCACAGGATTCACTGTCAACGACGAACGCTTCTGAGCGAACGGCTTTCTTTTGCCTCCACATGACCGGAGGTGAGATACAGGCATGAAACATACAGGTTGGCGCAAGCCGACACCGTGTCTTGGGGTTGCTGAGCAGCTTGCCCAAGCCGGTGAACAGGTAGCAGTACCTAAAACACGAGCATTTGTCGCGCTCAAACGCGTTGGGGCCCATATCGGCCTGAAGGCTGGCGACATGATGCTCCTCGATACCCTGGGGGCCTTCACTCAGGCTCAGGACTGGGAGGAGGGGCAGCGCCCGATCGTCTGGGCGTCGAACGCCTATCTGATGGAGCAGACGGGCTTTTCCCTGTCGGCCCTCAAGCGCCACGCGCGGCGTCTTGCTGAGATCGGCGTGATTTCCTTCCAGGATAGCCCCAATGGCAAGCGGTGGGGCCGCAGGGACGCCGATGGGCGCATCATTGAGGCTTACGGCTTTGATCTGTCGCCGCTTTCAGCCCGTGTCGAGGAGTTCGAAGAGCTTCATGCCGAGCTGCAGGCTGAACGCGAGCTCTGCCAGCGCCTGAAGCGCCAGATCACGGTTGCGCGCCGGATGATCCGAGCCCGGATTGAAGCGGCTATCAGCAGCGCGCTGCGCGGGCCCTGGAGCCAATTCACGGGGCTTTTTGAGGAGCTTCTGGACCGGCTTCCGCGTCGCCATGAAGCGTCCGAGCAGCTTGCTCGGCTCCTGACGTGGTTCAAGGATCTCCAGGAGCGGGTCGAGGCGGCCTATCTCAAGGCAACTGAGGTCGTTCAAACTGTGGAAAACACGCCCGAAACCAAGGAACAAGTTTCTGGGAAGACTCAAGAAATGAACCCCAGGGAGGTCATTTCCGAACCTCATATACTAATTACAAATCAACTTAATCCTGTAACTAGTAATTCCTCTGAAAAAGAGGAAGCGGCAGGTGTGGTGCCCAATGCCGAACCCGAAGAGCGGGTTGATAGGGAGTTGGAAGACTGGGTTGCTGAGGTACGCAAGAAGCGGACAGCGCTCGACCTGCCGACAATCATGCAGGCCTGTCCGGAATTCGCGTCCTGGGCGCGCAATATGGGTGGATTCCTGAAGGATTGGGGCGACCTGCACCGCGTTGCCGGGCAACTCAGGCCGATGATCGGGATCTCGGAGCATGCCTGGAACGTCGCGCAGGACCGAATGGGGACCCAAGTGGCCACGGCCGCATTTGCGCTCGTCTTCGAGAAGCACAGTACCGGTGAGGTTGCCTCTCCGGGTGGATATCTTCGGGGCATGGTGGAGAAGGCCGGGGCAGGGGAGCTGCATCTGGAGCGCAGCTTTTATGGCAGGGCTCAACGGGCAGGCCGCATGATCGGGCAAGATTGAGAAATACCACGCGTTCGCAGCTTAAGCAGGCCTGTAGAGATATTCTCTGCCGATCTGGAGGACCATCTAACTATTTGATCTATATCAATAATATCGAATCTCATGCGAGATACTGCCGATGCTCGTTGCCGATCTTTCATCCCCAACTGGCTCTGCTGATCCAAATCAAGAGCTTCGGTAGACGTGCCGGCATTGAGTCCTGTGGTGAGGACTCAATGGTTTTGCCAAGAACGGGTCCGGACCCGTAGAAAGTGAAAGTGTCCTTCGGGTTTTGTGACTGACGGATGAGGGCCTTTGGGGTCCCTCAGATGGGTCCGGGCCGGGTTCCGGTCTGCCGTTCCTGATGAAGGACATTCCCATGCAAACAGGTGTCTTGCGCGTGTTGCGCGCGACCGCTGCCTCGTGGTGGCGACACAAGGAACTACGCCGAACCGGCCAGACGGGGCAGGCACAACGGCTCGAGCGCGAGACCGTCCAGCGTGATCTCGGCTATCTGAAGCAGGCGGCGTCATTGCCAAACGCGAATGTGATCTGCGGGGAGGGTGGGACATTCCTCCATCTCGGTTGGACTACCGTGTCGACCTTCGCGCCGATCGAGCGCTTTCCCCTGGCCGCCCTCGCGGTCGCACGAGGAACCCCGTTCATCGATATCCGACCCATCAGTGACGTCATCACCTTCGCGAACCTGCCGCGGGTGGCGCAGGACGAGTCGGTCGACCCTGAACCTTGGGGTCCCGGCAGGTCCGCGTCGCTGACCACCTACATCGACATGGTCGAAGCCCTCGGTGGCAGGATCGCCAACGATCCACGCCCCCGTCAGTCAACCTGATCACCACTCCCTCTCATCAACACTCGAAAGGAGGCCAGCCATGGCCCGATCCCGCACGCCCAAATTCGATGCCTCCGAGGTCATCACAAACGAAATCATCCGCATCATCGAGCGCGGCGTCCTGCCGTGGCGCAAGCCATGGACCGCAGGTGGCAGCTGTCGCCCCCTGCGCGTGGGCGGGGAACCCTACCAGGGAGTGAACAACTTCCTGCTGACCATGCGGACCGTGATGGCGGGCCACAGCTCTCCCTTCTGGATGACGTTGCCGCAGGCCAATGCGTTGGACGCAAAGGTCCGCAAGGGCGAAAAGTCCTCTGTCGTTGTTTACTACGGTCAAAGCCGGAGAGACGCCGGCGATGAGCATGATCACAGCGACGGGGATGATCACTCCGAGGAAGCCCGTATCTTCCGCTTCCAGAAATCCTACCGCGTGTTCAATGCCTGCCAGATCGAGGGCTTGCCCGACAGTTTCTACCCCGACCCGGAGCCAGCGCCTGAACATCCGCCGTCCGAGCCCATCGCGCACATGCAGGCGTTTTTCGATGCCATCGACATCACAACCGTCTTCACGGGCACGGAGGCGTACTATTTGCCGCCCGTGGACAAGGTCTACATGCCGTCCATCACGCGGTTCCAGGACCCGCGCAATTTCTACGGGGTCTGGGCCCATGAGCTGGCCCATGCCACGAAAGCCCCGCATCGGCTGAACCGTGATTTCGGGTTCTCGAAGTTTGGCAACACGTCCTATGCGCGCGAGGAGATCGTCGCGGAATTGACCTCGGTGTTCCTGGGTCAGACGCTCGGCTTCACGGCGCATACGCTCGAGATGAATGCCGCCTACCTCCACAACTGGTTGCGCGTTCTTCGGTCGGACAAGGGCGCGATCTTCCGGCACGCCGCGGACGCGCAACGTGCTTGCGACTACCTGATCGCCAAATCGGAGGTCGGCAGGGCAGGGCGCAGCGCCGAGGCGGCTTAACAGACCTATTGCGGCGAAGCGGAAAATGGCAGGTGTGAAAACGGAATGACGAATGTGGTGATGACCACGAATGGCGGCAATGCGCAGGGAGCGGCGTTAGCAAAGTCGTTGGGCTGCGCTGACGCTAGGGAACGCGATCGGCCTATAGCGGTCATTTACCTGATCATTTACCAACGCGCCGCAGCTTGCGAAAACCAGTCATTCGAGCTTACCCAAAGCCAGCCGGGATGAAGATGCGGCTATTCGGCTTCAATCTCTGCGTCATGTCTACCAAGCCACTGTAAGTATTAAAAAATCCCCACAGGGAGGGTGTTGTTTGTCTTGGATTCTGACAAGAGATTTCTTGCCTTTGCTCCGGATCCGTGTAAATACACGGCATGGCACTGCCACGGGGTCAGGCTATACGCCGACCGCCTCAGGGGATCCTTCGGGATCCCTTGTGTGTTTTTGGGGCCTTTTCCACTCTGCGTATTCACCATCGTAGCAGGAATACTTCACCCCCACGGCATCGTCTTCGTGTTTGAAATCCAACAGCATTTCGCGATCAACCAGTTGCTCATAGGCACGGTTCTGTTTGCCACAAGTAACTTGGCTTACAGGATGAACAAAAAGGTCTGCCAGCTGAAGTAAGGGATTTCCTTTACCATCTGGCCAGATAACGTTGAGGTGACCCGTGAACTGCGCACTGCTCAAAGGCCCATACTGCTTCGAATTCTCGGCACAAAACCCCAAACCTGCGACCTTGAGGTCTGCGAAGTAGCCCTCAAGCAGCCTGTCCTCTTTCTTGCCGGTGCGCTCATAGACCACGTCCAGCTGCCGTCCGCCTTGCATTGCGAGTTTTGCCGCCCGTTCTACAGAGATGTCGAAGGCCGTTTTGCTCATGGCCCAGCGAATGCCGTCAGGGTACTTCTCAAGATAACGGTCCCGATAGCCGGGGCGACAGATCACGCAGGCGTGAGCGATGAGCCGATCATCCAGAACAAGTTGATCCAGCTCTGCAAAGAAAGCTTCTCTTCGGGCATCATCCTTTTTGAGGAAACCGAATTTCCCTTTTCCGGACCGAATTTTATTACCATGAAGGGCGGGCACTTCCCA
>Ga0208934_1000396_pt1 | contig 22020 bp, 19 predicted proteins | sample MalvirDeepMed_s2_FD_184243 | JGI IMG/M metagenome (GOLD analysis project Ga0208934, IMG submission 184243) | Marine viral communities from the Global Malaspina Expedition - Malaspina viral metaG DeepMed_s2 (SPAdes) (version 2) | ecosystem: Environmental > Aquatic > Marine > Oceanic | place... | reverse complement strand
CACCGAAGGTTCTGAAGATCAGCACGAGATCGACGAGCAGCGTGCGCGAAGAGGCGTAGGTGAGGTCCATCTCGACCATCTGGTCGAAGCCGACGGTGGCGCGGCCCGACACCTGCCAAAGCCCGGTGATACCCGGTTTGACCGCAAGCCGACCCAAGGCACGGCGGGGGTAGGCTTCGACTTCGCAGGGCAGTGCAGGACGCGGGCCGACGATGGCCATCTCGCCGCGCAGCACGTTCAGGATCTGCGGCAGCTCGTCGATGGAAAAGCGTCGGATGATGCGCCCGACGCGGGTGACGCGCGGATCGGTGCGCGATTTGAAACAGACGCCGTCGCGGTCCGAACTGCCCAGCAGATCGGCGCGCTGCTTTTCGGCATCCGTGGTCATGGAGCGGAATTTGAAGATGGTGAAGGGCGTGCCATTTCGGCCCACGCGGGTTTGCTTGAAGAACACCGGACCGCGACTGTCGACCTTGATCGCGAGCGCCGTCAGAGCGAGCAGAGGCGACAGCAAGAGCAGGGCGCCAGCCGACACGGTGATGTCCAGGAACCGCCGTTGGATATCGGCGAAGGAGCTGCGGCGTGCGACGGTCAGGGCGGCATGGGTCAGGAAAGCAAAATTTCCGGCAAGGTAGCGCTTGGCGAGCCGTCGCGGTTCCTGCGCAAGACGCCAGGCCCATTCCATCTTGATCCGGCGCACCGCCTTGGGTGCACGCACGACCGTCCCCGCCAGGAAGTCGAAAAGCGCACCGACGGCCAGCGTCAGGGAGGCGTCCAGACGGTGCGCATGGCGGTGCAGCCACAGCTCCTGCATCGGCACGCCCAAGGCGACAAGCACGATATCGGCGCCGCTGTCGTTGATTTCGGCGATGACCGCCTCGGCATCCGCCGCGCCGTCGTACCCGTCGCGGGTGCCCGCGATGCGCAGGTGCGGTATGGTGTGGATAAGGCGGCCGGCCGCGGCCTCTGCCGTGCCCGGGGTGCCGCCGAACAAATAGACCGACTTGCCCATCCGCGCCGCCTTGGCCAGCAGCATCGGCACAAGGTCGGTGCCGTTGAGGTTGGCGGTCAGTTTCTGGCCGGTCATCTTTGCGGCCAGTTCGACGCCGATCCCGTCGGGCAGCAGAATGTCGGCCCTGGCCACGGCGTGGGCATAGGCCGGATCGCGGCGACGCAGGTTGCAGCAATGCGCGTTCATGAAGAACGCCCGGCGGCGGCCCGGCGCCAGCAGATGGGTGATCGCCTGATCAGGCGTCGCATCGACCAGATCGAGTTTCAGCGCGGGCAAATATTGCGTGGGCAAGGCGGGGGGCGTGATTGCGTCGGAAAGGTCTAAGCGGGTCGGGAAGGCAGCGTGTTTCATCAGTGTAAGTCCTTGAGGTTGCAGAAGTTGCGCTCAAGCTGACGGGAAACATGACGCCGCTCAACGGAGCGGACGGTGAGGCTTTCGGGACATCGGAGGGCCGTCTATGCCCTGCGGTCAGGGGACCTATCCGAACGGACAGCGGTCCGTCCGAATGCGCCGCTTGGCTGCCTTGGTCGCGTCGGTTTATTGACGTGCATCAGCCATGATCTCTGTTTAGTTGTAGAGGCCGAAGAGGAGACCGCGATGCGCGTATTGATCGCTGACGACCACGACCTGCTGCGTGATACGCTTGTCATGTTCTTGCAGGCCCAGGGCGGGATCGAGACCAGCACTGCGGCGGATCTCCCTGGCGCACATCGCCTGATCGAGGCAGAAGCGCCGTTCGACCTGATCCTGCTCGACCTCAACATGCCGGGGATGAACGGCTTGGATGGGCTCAAACGGACCATCGCGCTCCAGGACGGCCAGCGGGTGGCGCTTCTGTCCGGCGAGGCGACGCGGGACATCGTCGAAAAGGCGCTCGACGCCGGGGCGGCCGGCTTCGTGCCCAAGACGCTTCCTGCGAAATCCATGATCAACGCAGTCAAATTCATGGCCATGGGCGAACAATATGCGCCCATCGACTTCATGACGTCGGTTGACACGACGCCGGCGCATCCGTTGGCCGAAAAGCTGACCCAGCGCGAATTGCAGGTGCTCAAGGGGCTGACAGAGGGCAAGTCGAACAAGGAGATCGCCCGCGATCTCGATATCACCGAGCCGACGGTCAAGCTGCACATGAAGACGCTGTATCGCAAGGTCGGCGCATCCAACCGCACCCAGGCCGCCCTCATCGCGCGCGAGGCGGCGCTGTTCTGAGCTATCCCTTCGGATAGCTCTTTGACGCAGATGCGCCGCCGGTCTCGCCATGCGCGCACGGGCGGGATGGCGCGCGTCACGGTAAGGGTACGGGCAAAGGAGATGCTTGATGACCCTGCAAGAGACGTTTCTGCCCCGTACCAATCTGGCCCCTCGTCCGCGCCGCCTGTCGCTCCGCCGCATCCTCGTCGGCGGGCGGATCGGCGACCTCGGCCGTTTTCCGCGCTACCTGGCGTTTGCCCTGGTCGGCGGTACTTTGATCTGGGCACCGATCACCGGCTACCTGCGCACTGCGCCGCTGGCGTTCAAATCCGGCACCTCGCTGATCCTGCCTGGGTCGGGCGCCTCGGCATCGATGAACCTCAATGGCATCGGGCAGGCTTCGTCCTACGCCAACTCTGCGTTTTCCAGCAATTCCGTCAGCCCGACCGAAACCTACAAGCGCCTGATCGGCGCGGATCGCATACTAGAAGCGGCGGCACGGTCGCTGGGGGTGAGCCGGGCGGAGTTCGGTAAGCCCCGGATCGACCTGGTGGACCAGACCAGCCTCATCCATCTCGAGATCACCGGCGGCACCGCCGAAGAGGCGCAAGCCCGCGGCGAGGCGCTGCTTGCAGCCTTCTTTGCCGAGCTCGACGCGCTGCGGGCCGACGAACAGGCCACGCGCGAGGACAGCGGGCTGGCCGCGATCGAGGATTACCGCAACTCGGTCGCTGCGACCCGCGCCGACATCGCGCGGTTGCAGGCAGAGACCGGACTGGTGTCCGTCGATCAATACGACGCCATCGTCGACGCGACCCGGTTGCTGGAGAGCCGCGTGCAGGATCTTGCCGCGACACTGGCCGAAAAATCCCGCAGCGTGGCCGCGCTGGAGGTCAGCCTTGGCGTTCCGGCCGGTGCCGCGGCCGCGACGCTCAAGCTTTTCGCCGATGCCGAATACATTGCGCTGACCGAAGAGTCCGCCGTCCATGCCGCAAGCCTTGCCCAGGCACGTTCGCAATTCGGAGAGGGCCACCCCAAGGTGCAGGCCGCACGCGCCGCCAACGCAAAGGCGGGCGAAGCGGCCCTGCGCCGGGCGCAGACGGTGACCGGCTTTGCGCCTGAGAAGCTCGAGACGCTCGATCTGGCCCCCGAGGGCGCCCGTGCCGATCTGCTGGCACAGCTTGTGCGCATGGATGCAACGCGCGCCGGTACCGCAAGCGAACACCAGACAATGTCGGCGCGGCTGGCGGAAGAACGCGCCATGCAGCAGGCGCTGGCCGCGCCCGCCGCCCGATTGCAGGACTTGCAGCGCGACTTCACCGTGGCCGAGGCGGTCTTTGCCAGCGCCATCGCGCGCACCCAGTCAACCAAATCAGACGTCTACGCGTCTTATCCCTTGGTGCAGGTGCTGGAAAACCCGTCGCTGCCGGATCGTCCGTCGTCGCCGAACCGCAAGCTTGCCGTCGCGGCGGGCGGGGCAGCGACGGTTATGATGCTGTTGGGTCTCCTGCTTGGATGGATGCGCTCTGCCGTGATCGGGCGGCTGATCAAAGCACCGAAAGCGGCGACATGATCCCGCAGAATCCAGCGGAGCGCATGGTCTACAAGACCATGGTCTGGACCTGGCCGTTCTATGCCGTCGGCGCGCTCTACGTAGTCGGCCCCGTCCTTGCGTGGCTGCTGGGCGGGCTCGCCGCGCTGGTGCTGTATCTGGGCCCGGCGGTGCGCCTCGACCTGCGCGCGACCGGGCCGGTACCCGGGCTGGTCTGGCTCTGGATCGCTGGCATGTGTATGATGCTGGTGGCGCTTTGGGTCGGGCATCTAGACTGGGGGCTCGGCCTCAAGCAGACGATCAAATCGTCCATCGGCTGGGCGAAGGGCTGGGCGCTGCTCGCGCTCTTTCCGCTGGCGGGAGCGGTTCTGCCGATCCGCCGGGCCATCCTGATCCGCGGCCAGTGCGTGATCGGTGCATGGACGCTGGCGCTGGCCCCCTTGCTGCTGGCGGCGCCCTACCTCGGTTTGCCGGAACGCATATTTACCTCGCCGCTCAAGGCCATCGGCGGGCCGGGACCGGAATATTTCAGCGTCTTCCTCTTTACCTTCGATCCGGCAAGCTGGACACCGCGGTGGCAATTCTACGCCCCATGGTCGCCCTTTGCCGCCCTGCTGGGCGTCGTCATGGTGCTCTTTGCGCTGGAGGAAAAGGACCGGAAATGGATGCTGGCGGGCCTTGGCGCGGGTCTCCTGATGATCCTCGCATCAAAGTCGCGCATGGGGCTTGTTGGGCTTGTCGCCTGCACGATCACGCCGCGCCTGATGCCGCTGATCCTGCGGGGCTGGGCCTGGCAGGCCACGGCGGCGCTCACGGCTTCTTTGGCTGTGCTGGGCACGGCCCTCGCGGCCTTGGTGCAGGATGCAATTTCGACCTTCAAGAGCGCGCGCGCCGACAGCACCCGCGTCCGCGAAACGTTGCAACGCATCGCCTCGGAGCGCTGGCAGAACGAGGCCGTCTGGTTCGGTCACGGCACGGTCCATCCCGGATCCCACGCGGTGGAATACATGCCGATCGGATCGCATCACACCTGGTACGGTTTGCTGTTCGTAAAAGGTCTGGTCGGGTTCGCGGCGCTGCTGGTCCCGCTTGCGTTGCATACATTGGTCGTGATGGTCGACGCCGCGCGCCATCCGCGCGGACGGCTGCCCATGGGCATCCTGATGACGCTTGTTCTGCTGTCCTTCGGCGAGAACATCGAGATCGAAGCCTACATGTTGTGGCCGGGAATGGTCTTGCTGGGCGTACATCTGCGAGAAATGATGCGCGAAAATATAGTATCCTAACGTTAAAGCGAATTAGAGAGACATTTCTCACCACCTAATAACGAATATACTGGTCAAGCCGCCAGCAAATCCTGCTCCAGCTTCTCGAACATCCCGGCATCCTGCTCGGCGTTTTCGAACAGATGACCGTAAACGACCATCGTCATGGTGATCGACGCATGACCGAGTAGGGTCTGGATCTTCTTGGGGTTCCAGCCCTGCTCGATGAAAAGCGATGCCGCTGCGTGACGCAACGCGTGGATGGCGAACTTCGGTTTGCCGTCAGCATCGACGACTCCGTTCGCGATCAGAATCGGACGAAACACGCGGTTGTAGATGTTAGCGTAGTTCTGGACCTTGCCAGCACCGTTCGGGAACACGAGGTTTTGCGGGGAGGCAGGGCCTTCTGCCTGCCACTCGGTCAGTGCGCTCTTGACCTTGGGCGCCATCGGGATGTCGCGGTAGCCCGCCCGGCTTTTGGGCTTGCCGATCTCGCAGGTCTCGTCGGCCCGCTGCCGCACCTGGATCACACCGCGGTCGAGATCGACGGCGTCCCATGTTAAACTGCGGAGTTCCGAGATCCGCATCCCGGTGAAGATCGCCACGATGAACATGGCGCGGTGCGTCTCCGGTGCATTTTCGATGATGATGCGAATCTCGTCTTTGGTCGGGATGACCTTTTCGTCCTGCTCGGTGCGCCGCCGACGCCGCATCTTCGCGTCCGTCGGGGGGTAAAGTGGCTGGATTAACGAAATTCTCAAGATTTATAATGGCTTGGGCGTCTGCAAGGGCGGCCCCGACGCTTCCCTGACGTATCGCTGCCGAGTTTTGGTTTTCGTTTCGGGGGTATAGCTACTACGCAAATGCCATGAACAAAGCCGTCTCCGCATATCTGATCGCAACCCATGGCCGAAGGGAGGTCACGGAAGACCATCCGGCAGTCCGTCAGCAAGTCGCCAACATACGGATATTCGTTCGCAAGGTGCAGTCGCGCACCGAGGAGCAGGAGGGAGGCAAGACCAACTATTACTTTGACTACGCGCGCAAGGTGCGTGGCCTTTCCTCGCTGCCGAAGCTCGAGCGTGCGTTAACGCGAGTCTCCGAGGGCCACTTTCTGATCATGGATGGCCTCAGTCGGCTTTGGCGAGCATGTCCGAACCGGGAGGCAAGGGATCGTCTGCTGGCCGACCTGGAGCTCTATTCATCGAAGCTGTTCGGCGTGCGGCAAATAAGTCCGCTGTCCGATCTGACGCGTGAGACGATAGATTTGCTGATGTCCGGCGCCCTTAATCCTCGTTTCCAGCTTGCGCCAAGAGAGGACAAACGGCCGCACATCAAGCGCCAGCTTCAGACAGCGTCCGCGAGCGTCATGTCCAAGAAAGTGCGGCGCAGCGCTGCTGACGCCAAGGCACATGAATTGCATAAAATCCGAGATGAACTGCAGGCGGGGGCAGACCGCGTCACCAACAAGATGATCGCCGACCGTGCAAACGAGCAGGGTTTGCGCACGACCCGCGGAGGCCCGTGGCGCCCCGACACTGTCGCACGGCAGCTCAAGCGTCTGTCGGCCGACCCTCACAGCAAGGATGATCCTTGAGGCGTGCAGAGGTGGACGTAGGTGAGCTTGGTGGGATTTTACGATCGAGACTGCACAAAAGGGCAGGACGCAACCTAAGTGCGGCTCAGCCAGCCTGGCGAAATCCATCGCGGAATCTGCAAAGAGCGGGGATGATGGCGCGACAACATCGCAATGGCCGTACGGCGCGTTGAGGCGTCGGGGGCGATGACGTTCGAAGGAGAGGCCATCGGCGGGGTAACATGCGCCACGTCATAGAGGGCGTTTTTCTCGCGGGGCAGGGACCTCGCACCTGGGTGCCCCTGAGGCGCGCTCAGCGCGTCACCTGTGGGCATGCCGCGGTTTTGTGATCAACGCAGCGCAAAGAGAAAAGTCGCGTCCTGCGAGCTTTTCAGCCAGCCTTGTCGGGTGACTGTCCCGGGAACATCGCCACTCCGACTTTCGCGTCGCAATCTGCGCCGATACCTGAGAGCGAGGTCCAAGGCGCCGGGTGGGAAGATTGACTTGGGGCTTTGAGCTTGCCAAACCCGGGCCGAGACCTTGGAGCGAGCCGCTGCGCATTTCAAGCCCCCTCGGAAAGAAAATTTCTAATCGCTTGGTCTGGGCGTTCCTTTAACGTGCGCCGAGCATCAGTCAGCAGGCCGTCTAAAGTGCTACCCAAATGATACCCAAGCACAACTGGTCCACGTACTCTCAATGGAGAAAGGTCTCAAGTTATTGTTGTCATTTGGTTTTTATGGTGCCCGGGGGCGGAATCGAACCACCGACACGAGGATTTTCAATCCGTCCAAAGTTAACGATTTGCATTTGCGTAGCGACCACAGGTGGCTTTCGTTTCCAGTCAAAAGGAAATTGGGAGCGATCAGAAAGCGGGGGCGATGTGGCGCACGCCCCCTCTCCCAAGTTTCTGCTGGCAGGCTCAGGCCGCTATCCTACGACCCCGCGCTCTCCGTCGCAGATGACCGCGTCACCTTTTCGTTCAACACCGAAACTGCTGCCCCGGCGACCAGAGCCCAGAACGGTGCGCTGATGTTCAGGAAGAACACGTTGGACATCGCCACGATCAGGGCGATGAAGGCACCGATCTAGTGTCCTGCGTTGCGGTCAAACCGCCGCGTGGCTGTGCGTGCCCGGGTCTAAAGGCCAAGCTCGGTCAAGCCAGGATGGTCTTCCGGTCGGGGTCCGTGCGGCCAGTGAAAGAGCCTTTCGCTTTCGGCAATGGGCACGTCGTTGATCGACGCGTGCCGCACCGCCATGTACCCTTCGGCATCGAATTCCCAGTTTTCGTTGCCGTGCGCACGGAACCAGTTACCGTCGGCGTCGTGATATTCGTAGCAGAAGCGTACGGCGATCCTGGTGTCGCCATGTGCCCAGATTTCCTTGATCAGGCGGTACCCGTTTTCGGTCTGCCATTTGCGTGTCAGGAAGGCTTCAACCTCGTCTCGGCCATTCAGAAATTCGGATCGGTTCCGCCAGCGGGTCTCCGGTGTGTAAGCTTGCGCCACCTTGACCGGATCTCGCGTGTTCCAAGCGTTTTCGGCCATGCGCACCTTTTGCACGGCGTCTTCGTGAGTGAAGGGCGGGACAGGGGGGCGGGTCATCGTTGTGTTTCCTGCCTTACGTCAGTTAGGCCGTGGCCGGTACGGTGCCGCCGATACAGCACAATGAGATCAATCGGCGAACGGAGGCCGGGACGCAGAGCCCCTGCCTCCGGTGACCCCCGTTACCAGCTGTTGTAGCCAAGGTACTTGCCGGACATTTCGACCTTCACGCGGTCGCCCTTGGGATGCTCGACCCGCGTCACCTGCATGTCGAAGTCGATGGCGGACATGATGCCATCGCCGAATTTCTCCTGGATCAGCGCCTTGAGCGTCGGGCCGTAGACGCCGACGATCTCGTAGAACCGGTAGATGCAGGGATCGGTCGGCACCGCCTGTTCCCAGATCTTCGTCGGGCTTTCGGCCAGCACGCTTGCGGCTTCCTGCGGCAATCCCAGCGCCTTGGTCAGCACCTCGGCCTTGGCGGGCGGGAAGGCGTTCATGCCCATGCAGGCGGAATGGGTCCAGACCGGGGACATGTCGATCTTTTCGGCGATGCCTTCCCAGGTCAGGCCGGCCTGTTTCTTGGCCGACAGGATCATCGCGGTCACGTCTTCCTTGGTCATCTCGGTCATGGCAAACTGGTCTTTCATGGTTGTTGCTCCTCTCCTTGGTCTTGGCGACGATGCTCAGGTGTTGACCGCGCGCAGCCGACGCGGCGCATCGCCGGGCCCGTCGGCCGCCGGTGCGGTCTTGTCGATGTGCACGGTTTCGGGGCGGTTCGTTTCCGAACCCTCGGCCTTGCCCGAGATGTCTTTCGATCGCTGGCCGAGGAACTGCACCAGGTGGTTGCGGATCGCGTAGTAGTTGGGGTGCTCGACGATATCCGTGCGGTTCCGGGGCCGCGGTATGGTGATCTCGACCGATTCCGCCACGCGGGCGAAGGGGCCGTTGGACATCAGCAGGATGCGGTCGGCAAGCAGGATCGCCTCGTCGATGTCATGGGTGATCATGAACACGGTCTGTTCGGTGCCGCCCCAAATCTTGAGAAGCTCGTCCTGGATCGTGCCCCGCGTCAGCGCATCGAGCGCACCGAAGGGTTCATCGAGTAGCAGAAGCTTGGGGTGGTTGGCGAAGGCCCGCGCGATGGAGACGCGCTGCCGCATCCCGCCCGACAGTTGCGAGGGTTTGCGGTAGACCACGTCGCCCTCGAGCCCGACCATGGCGAGGTACTTTTTCGAATGCTCGATCACCTGCGCCTTGGTCCATTCGGGATGGCGCGCGGCGACGCCGAAGGTTACGTTCTTGAGGGTCGAAAGCCAGGGCAGCAGCGAATAGTTCTGGAACACCACGCCACGGTCGAGGCTGGGGCCGGAAACTTCGAAGCCGTCCATCTTGACCACGCCGCTGGTCGGGTCGGCGAGGCCCGCGAGGATGTTCATGATCGTCGACTTGCCGCAGCCGGAATGGCCGAGGATCACGACGAATTCACCCTTTTCGACGCCGAAGGTGGCGTCCTCGAACACGGTCAGGTCTCCGCCTTGGCCGTCGGGATAGATCTGCGTCAGGTTCTCGACGCTGAGAAACGGTTTGGACATCTGCTCTTTCCTTATTCCACGTAGGCCACGGCGCGCTGCAGGATGCCAAAGGCGGAATCCAGCAGCATGCCGACGACGCCGATCATCAGGATCGAGAACACGACCGAGGTCAGGTCGAGGTTGTTCCACTCGTTCCAGACGTAGTAGCCGATGCCGGTGCCCCCCACGAGCATCTCGGCGGCGACGATCACCAGCCAGGCGATCCCGATAGAGATGCGCATGCCGGTCACGATGGTCGGCGCGGCAGCGGGCAGGATGACGGTAAAGGCGGTGCGCAGGTTGCCCAGCTCGTGGGTGCGTGCCACGTTGACCCAGTCCTGCCGGACCCCGGCGACGCCGAAGGCGGTGTTGATCAGCATCGGCCAGATCGAACAGATGAAGATGACGAAGATCGCCGAGGCTTCGGAATCCTGGATGATGAACAGCGCCAGCGGCATCCAGGCCAGCGGCGAGATCGGACGCAGCACCTGGATAAACGGGTTGAGCGCCTTGAACGCCGTCTGGCTCATCCCGATGAGAAACCCGAGCGGGATCGCCACAATGGCGGCCAGCAGGTAGCCCGACAGGACGCGGTAGATCGAATAGCCGATCTGGATGCCGATGCCCTTGTCGTTGGGCCCGGCGTCGTAGAAAGGATTGCTCAGCTCTTCCCACGCCTTGGCAATGACCTGGCTGGGAGCGGGCACACCCGCCTTGGGCGCGCCGCCGCCGGTCAGGCGTTCGTATTCGGTCAACTCGCCCACGGCCTTTTGCGCCGGGATGGCGGCCTCCCAGATCAGGAGGCCGACCGCCAGCAGGACGATGGACAAGACAGCGGCGCGTTGGTTGAGGCTCAGACCAGCCATGCCTTACCCCTTCTTGATCGCGAAGCTGTCGACATAGGCTTCGGGCGTTTCGGGATCGAAGCTCTTGCCCATGATCATGTGCGACTTGTAGGTGATGTCCGGCGCGTCGTAGCCGAGGTCGTTCATCACCTTCTTGCAATCCGCCGCGAGGTAGACCTGTTCGGCCACGGCCTTGTAGTCGATGTCGTTCTCGATATAGCCCCAGCGCTTCATCTGGGTCAGGATCCAGACCCCCATCGAGTGCCAGGGGAACGGGTCGAAGTCGATCCGGTCGGGCACCTGCTTCACCTCGCCCAGGCCGTCGGCATAGGTTCCGGTCAGGACCTGTTCGATCACGGTCACCGGCTGGTTGAGGTAGTTCGTGGGCGCGATCGCTTCCGAGATTTCCTTGCGATTGTCCGGGTTCGAGGCGTATTGCGTCGCGTCGATGATCGACTTGAGCAAAGCGCCGTAGGTGTTGGGTAGCTCTGTGGCGAAGGACAGCGGCGCGGCGAAGGCGCAGCAGGGGTGGCCCTCCCAGATCTCCTTGGTCAGGATGTGGATGAACCCGATTCCCTCGTAGACCGCGCGCTGGTTGAACGGGTCGGGCGACAGGTAACCATCAAGGTTTCCGGCGCGCAGGTTGGCGACCATCTCGGGCGGCGGCACGACGCGGATCTGGATGTCGACATCCGGGTCGAGGCCGAATTCGGCGACGTAGTAGCGCAGCAGGAAGTTGTGCATTGAATATTCGAACGGCACGCCGAAGGTGAAGCCCTTCCACTGCGCGGGGTCGCGTTTGTCCTTGTGCTGGTTGCCCAGGACGATGGCCTGACCATTGATGTTCTCGACGGCGGGCATGATGTACGGCTCGGCCACCGATCCGGCGCCCAGCGTCATGGCCAGCGGCATCGGCGTCAGCATGTGCGACGCGTCGTATTCCCCCGACAGCGACTTGTCGCGCGCCACGGCCCAGCCGGCGGTCTTGATGACCTGCGCGTTCAGCCCGTATTTTTCATAGAAGCCAAGCGGCTGCGCCATGATGATCGGTGTGGCACAGGTGATCGGCACGAAGCCGATGTTGAGATCGGTCTTTTCCGGCGGCCCGAGGTTGTCGAGGATTGCGGCCTTTGCCTGGTCCATCGGGAAAACCGAGGCGAGCGCGGCGGCGACCGTGCTGCCGCCCATCATCCCCATGAAGGACCGGCGGCCGATGTCGCTCTGGCCAAAGACGGATCGAACGATGGCGCTTTCGACGGCGCGCTCCATCATCTGTTCGGAGGTGGTGATCTCTGCGCCCGTATCCGCATCCGCGGCTCGGGTGGCGCAGCTTTTGCAGCCGCAATCGGCGCCGTGCCGCAGGTCGGTCTTTGCGGAAAAGGGATTTCCGAGGCTCTTGAGTGTCATGTGTGTCTCCCCTGTTGCTGTTTCGATCTTGCGCAAGCGAAGAGGGGGACAACAGGGGAAGGCGCATGTTTCGATAAAACAAAAATATCAATTTGAATCAGATATTTGATCTTATGATAGTCCAAACATAAATTATGAAATTTCATAAATTATGATTTTTCGTATTGCCTTGCACCGTGTGCTGCGCTTTTTTCGGAGCCATGACCGGCGCTGTTCCCTCGGTCGATTCTCTGGTGGCGGGTGCATTCGGCGCGACGCTGGTGATCGACCTCTCGAATGATCGCATTCTGGCGGCCACCGCTGCTGCAGGCGATCTTCTGCGCGATTCACGTCTGGAAGGGGTGCGCTTCTCGGAATTCGTTCCGGAGCAACTGGGCCAGCTCATCGTGTTCGTCGACGAGGTCCTGCACCGGGGCGGGGCGTGGACACGGCGCATTCCCATCACGGCGCGCAATGGTTCGGCGCTGGAATGCGAACTGAACGGCAAGGTGGTCACGCTGGAGAGATCGAATGCGCTCCTCCTGCAGATCACCGATCTGGCGGAGCTCGACGCACGAGCCGAAGCAGCGCGCGCGGCAAAGCTTTACGGTGGCGGTCTGCGGGAATGGCAGCGGGCGCAGTCGTTCTTCTCCGAACTTGAACAGCAGAACCAGCTGATCCTCAACGCGGCGGGCGAAGGCATCTACGGCGTGAACGCCGACGGCAAGACCACCTTCGTCAACCGCGCCGCGCAAGAGATGCTGGGCTGGACCTCGGACGACCTTCTGGGTCAGGACATCCACTCCAAAATTCACCACCACCACCTGAACGGCGACGTTTACCCGTCGCAGGAATGCCCGATCTATCAGTCCTTCCGGTTCGAAGAGGTCAACCGAATCGAGGACGAGGTGTTCTGGCGCAAGGACGGCAAGCCGATCCGCGTCGAATACGTCTCGACCCCGATCTACGAGGGCAAGGTTCTGGCCGGGGCCGTGGTGATCTTTCGCGACATCACTGAGCGCTGGGAAAACGAACGCAAGCTGCGCGAGGCGATGGAAGAGGTGGCGGCGCTGCGCGACAAGCTCGAACAGGAAAACGCCTATCTCCAAGAGGCGATCAACATCGAGCGGGCGCATCACGACATCATCGGCCGTTCGCCGTCGATCCGGCAGATCCTCGCCCGGATCGAGATGGTGTCCCGCACCAATGCCAACGTTTTGATCTCGGGCGAAAGCGGCACGGGCAAGGCGATGGTCGCCTCGGCCATCCATGCCGACAGCGATCGTCGTCGGCGGCCCCTGATCCACTTCAAATGCGGATCGGTGACGCCGGACATGATCGAAAGCGAACTTTTCGGCCATGTTCGCGGCGCCTTTACCGCCGCCTTGCGCGACAAGCCCGGCAAGCTGGAACTGGCCCATGGCGGCACGCTGTTCCTGGATGAATTCGCCGAGATCCCGCTGGAGCAGCAGGGCATGCTGCTCGAGGCTCTGCAAAGCGGGCGCGTGACCCGCATGGGCGACACGCGGGCGCGCGAACTGGACCTGCGCGTCGTCGCCTCGACCAGCCGGAATCTCGAGCGCGAGGTCCAGGCCGGGCGCGTGCGACAGGACCTCGTGTTCTTCCTCAACATCTTTCCGATTCAATGCACGCCGCTCAGAGAGCGGGTCGATGATATCCCGCTGCTGACGGCACACCTGCTGCGCCTCGCCTGCAAGCGTCTGGGCATAAAGGTGCCCGTGATCACCGAAGGCATCATGCGCGATCTGCAAAGGTACGACTGGCCGGGGAACGTGCGGGAACTGGCGAACGTGGTGGAACGCGCCGCGATCGTGTCGCGCGGCGACAAGTTGCAGGTCGATATCCGGCCGGCGGCATCGCCGGCCGTGCGCAGCGTCGCGACCCTGATGACCGAAGCCGACGTGGAGCAGATCCGTACCGCGAATACGATTGCCTGCCTGCGCGAAACCGGTGGCAAAGTATCGGGCCCCGGAGGCGCCGCGGAATTGCTCGGTATGCGGCCGACTACGCTCTACTCCCGCATTCGCAAGCTTGGTCTTCATGCCGAAGACTGGAATTGAGAGCCTGCTTGTCTTCGAGAGCGCAATATCGCTTGGCGCCGATAGTTGCCGTCTCGTCTGCCGCGGTGATCTGCAACGGCGACAGAAGTTCGGGATACCAAGACCCGTCTCCGGATAGCCCATCCATCCCCTTGCGGAAATCTATCGGCGCGGTGGCAAGGTAAATCTTGTAGGTGTTTGAAGGAGCAAACATTGAAACCGCTCCGCAACTTGAATTAACTTCAACAGCTCACCCTCGGATAACCCCATCGAGGAGACATCAGTGTGTACCTTACAGGCAAACCGCAAAGCGGTCAGCCGCCACAAGCACCTCACTCATGTTCGGGAAAATTGGTTTCCGGCTTGCATGCGATTGACAGGATGGCGGCGACCGTTTGCCGGCGGATAGTTTGCTGGCCGATATCTTCAAACAGCTCATCGCCAAAAATCGCGGAGAAGGTCGGCCGGTTCGAAACGTTGAAGAAACTCGCTGCGCTTATTTGCCAATGTAGCGCGACCGGATCGAGCGCCTCGCGGAACACTCCGGCATCCTGCCCGCGCCGACAGATCTCGGTCAACTTGTCGATGGCGGCCACGTTGAGATCGCGGATCACTTGGCTCGCGATCAGGTGCTTTGCCTTGTGAATGTTCTCGATCATCACCATTCGGATGAAGTCGGGATTTGCCCGGTGGTGATCGAAGGTAAACGACACCAGCCGGGCTAGCGCGTCCTGAGGCGCGAGATGATCGAGGTCGAGCTGAGCTTCGCCCTCGCGTACTTTGAGATAGGCAGCCTCCAGCGCCCGGGTGTAGAGGCCCAGCTTGTCGCCGAAATAATAATAGATCATTCGCTTGGAGGTCTGGGTTCGGGAGGCGATCGTGTCCACGCGGGCCCCGGAAAACCCGTTTTCCGCGAACTCCGAGAGCGCGACAGTCAGGATGTCCTGCTTTACCGCTTCGGGATTCTGCGTCCAACCGCGCCGTTCTGCATCCGTCGTCGTACCCATGTCAGCACATATAAAGAAGCTCTGCCGGAAACAAAATGGACCGTACGGTACATTATGTCTTGACGAATTGTACCGCGTGGAACATTTTTCTCCCAATGCGTGGTTGGGAGGCCACGAAAGATGCAATCCGAACCCTCGGCAAAGCTGACAACCGCCTCTGCAGGCTCTTTCCGGATGGGTCTGGTCGGGCGCGGTATCCGGCTGTCGCGTACACCCGCCATGCACGAAGCCGAGGCCGCGACATTGGGCATGACCTGTCGTTACGAGCTGATCGACACGGATGTAGACCCGGTGCACGACCTGCCGGAAATCTTGTCGCGTGCCGAGGCGGAGGGCTTTGCCGGGCTCAACATAACCTATCCCTACAAGCAGGACGTCATTGCGCATGTTCACCACCTTTCGGACGCCGCAAAGCGTGTCGGCGCAGTCAACACCGTGGTGTTCCGCGATGGGTTGCGGTTCGGCCACAACACCGATTTCTGGGGCTTCAAGGAAAGCCTGAGGACCGGTCTGCCCGGTGTCGAGCTGGACGATGTCCTTTTGATCGGCGCGGGCGGTGCCGGGGCGGCCCTGGCACATGCGATGGCCGACATGGGCGCGGCGCGCCTCCGGATCCATGACACGCGGGGCGGCGCGGCCTTGTCCCTGGCGAAAGGAATCGCCGTCGCCGAACCCGTCCCGGACTTGGCCGAAGCCGCCGCAGGCGCATCGGGCATCGTCAACGCAACACCGGTCGGCATGGCAAAAATGCCGGGCACGCCGATCGCTCAAACTCTTCTGGAAGCCCGGCACTGGGTCGCGGATATCATCTATTTTCCGCTCGAGACCGAACTTCTCCGTACGGCCTCTGCCCTCGGGTGCCGCACTCTGAACGGGGAGGGCATGGCGGTATTCCAGGCCGTGCGGGCCTTCCAGCTCTTTACCGGCCACAGTGCCGATCCATGCGGGATGCGCGCCACCTTTCGCGCGATGGGTGCGGTATGAGCGGGGTGCGGACGGGAATCGCGACGGTATCGATCTCGGGCACACTCGAAGAGAAGATCGAGGCCATCGCCGCTGCCGGCTTCGACGGCATCGAGATATTCGAGCAGGATTTCATCGCCGACATCCGCAGCCCGAAAGCAGTCGGTCAGCGCATCCGGAACGCGGGGCTGCAGGTCATGCTGTTCCAGCCATTCCGCGACTTCGAAGGCTTGCCGAACCCGATGCGGGCGAAAGCCTTCGATCGGGCGGAGCGCAAGTTCGACGTGATGCAGGAGTTGGGTTGCGACCTGATCCTGATGTGTTCGTCCTGTCATCCCGCCGCCCTGGGCGGCATCGACCGCGCCGCAGAGGATTTCGCGGGATTGGGCGAGAGGGCCGCCGCACGCGGCATACGCGTCGGTTATGAGGCGCTGGCCTGGGGGCGGCATGTGAACGATCACCGCGACGCGTGGGAGATCGTCCGCCGGGCAGATCATCCCAATGTGGGCCTTGTGCTGGACAGTTTTCACACGCTGGCCCGCAGGATCGACCCGGACAGCATCCGCCGCATCCCCGGCGACAAGATATTCTTCGTGCAACTTGCCGATGCACCCGCAATCGACATGGATCTGCTGTACTGGTCCCGGCATTTTCGGAACATGCCGGGCGAGGGCGATCTGCCTGTCACCGCCTTCATGCAGGCCGTGATGGCAACCGGCTACGACGGTCCGATCAGCCTAGAGATTTTCAACGACCAGTTCCGGGGCGGCTCGCCCGAGACCATCGCCCGGGACGGTCATCGCTCCATCGTCGCTCTGATGGACGATGTGCGTCACTCAGAACCGGATACCGGACCCGGATTACCGCAGCTTCCGCGCCCCGTCACCGTCCGCGATACCGCGTTCATCGAATTTGCCGCCCAAGGCCAAGAGGTGAGCAAATTGGAGACGTTGCTCGACACGCTCGGTTTCCGCCGGGCGGGGCGGCACAAGTCCAAGTCGGTCCAGCTTTGGCGGCAGGGTGATGTCCGTGTCATCCTGAACGCCGAGACCGAGGGGCATGCGGGCAGCGCATGGAATGCCCGCGGCACCACTGTCTGCGATATCGGCCTCAATGTTGGTTCGGCATTAGACACAGTCACCCGCGCGACTGCGCTCGGCGCTAAGCCGTTCACCCAGCCGCTCGGTCCAGGTGAATTGCCCATCCCGGCGATCCGCGGGCTCGGCGGCAGCGTGATGCACTTTATCGACGACGGGGACCTGGCGAATGTCTGGAATGTCGAATTCCTGTCCGACGACAAGACGGCACCCGGCGTCGGCCTGACCCGCGTCGACCATATCGCCCAGACCATGACATATGACGAAATGCTGTCTTGGTCCCTTTTCTACACATCGCTTTTCGACATGGTGAAGGCGCCCATGGTCGACGTGATCGATCCGGATGGGCTTGTGCGCAGCAGGGCCATCTCGACCCCTGACGGGTCGTTCCGGATTACCCTGAACGGGGCAGAGACCCACCGCACGTTGGCCGGATCCTTCCTGACCGAAGGGTTCGGCGGATCGGTCCAGCATATCGCACTGGCGACCGACGATATCTTCGCAACGGCGACCGCATTGCGGGATCGGGGATTCGAGGCGCTGCCGCTGTCCCAGAACTACTTCGACGATCTGGCCGCCCGGTTCGATATCGCGCCGGATGTGCTTGCCAGGATGCGGGCCGAGAACATCCTCTACGATGCCGACGACAAAGGCGAATTCCTACAGCTCTACTCGCGACCTTTCGCCGGGCAGCTGTTCCTCGAAATCGTGGAACGGCGCGGTGCCTATGCCGGTTATGGCGCGCCCAACGCGCCGTTCCGGATCGCCGCGCAGAAAAGATTTCAACGGCCGAAAGGGATGCCTGCGATCTGATCTGTGCAAATTGCAGGATGACTCTTTCATCCTGGAGAAATTTTCAATCCACCAAAACGGTGGAACGTCAAAGGGAGGAAACCAATGACATCACTCACCCGCCGGACCGCTCTCGCGGCTGCACTCGCCACCACGACCGCCTTTGCCTTGCCGGCCTCGGTCTGGGCTCAGGACATGCCGACGCTGCGGCTTTCCTCGGTGGTTTCGGACAACGACATTCGTGCAGAAGCCTTCGCCGAGATCGCCGAAGCCGTTTCGGGCACGTTCGACATGCAGGTGTTCAACGGTGCGACCCTGGTCGCGCAGGGCTCCGAGATGACCTCAATCCAGCGCGGCAACCTCGAGATGGGCCTGATCGCGCCACAGACCATCGCGGAGCAGATCCCGGAATGGTCGATCGTGACCTCGGCCTATTTGTTCAGCGACGCGGCGCACCTTCAGGCCACTTTCGACAGCGACGTGGGCGACGAGCTAAAGGCGTTGGCCGCCGATGCCGGGATCCACGTGCTCGCACCTGTCTACTTCGGCACGCGGCAAGTGAACCTGGCCCCGGAAATTGACGTGCAGACGCCCGAGGATCTGAACGGGATAACCATGCGGATGCCCGGCGGCGATGCCTGGCAGTTCCTCGGCGAAGCCATCGGCGCGAATCCGACTCCGCTGGCCTATGCCGAGGTCTATACCGCCCTGCAAACCGGCGCGATCGACGGCCAGGACAACCCGCTGCCCAACGATTACAACATGAAGTTCTACGAGGTGACGAGCCAGATCGTGCTCACCGGTCACCTCATTGGCTTCGACGTGCTCGGCATTTCCAAGGAGCTTTGGGACGGGTTCACGCCCGAGCAGCAGGAGACGCTGCAGACGGCTGTCGACGCGGCCATCGCGACCTCGACCCAGCGCCACCTCGACCGTGAGGCCGAGTTGGTCGAGTTCTTCCGCGACGAAGGTCTGCGGGTCTATGAGCCGGACCGGATCGCCTTTCGCGATTACGCCCAGCAGAAGTATCTCGAGTCCGAGTTCGCCGCGAGCTGGCCGGAGGGCATGATCGACCGTATCAACGCACTGGCGGAATAAGCCCGTCACATTGACCGGTTCCGGGCCTGCCCTCGACGGCAGGCTCGGTGCCAACAGGATCACGCATGTCTTCTTCGCCATCGAGACCGACCCACATCCTGCGCGCCCTCGCGGATGCGGTGCCTGCAACCCTGCTGGCAGCGATGTTCGTCTGCTTCATCATCCAGGTGTTCATGCGTTACGTCATGGACAGCCCTGTCGGCTGGACCGTCGAGGTCTGTGTCATCGCCTGGCTCTGGATCCTGCTCTGGGGCCAGTCCGTTTCCGCTGAAGAACAGGACGAGATCCGCTTCGACATCCTCTACGGGAGCGTCTCCTCCGGTGTGAGACGGTGGTTTCGCATCGTCTTTTCCCTGCTGCTCGTGGGTATCTACGCTTGGTCGCTGCCGGCGCTCTGGGATTTCGTGACCTTCATGAAAATCCAGGACACCTCCTATCTCGATATCCCCTTCAGCTGGGTTTACTCTGTCGCCTTGATCTTCTCCGTCGTGACGATCCTGCGTTACCTGCGAATTTTATGGGGGGCAGCACGCGGAACCGACACCGGCCAAAGTTCGGTTGACGAGCTCGGGCGCAAGGATTTCACCGAATGAGCTGGGAATTCGGCGCTGCGGTCGCCATGATCGTCCTGTCCGCCATCATCGGCCTGCCCATAGGGCACGCGATGCTGGCCTCCTCGGTGTTCTACCTGCTTCTGCAGGGTCAGGACATGTCCATCGCCTTCGAGCAGATGCTGACCGGTCTCTACGGGTCCTACGTCCTGCTGGCGATCCCGCTCTTTATCTTCGCTGCCGACCTCATGAACGTCGGCTCCTTGTCGGACAAGCTGCTGGACTTCTGCCGCGCCCTGGTGGGTCGCTTCCGCGGGGGGCTCGGGCATGTCAACGTCGTCTCCTCGCTGATCTTCTCGGGCATGTCCGGCTCCGCCATCGCGGATGCGGTCGGCATGGGTCGGATCATCATCAACCTGATGACCAAGGACGGCAAATACCCGGGCGCCTATGCCGGGGCGATAACGGCGGCCTCGGCCATCATCGGGCCGATCATCCCGCCCTCGATCCCGATGGTCCTTTATGCACTCGTCTCGGACACTTCGATCGGGTTCCTGTTCCTCGGGGGGGTGGCGCCGGGGCTGATCCTGGGCATCCTGCTGATGACGATGAACGCCTGGCAGGCCCGTATCCACGACTACCCAGTGGAAGAGCCTGTGCCGCTGCGCGAGTTGCCCGGCATCACGCTGCGCGCGGTGCCCGCTCTGCTGATGCCCGTCATCCTGCTGGTCGGCATTTATGGCGGCGTGACAACCCCCACGGAGGCAGCGGCGCTGGCCGCGCTTTACGCCTTTCTGGTCTCGACGCTGTTCTACCGGTCGGTCAGCCTGCGCCTCGCCTACGAGACCGTGCGCAACTCGGCCAAGTCCACGGCTGCCGTGGGGTTCCTCATCGCCGGGGCGCTGGCGTTCAACTACGTGGTAACGATCGAACAGGTGCCCAACGTGATCCGCGATGCGCTCGGCGATACCGAACTGACGCGCATTACCTTCCTGCTGCTGGTCAACGTCATCCTGCTGTTGCTGGGCTGTCTGCTGGAGGCCAACGCGATCCTGCTGGTGATCGTCCCGATTTTCCTACCCACCGCCGTTTCGCTCGGGATCGACCCGGTGCATTTCGGCGTGATCGTGGTCGTCAACACGATGATCGGACTGGCGACGCCGCCATACGGCCTGCTGCTTTTCGTCGTGACCTCGATCACACGATCACCGATCCGCGAGACGATCCGACACCTTCTACCTTTTCTCGCCATCATGATCGCGGGATTGGGAATAATCACCTTCGTGCCGGACATCGTGCTCTGGCTGCCGCGGCTCTATGGCTATGGCGGATGACCTTTCGGAGACCCCAATGGACACGATCCTGATCATTAATGGACCCAACCTCGACATGCTGGGCACGCGCCAGCCCGAGGTCTACGGCTATGACACCCTGGCCGACGTTGAGTCGCTCTGCCAGCGCATCGCCAAGGACGAGGGCGTCGCCATCGACTTCCGCCAGAGCGACAGCGAAGCCGAGATCATGGGATGGATCAAGAAAGGGCGCGGGACGACAGCGGGCCTCATCCTGAACCCCGCCGGCTTCACCTCGACTTCCATCGCGATCCTCGATGCGTTGCTGATCTACGACTGTCCGATCATCGAAGTGCATATCTCGCCGCTGTTCCGGCGCGACGAGTTCCGGCACCTCAGCTACCCATCCAAGGCCGCGTCAGCCAAGATCGAAGGGTTCGGAATCCGCGGCTACGAATTCGCCCTGCGCAAGCTGGCCGAATGGGCGCGCGGCTGAGCTGGACTTATTTGAGCCTGCAAAGATACGGCAGGATGCGTTCAAAGCGGCTCGAAACGCCGGAGGAATCTTTCGAACCTCTGATCTGGAGCGCCTCGCAAACACATTGCAAGCGACGATTTTCGATCTGTATGGCTATGCGCATAGGATAGATCTTGCCGACCGAACAGAGCGCCTGACCGACCATATAGCATGCGACGGCGGAGCAAGACCGCAGGAACGCGCGCGTGAAGGCTAAAGTTAAGCCGCCAGCAAGTCCTGCTCCAGCTTCTCGAACATCCCGGCATCCTGCTCGGCATTTTCGAAGAGATGGCCGTAGACATCCATCGTCATGGTGATCGACGCGTGACCGAGTAGCGTCTGGATCTTCTTGGGGTTCCAGCCCTGCTCGATGAAGAGGGACGCTGCCGCGTGACGCAGCGCGTGGATGGCGAACTTCGGTTTGCCGTCAGCATCGACGTCTCCGTTCGCGATCAGCATTGGCCGAAAGACGCGGTTGTAGATGTTGGCGTAGTTCTGGACCTTGCCGGCCCCGTTCGTGAACACGAGTTTTTGGGGCGACGCAGGGCCTTCTGCCTGCCACTCGGTCAGCGCGCTCTTGACCTTGGGCGCCATCGGGATGTCGCGGTAGCCCGCCCGGCTTTTGGGCTTGCCGATCTCGCAGGTCTCGTCGGCCCGCTGCCGCACCTGGATCACACCGCGGTCGAGATCGACGGCGT
>Ga0208934_1000388_pt1 | contig 22329 bp, 17 predicted proteins | sample MalvirDeepMed_s2_FD_184243 | JGI IMG/M metagenome (GOLD analysis project Ga0208934, IMG submission 184243) | Marine viral communities from the Global Malaspina Expedition - Malaspina viral metaG DeepMed_s2 (SPAdes) (version 2) | ecosystem: Environmental > Aquatic > Marine > Oceanic | place... | reverse complement strand
ATGTTCTGGTGGGTGCTGCCTCAGGCGGCAAAGCCATTGCGGTTCTCGGTGGTGCCCTGTCTATCGGCGCGGTTGAGCTCTACCACGCAGCAGGCGTAGATAGTCTGTCTGACTCTGCGCTGTCGAGCAACAAGGCAAAGCCGCTCGATATGACTCGCGATATCGATGAGAAATTCGCTGCTCTGGTTTTCGACGCCAGCGGTATCACCGACACCAAGGGCCTGCGCGCGCTCTACGATTTCTTCCACCCGACCATCCGCAAGCTGACTGGCCACGCTCGCGTTCTGATTATCGGTCTGGACCCCGCCTCCTGTAAGACACCGGCTCACGCGGCGTCCCAGAAAGCTCTGGAAGGTTTCACTCGCAGTGTCGCCAAAGAAATCGGCAAGAAAGGCTCCACCGCCAACGTACTGTGGATGGCACCGGGTGCTGAGAAGCAGATCGAATCCAGCGTCAAGTTCTTCCTGTCACCCCGCTCGGCTTACGTCGACGGCCAGACTGTCGTCATTGGCAAAACCAGCAAACCGGCCACCGCTTCCAACCCAGCTGCACCGCTGGCAGGAAAAGTCGCTCTGGTTACCGGTGCTTCTCGTGGTATCGGTGAGTCTATCGCTGAAACCCTGGCTCGCGACGGCGCAACGGTTATCGGTCTGGACATTCCGCAGGCCTTGGAACAGCTGGAAAACGTGACGAATCGCATCAAGGGCAAGGCCCTGGCCTGCGATATCACCGACGAGAAGGCGCCCAAGATCATCGCGAAATTCATCAAGGACAATTTCGATGGTGTCGATCTGGTCATCCACAACGCCGGTATCACCCGCGACAAGACCCTGGGTAACATGCCAGAGCACTTCTGGGATATGGCAATTGCGGTTAACGCAACAGCCGAAGAGCACATCGACGAAGAGCTGCTTTCTCAGGAAATTCTGCGCGAAAATGGCCGCATCGTCTGCGTTTCCTCGATCAGCGGTATTGCCGGTAACTTCGGCCAGACCAACTACGCTTGCGCCAAGAGCGGCGTAATCGGCTACGTAGAAGCCATGGCCAAGCAACTGAAGAATGGCATCACGATCAACGCCATCGCACCAGGGTTTATCGAAACTCAGATGACAGCAGCCATGCCGGTCACGATTCGCGAAGCCGGTCGCCGCATGAACAGTCTGTCTCAGGGCGGTCTGCCGGTAGACGTTGCTGAAGCAATCGCCTGGTATTGCAACCCAGGTTCCGGTGGTGTCACCGGCAACGTGGTACGGGTTTGCGGTCAGTCACTGATCGGTAAGTAAGTCGCGGCGAGAGCCAGACACAAAAATCCCCGGCTGGTCCGGGGATTTTTTTTGCCGCTTTAAAGCGGCGGGAAGCTCACTGCCAGCCAATGTCGGATAACCACAAAGAAACCGATGGATAACGGCGGGAAATTACCAGTCGCGTGAACTAAGCAGGTTCGGAAAATCGTCGGACCAGAGTCGCTTGGGCGACAGACGCGCAAACGCTGAACTCAAAGGAATTCACGGAGACGAAATATCAGGAAGGTATGGTGGGTGGTGCAGGGATCGAACCTGCGACCCTCGGCTTGTAAGGCCGATGCTCTCCCAGCTGAGCTAACCACCCGAGAAAAGAAATGGCGGAGCGGACGGGACTCGAACCCGCGACCCCCGGCGTGACAGGCCGGTATTCTAACCAGCTGAACTACCGCTCCGCGAAAGCTCTGATACGACCGTGTGTAACGGCAGGCCCGGGGCAGGACCCTGATCAGAACTGGTGGGTGGTGCAGGGATCGAACCTGCGACCCTCGGCTTGTAAGGCCGATGCTCTCCCAGCTGAGCTAACCACCCAAAACCCTTGTGAAACGCCCCGTTAGCGGGCCATCTCGATCAAGTGAGACGCGCATTTTAAGCATTTCGACCGGGGTGTCAAACGTTTCGCTCACATTTTTTGCCAAGCTGAGAATTCAGAATGGCCACCACCCGCCGTCATCTCCCTTCTGCCGCCGGCGCTGTTCAAGAACCTTCTCATACTCGGCTTTGCGGGCAGCGATCTTGCGGTCAGTTTCCGGAGCATCTGGACCCTCTGCGAAGGGCCAGTACCAAGGCGCAGGATCTGCACGCCCTTCCTTTACAAGGCGGTCAATTTCCTCTTCCCGCTCCTGCTCAAGACGCTCCATGTCGCGTTCGTAGTCGACATCCTGATTCTGTTCGACGATAGACCGTCCGCCATCGTTTATGGCCACCAGTTCGCTCACCATGAAACGGGCCGTCAGCAATTCACCGGATTTCAGCGCTACAGATTCTGGCACAAGCCTCAGATCACCGGAGGCCAATGGGTCGTCTGACGATAATTGACTGGCGACCGAATCCGGCTCGCTCACTTCACTGTAGCGGAGGTAGTAAACCTGGCCCGGTTCCACCCTCAGGTCGGCATCGGCAATACGGCTGAGGCTGAACCATCCGATCCCCTCGAATCCGGCCAGCGGTCGGCGCATGTCGATGTGTCGCACGCCTGGCGACACTTCCATCCAGGTGTAGCCCGCATTGCGAAGGTTGAAGTAGTGCTGATCATCAATGTAAACGCTGGGCGCCTCGATCTCGTCGTCGCCCCAGTAGGAATCTGTGCGGTAGAAATACAGCAGCGCGTTGTTCTGATCCCATTCACTGGCCGCCAGCGGCTCGAACACGGGTCCATTGACTTCGCGCAGCCATGCGCCTGTGCTTTTGCCGTAGGACTGATAAAACGCGCAGCCGGAAGAACCCAGGAAAGTCAGCCCTACAAGAGCGACCAACAGAGATTGCCTGATCATTGTTATCGTTCTCACCATAGATTTAGGGAGTCCTGAATTTACCCCTCACCACTCTCGCGGCATCAGATGTTGATGCCCCAAAGAGGATTCGGTATTGATCCAGGACGCCAATTTTACGCCGGCCCCAGTGCGGGCTGGTTCAGGGATAGAACTTCCGGTTGCCGGTCGTCCGCTCGCCGCTTGAGCGGATACTAGCAGGCTGACCAGCTCTGCAATGAGAGCTGGCGCAAGAGGTGGAAAATCCGTTAGAAATGAGATTCTCCAGATGCTGGACTTACTGCCGGAGCGAATCCACTTCGTTGCTGAGACGCATCAGACGCGAGGTAATCTGAGCACGGGAGGCATCTATGGCGGCAAGCGTCGACTGCATGTCGTTTACCTGGGCGGATAAGCGGTTCACCGAGCGCTGAAGCTGATCCGTATCGCCACCGGAGGGCGCCGCCTGGCGGATGCGGGTAGCGAGTTCCGAGCGGGCCAATTCCGATTCCTGCTTCAGACGGGCTACTTTCTGATCCACCATCGAACCAATACCGCCAAGCTCGCTGGTCATGCCCTGGATTTTTTGCTCCAGCGAACTAATCGTATCGCCACGCTGGTTCACAGTAGAACCAAGGTCCGACACCATCTGGCGGAATTCAGCCAGGACCTTCTGCTGGCTGTCCAGCGCGCCGCGGAGCTGCTCCAGAGTTTCGTTCTGGGCAGACAGCGAGCGGCTGTGACTATCCACGGCTTCGCGCACGGTTTCTAAATTGCTGCGAAGGGCTTTCAGCGCCGACGCGTTATCACCGGTGCTCGCCTGAGCCGTGGCTGCCGTTTTTTTGGTGTCCGCCAGTCCTTTATCCAGGGTCGCCAACCGGGAATTCAGAGCACCTACCTGAGAGCTGGTGCCTTCACTGGTCGCTTCGAGACTGTTGCCGGTCTCCTGTAACTGACCTTCGATACGCGCGATGGCGAGTCGACCCGTGCTCTCCCAGTCTTCCATTTTCAAAACGCCCTGGTTCAGCGCCGCCTGAAGCTGCTGCTGCTGGAATATCAGATACCCCACGGCGCCAACCAGAGCGAGAAGCACCAGCCAGACAGCCACTCGCCCGCCGGCAGACCCCGATGCTTGGCGGCGTTTGCCCGTTCGTTCTGTGGCGTATCCGGAACCTCTCAACTCATCCTGATCGGGACGTATACCTTCCATGCTTTTCCTTCTCACCTTGAGGCGTCTGTTCGAGTGGTGTTGGCTGGATGACGTGATCATTGGCAGAACGCTCGCGGCGGCGTTCGATCACGTATGCAACAAGAGCCTGATGATACCGTTACCGAAGGCGAGGCCCAAGCGCTCACTATTTGCATGGCCTTGAGGCAGACCATAAAATGGCGCGCTTAATGAAACCTCTGTAGGGAAACCAGTATGACACCAGTGGTCGGGCTCATTATGGGGTCCAGCTCTGACTGGCCAACAATGGAACATGCAGCGAGCATGCTGGATAAACTGGGCGTCTGTTACGAAACCCGGGTTGTCTCTGCACACCGCACTCCGGATCTGATGTTTGACTATGCCCGCTCGGCTGCCGGTCGCGGCCTCCAAGTCATCATCGCTGGAGCTGGCGGCGCGGCGCATCTGCCGGGTATGGTCGCTTCGCAAACCCCTCTGCCCGTGCTGGGCGTACCGGTTCAGTCCAAAACCCTGAATGGCCTGGACTCACTGCTGTCCATCGCCCAGATGCCCGGCGGCATTGCGGTAGGTACTCTGGCGATCGGCAAGGCCGGTGCAACCAACGCCGGTCTGCTGGCGGCTCAGATTGTCGGCCTGCAGGACGATGCCGTTCGCGCAGCCGTCGAGGAATTCCGGGCTTCCCAGACCGAGAGTGTGCTGAATCAGCCCGATCCGCGGACGGGCCACGCGGGCTCCTGATGGGCGTCCAACTCGCCGCAGCCTGGATGGGTGCGTCTTCAGAAGCAGCTTTGCGGGCACCGAAGCAGAGAGAATCCATGACACACCACGGCGCTGTACCCGCCTGAGCAATCCGACCGGAGAGACCACCTCATGAAAATTGGCGTAATGGGTGCGGGCCAGCTGGGCCGGATGATGGCGCTGGCGGGAACACCGCTGGCTCATGAATTTCTGTTCTACGACACCTCAGGCAGCCCAAGCGTGGGCATTGGCGAAGTCATTATCGATAAAACCGGCGCTCAGGCGGCAGCCTTTGCCGAAAGAGTCGACCGCATAACCTACGAATTTGAACACTTGCCAGTGGATGCAGCCGAACAGGTAGCCGAGCTTAAACCGCTCCACCCTTCCGCTCGCGTGTTATCCATTTGCCAGGATCGGGAAAAAGAGAAAAGCCTGTTCAAGGAGCTAGGTATCCCAACCCCTCGCTGGCAAATTGTGCGCAGCGCAAAAGAGCTTGCCAAGGCCGGAGAGACGCTCGGTTTTCCGGTGGTGGCCAAGTCATGCACCGAAGGGTACGACGGCAAGGGGCAAGCCGTACTTCGCTCGGCCGCAGATGCCGATCAGGCCTGGAATTCGATAGGCCATGATCGCCTGATTGTCGAAGCCTTCGTGAATTTCAGCCGAGAGGTTTCCATCATCGCCGTACGCAGCGAAGCGGGTGAGATCCGGGTCTATCCCATCGCTGAAAATGTCCATCACGAAGGCATTCTGCGGTATTCCCTGGCTCCCGCTCCCGGGCTCAGTCAGGCGGTGCAGGACGATGCTTTCTGTTTGATGAAGCTGCTGCTGAACGAGCTGGACTATGTGGGAGTGCTGGCGCTTGAGCTGTTTGAAACGGACAGCGGCTTACTGGCGAATGAAATGGCGCCCCGAGTCCACAACTCTGGGCACTGGACCATGGACGGTGCGGTTACGAGCCAGTTCGAGAACCATGTACGCGCGGTGGCTGGACATCCTCTGGGCGATACATCGCCGCGGGGCTACAGCTGCATGGTTAACATCATCGCAGAGCATGGCGATCTTGGGCGTCTAATGGAGCTGCCCTACGCGAAGATTCACCTTTATGGCAAAGCGGCTCGCCCGGGCCGCAAGCTCGGCCACATCAATGTACTGGCTGACACCTACGAGGAACTGCTCTGGCGAGTCGCCAATGTCGCCCAGTTTTTGCCAGGAGCACCGGAGTTTCAGTGCAGTCTGCACAAGAGCACGCCTGTGCGGGCAGAAGATTAATTCTGAGCCGCCTGGCCAAGGCGGCTGTTTTCGTACACTTTCTGCACAAACTCCTTCTAGATACCGGCTAAGCACTGTTCATAAGAGATGAAATCGCAGAAATCCTCGCTTTTGGCCTTGAAAACGCCTTCCGGAACCGCATAACTTAAATTGCCAAGCGACGAACAGCTGAATGGTCGTGTTTAAGGCGGCGCTAAACCTTTGCGTTCTTTCGTTTTGAGCCGGCATCACGTTGAGTCATTGTGCTGCCGTTCATCCAGAAGTTCGTGATCTGCGTAGCCTTCACACGAAGCATCCAAGTCGAGGAACCTTCAGCCAGACATCTCTCGGGATGTCACTGACCGCTCCGGTCGGCGTTCATGGAATTTAGAATGGAGCCAATTCGGGCTCTACATAGATGAGAGAAAGGGAGAACGACCTCATGGCATTTGAACTACCTGCCCTGCCTTACGAAAAAGACGCGCTCGAGCCACACATCTCCAAAGAGACTCTGGAGTACCACTACGGCAAGCATCACAACACTTATGTCACCAAGCTTAACGGCATGGTCGAAGGCACCGAGAACGCAGATAAATCTCTCGAAGAGATTATCAAAAGCGCCTCTGGCGGCCTGTTCAACAACGCAGCCCAGGTGTGGAACCACACCTTCTACTGGAACTGCCTGAGTCCGAACGGTGGCGGTGAGCCGACTGGCGCAGTCGCCGATGCAATCAGCAAAGCTTTCGGCTCCTTCGAAGATTTCAAGAAAGAGTTCAACGAGAAAGCGGCTGGTAACTTTGGCTCAGGCTGGACCTGGCTGGTGAAGAAGTCCGACGGCAGCGTTGCCATCGTCAACACTGACGACGCTGCGACGCCCATCACCACTTCCGACGTTCCGGTTCTGACCGTCGACGTCTGGGAGCATGCGTACTACATCGATTACCGCAACTCCCGTCCTGACTACCTGGCGGCATTCTGGAAGCTGGTGAATTGGGACTTTGTGAACAAGCAGTTCGCCGGCTGATCGGTAGCTCGTAATGGAGGGTGTCATTTTTCGCTGAAGTTGCAGCGATAATCACCCACTGGAAAGCCCATCGAATGATGGGCTTTTTTTGATTCTTGAACATTGTCGCAAGATGACTGAAACCGCTTAACCATGCGCGCGGGGACCACCTCTCAAATTCGGAAAAATCTTCCCTAAGTGCCCAACCTGCCCGCACCTTCGCCCTCATATCGACTAAGCTAATGAGAGATATCGCACATTCGCTGATTGCGTGCATGGGAAGCCCTTCTGGGATCGGCAATCGAACATCCCGAATCGAGCCAATGACTAAAAACAAATCACCTATCGGACAACAGCTTGGTCGCAAGCTGCTGCTCAGAATCACAGTCCTCGCAGCGCTCATTGGCGCGGCGTTGGCGATTCTGCAGGTGACGGTGAACGCCAGCAACGCATCGAATTCACTCAACGAGCGCGCCAGCGGTCTCTTTGGTCTGGTAGAACAGTCCGCATTACTGGCAGTCCAGAAAGGCGATGCGGTCCTCGCCACAAGCTCTGTTGCAGGTCTTCTGAATCAGCCCGATGTCATCCAGGTTCTGTTAAAACAGTCCAATGGCACACGACTCACAGACTTTCAGAGGCCGCCGGTCGATATCTGGTACCGATCATTGACCGATCGCATTTTTGGCCATGAACGAGTGTTCAGTCATCACATCCGATCCAATCCTTCGGTAGAGAATCCCGACGGCATCGTCCTTCTGACCCTCGATACACTACCCACGGCGAGGCAATGGTTGTATACGTCGTCGCTGGTCATCGTTTCCAGCATGAGCCGGGCCATTATTATCGGCTTACTGCTCTATCTGCTGTTTCACTACCTTGTCTACCGCCCGATCATCTCGATCATTCGCAACCTTCCAGAGGTAGACCCTGACAACCCGGAACGAGCACTCCTCAAGGCCCCGGCTGGTCATGAACGCGATGAGCTTGGCCTGCTTGTGGATCGGACCAATCAATTATTAACGACGATTTCCGAGCATGAGCGCCAGCGCCAGCAGGTGGAGGAGCGAGCCAAGCGACTGACCCAGTACGACCAGTTGACAGGGCTTGCCAGTCGGGAAACGCTGCTCGGGCTGCTGATAAGCGCTATTGCCGATGGCCGCAAAAACCGCCGAAAAATGGCGGTGCACTGCTGTGGTATCGATGAATTCAAGAATATTAACGACCAGTACGGCTATGGCACCGGCGACCAGGTACTTCAGGTGGTCGCTGAACGCCTGTCGGATATCAACAACGGCCACAACCTGATCTGCGCCCGGTTGGGCAGTGACCAATTCGTTCTGGTTGAGCGCGATCTGACGGGCAGCTATCAGGCCGCCGCTACCGCTGAATGGCTGCTTGAAACCATTGCCCGGCCAGTGCGCATTGGCAAGCGCGACATCCATCTGACCGGCACCATCGGCATTTCCCTGTTCCCCGACGATTCGGAATTTCCAGACCGGCTGTTGCAGCGCGCAGAACAGACCATGAATCTGGCCAAGGCGGCGGGGCACAATCATTTTCAGTTCTACGTCGCCAGCCTCGACACAGAAATCCGCGAGCGCAAACAGCTTGAGCGCGATCTATCGGAAGCGCTGCGAAACAACCAACTGTTTCTGCTCTATCAACCGCAGATCAGTTTCGCCACCAACCGGGTTATCGGTGTCGAAGCCCTGCTTCGCTGGCATCACCCAGAGCGCGGACTGATCCCTCCCGATCATTTCATCCCGCTCGCCGAGCATAATGGCTCGATCATCCAGATCGGTGCATGGGTTCTGGCCGAAGCCTGTCGGCAGGCAGCGGCCTGGGAAGAGGCGGGGTACTCCTTACGGATGGCCGTCAACCTCTCTGCGGTGCAGTTACGGCAAGCCGATCTGCTGACCACGGTGCTGGATCTGCTCGAACGCTACAAAATAAAGCCCGGCAAGCTGGAACTGGAGGTCACAGAGACCTCCTTCATGGAAAATCTCGAAACGGCCGCCCGCAAGCTCGAGGAGCTGCGCAATCTCGGCGTCAGTATCGCAGTGGACGATTTTGGTACGGGTTACTCTTCCCTCACCTATCTCAAACGGATGCCCGTAGAACAGTTGAAGATCGACAAGCAGTTTGTTCATGATCTTCTGGCAAACGATGACGATACCCGGATAGCCAATACCATCATCGATCTCGGAAGAAGCCTTAACCTGTCGGTTATAGCCGAAGGGGTGGAGACGGAAGAACAGGCGGCTTACCTGAAGACGCGAGGCTGCCAGATCGGCCAAGGGTATTACTTCAGCAAACCGCTGGCACCGGATCGCCTGCGCCACTTCGTTGATCAGTTCAACGAGAACAGCCGTGCAGCTCAGAGCCTGGGTGCGCTCGAATCGACGCCCGTGATGCCAGACTCATCCACGAAGCACTGAGGCCGCTCCCGTCACCAGCTATTGGGCATGACAGCGGCATGGCAGCCAACACGCAACCAGGAAGGAGCCACCCGTACATGAGCATTCGCACTCTCGTCGGCCTGGCGGTCATTGCCGCCGTAGTGATGTACATCATCCACCTCTACAACACTCTGGTATCACTGCGTAATCAGGTTAAAAACGCCTTTTCGCAAATCGATGTGCAGTTGCAGCGTCGTCATGACCTCATACCCAATCTGGTCGAAAGCGCCAAGGCCTATCTTTCCCATGAGCGCGAGACACTCAGCCGGGTCACGGAAGCCCGCAATGCTGCCGTATCCGCCCAGGCCGCTGCTGCGGCCGATCCCTCGGACGGCAAAAAGGTCCAGCGGCTGGGCACTGCCGAAACCCTGCTTAACCGCGCGCTGGCCAACTTCTATTCTGTAACCGAAGCCTACCCTGACCTGAAGGCAGACAGCACCGTTTCCCAGCTGATGGAGGAGCTGACGACCACCGAGAATCGTCTGGCTTTTGCGCGCCAGGCATTTAACGATAACGTGATGACTTACAACACTTTCCGCGAACAATTTCCGAACAATTTTGTCGCCGGATTCTTCTCTTTCAAGGAAAGCGCCCTGCTGGAGCTTGAAAATCCGGACGCCCGTCAGGCTCCTACCGTCGCCTTTTAGAGGCTGAGCCATGAGCGCCAGCTCATTTTTCCAACGCCAAGCCAGGGCTCGGAGACTGACCGCCTGGCTGGTCGTTCTGTTCCTCATTGCCGTCTTGCTGATTACTTTTGCGGTCTGTGTCGTTGCCTATCTAGCGACCAGCTTCAATCATCAGGACGCCGACTTTATTCACTGGCTGACCGGGCGTCTCGGAATCGTTACGGCGCTGTGCGCGGCAGGTGTTATCAGCCTCGGTTCACTGATCCGCTGGATAGATCTGGCGGGTGGCGGTAATCGGGTGGCGGCGATGGTGAATGCCCGTCTTATTGACCCCTCATCCCGCGAGCCGGACGACATCCGGCTTCGCAACGTCACCGAGGAGATGGCGATCGCCAGCGGTGTCCCGGTGCCCCAGCTTTACGTCATGGACCGGGAATCCGGGATCAATGCCTTTGTGGCCGGTTACAGTCCCAACGAAGCCGTTCTCGTCGTGACCCACGGCGCCTTGACCAAGCTCTCACGTAGCGAACTGCAGGGTGTGGTGGCTCACGAGTTCAGTCATATCCTCAATGGCGATATGCGCCTGAACGTCCGCTTGATTTCTTTGCTGGCGGGCATACTCATAATCGGAAAAGTTGGCCATTTTCTTTTGCACAGCGGCACGAGACTCAGCACCTCTAGAAGAAGCCGTAACGGCACTCCCCTGCTTTTAGTCGGTCTGGGTCTCGCCGCAGTAGGTTATATCGGCGTGATCTGCGGCCGACTGATCCAGGCGGCCGTCTCCCGACAGCGCGAAATTCTCGCCGATGCTTCAGCGGTGCAATTTACCCGTAATCCGGAAGCCATCGGTGGAGCACTCTTCAGAATCAGCCAGGAAGGTAGCTATTTCCGTCATACGTTTAACGCCAGCGATCTGAATCATCTGTGTATAGGCGAGACCGTTCGCATCCGGTGGGCAAGGCTAATGGCTTCCCATCCGCCGATTGAGGATCGCATCAAGCTCATTTCGCCGGGATTGCTGGCCCTGCTGCGGGCGCGCTCAAGAACGGCGCAGAATGTGACGGCGACTGACGCCGAAGCGACATCAGAACAGCCTGTCAGCCAGTCGACAGGGAGCGCCGCTCTCTCGGGCTTTGCTCTGGAGCCTATGGAGCTGCCAGCCAAGACACTCACCAAGGTTGGCACCTCTGCTGGCAACAAGTCACCTCTGCCTACTTATCCGTCGCCAACAGCCTTTGCGGGTACAACAAGCGCTTCGGGCGAGAGCTGGGCGCAGCAATGGCTGGCCACCCTGCCGGGTGAATTCCGCGAACGCCTGTACCAACGCACCGGAGCCATCCAGTTCTGCTATGCGCTGATCAAAGGGGACTGGCAGGAATCCGGTGGGTCTTTTTTTGACCAGGTCGGGCCGCAAGTAGCCGTTCTGATCCCCGACCTGCCGTGTATCGAGTGGTTTCAATTTATTATTTCCCAGCTCGGTGATGAGGTCCGTTTCCCAGCCCTTGAGCTGGCAGTACCGGCTTTGAAAAAGCTGGACCCTGAGGAATGCCGGGTTTTTCTTGAAATCGCAAAACGGCTGATCCGCGAGGACGCAAAAGTCACCCTGTTCGAGTACGCGCTATACGGCTATCTCAAGCGGCACCTTGGTCGACAGCCAACCAGAGCGGTACGTGTGCGGTATCGCCGCTATGCCGAGGTCTCAGGTGCACTGCATACCGTCATGAGTCTGCTTGCACGGGCCTCAAGCCACGACGATCCCGATGAGTCGGCACGGCTTTATCAAGCGACTATGTCAGGATTCGCCGGCGCCACAGCGACGTCGAAGACACCAGCGGCCAAAGTTACGCTGAACGAACTGACTGAAGCACTGAACCAGTTACGCCACCTCAGCCCGATGCTTATCCCTGCGGTACTCGAAAGCTGTAGCCAATGCGTATTGGATGACGGCCGCATTAACGCTGCAGAATACGATGTTCTGCGCCTGCTCTCGGACCAGCTGGATTGCCCACTCCCACCGCTGGTAGCCGATGCGAATACTCTGGACAGACCCATTCCGTTCGTTGTTAGCGATGTTCCCGTGCCAGCGAGCGGAGATTGAGCCAAAATACGGCCCAGCCTCTTCGCTGCTTGGAACACCCTCTTCACTGAACACGCTCTACCTGCTTCTATCCACGTCTTTGCACACCGATAGACGTCTTCGCACTCCCAAGGCACTGGTGTCGCATGGCAGATCCGACCGTCAGAAACAAAAAACCCAGAGACTTGTGATCTCTGGGTTTTATCTCGGGCTTTCGTCTCTGGAGGGTTTTTGAACCTAAGCACATAGGCTCAAGGTAACCCCCTCCATCTCGGGCACCGCCCCGGCGGCGCCCTTCAACGTCTTACTCACCTTGTTCTTCCACTCTCTGTCTCAGAGCCGGGTTGAATAGGGCATCACCCGTAGGACGTTGCTCAATTTTGGGCATACCCAGCTTCTCACGAACACCCAGGCTGACTTCCCAAAGCTGATCCAGCTTCTCGTCGGCCATCGCGATGGCCTCACCCTTCTCAAGAATGATCTTGGGGCGCAGGAACACGAGAAGATTACGCTTTTCCTTGCTCACGGATTCTGAGGAGAACAGGCGGCCCAGCAGCGGGATGTCGCCCAGCAGGGGGACCTTGCTCTTGATGACTCGATAGTCGTCTTTGATAAGGCCACCCAGCACAACCATCTCGCCATCATCAGCCAGAACAGTCGTCTTGATCTCACGCTTGTCGGTGACAATATCCGCAGCATTTTCAACGCTGTTGGCGATGTCTTCCGTCGTCTGTTCAACGACCAGTTTAACGAGACCATCGGCGCTGATCGTCGGAGTGACATTCAGGGTCAGACCGATGTCGCGACGCTCAATGGTCGTAAACGGATTCTGCAGACCGGCCGAGGTATTGGTGGTCTGACCGGTCACGAACGGCACGTTCCGACCGACGATGATTTCCGCTTCCTCGTTATCCAGCGTGACGATACTGGGTGTCGACAGCAGGTTGGCAGCGGTAGAGGTCGAAAGCGCCTGCAACAGCACGCCCCAGGTTACGCCATCTTCGTTACGCTGACCGATACCCAGCGAAAGGCCACCGGCAGCCGGCGCAACCAGAGATTCCTCAACAATGGCACCGAGGACGGTACCCAGGCTGGTGCCGAAGTTTTCAAAGTTGGTGCCAGCAATCGGCGTTGCAGAGCCGCCAGACTCATCAGCAACAGCAGCCTGGATACCAAAATCACGACCGAGTTCGTCACTGACTTCAACAATGGCGGCTTCGATCAGCACCTGGGCGCGACGGATATCCAGCTGGTTGATGATCAGCTCGACCTCGCTCATGAGTGAAGGCTCGGCACGAATGACCAGCGCGTTCAGACCCTCATCAGCGAAGATCGCGAAGCCCTGGCTGTTACCACCACTGTTGGAGCGTGAAAGCGATGAAGCACCGCTGCCGGCAGTGGGCTTGCCGCCGTTATTTTCATTGACGACTTCACCCATAATTCCTTTGAGCAGTTCGCCGAGGCCCTTGGCGTCTGCATGCTTGAGACGAACCACTTTAGTTGTACCGCCAGAGGCCGCTGGCTGATCCAGTTTGCGAATCAGCGAACGCATGCGATCACGGAACGCATTGTCGCCACGCAGGATCAGACGGTTGCTGCGCTCGTCAGCGGTGATTCCGTACTTACGGCCACCGACCACGATTGATCCACCGTTCTGGCCGTTGCCGCCGAGTTCATCGGGAGCCAGCGCCTGCAGCATGTTAACCACATCGCCGACCCAGGCATCTTGGAGCTGAATGACTTCAATCTCGTATTTGGAGGGGCTATCCAACTCTTCGATGATGCCCTCGATACGGGCAATGTTGTTAGCGTGGTCACTGATAATCAACGCGTTGGCCGCCGCAACACCGGCCAGATGACCGTACTTGGCTACCAGCGGACGCAGAATAGGCACAAGTTCCAGGGCATTGGCGTTGTCGATCTGAATGACCCGGGTGATCAGCTGTTCTGAGGGCAGTTTGTCGAATCGGGTCAGCGTTTCGGCGGTCTGCTTTGCATCCACCTGCTGGACGATCTTGACCACCTCTTCACCGGGAATGGCGGTGAAGCCGTGAACGTTCAGCACAGCCAGGAACAGGTCGTAGATTTCGTCCTTGTTCATCGGTGCGCTGGAAAGGACAGTTACTTTGCCCTTGACGCGAGGGTCAACAACGAAGGTGTAACCGGTGATGTCCGCAACCTGAGTGACGAAGGCACGAACGTCAGCATCCTTGAGGTTAAGGCGCCATGTTGCCTCTTGGGCCCAACTAAAGGCACTCAAAGGCAGCAGTAGGGCGACAACGAGTCCCCGCAAAAGGTTGGTTTTATTGTTTGACATGAAAAAATCGCGTCCTGTTTCGGTTCTTCAGAATCACTGAGGCAGAGTGTAAGTCACGGTTAGCTGACTACTATCCCTTTGTATATCAATTTGCAGTTGCTGTGCGTTGCGCCATTCCTCAATCATTGCGGCATCCTGTTCCACATCCCCGAGAGATTGACCATTTATTGCAAATATCGTGTCGCCAGGCTTGAGTCCCGCCGCGCGGAACATAGGGTAGGAACCATCGAAGACGTAGCCTCGTCCATCCGGTCCCGGCTTGAGACCGTACTTGGCCAGTGCCGCAGCGCCCTGCTCCTGAAGTTCTTGCTGAATACCTGCAATATAGTCCTCTGGTGAGCGTTCACCAGTTTCTTCGGGTTCAGCCTCCTGCTGAGTCGCCAGTGCAGCACCCTCTTCGTCAAAGTTGAGAGATTCGTACTCACCACCTCTGCGAAGGATTATGCGACCGGGCTCCACTTCCATAAGTTCCGCATCGCCGGGAAGAATATCGCCGATTCGATAGTACTGCGTATCGCCGTTTGATCCTGACACTATAGCACCTGAGTCTTCCGGCTGCGCCCCAACGAGGACGCCCTCAAGCTTGAGTCGCAGCCGGGTTTCCGGCGCGCTGCGCTTGACTGATTCCGCCACTGGCGTACCCGCGCCGGGCTCTCCAAACATCGGATACGTAAACAGAGCGCGCGTGTCGGCGCCTGCGGCAGGCGTTGTGCCGCTGGTTTTCTCCAGGGTCACCGGCGGCGTCTGAGTCCACAGCAGATCCCAGGTCACACGCGCCAGACTGATGGCAAGGTTTAAGACCAGCAGAATCGACAGAAGGTTGGCCAGGCGGCGTGGCAGCGATGGCCATTTGAGGGACAGACTTTTGACCGCAGGCATATCTAGAAGCCCCCCGGCATAAGCGGCTGCCGGATGCGGAACACCACATCATCCGGTTGCCCCAGGCCCGGTAGAGCCTGGCCTGCCAGCACGACGAGCCGATAGTAGGCGGAGGCTTCAAGCATTCCGTCGAAATAGATATTGGCGGCCGCGACTGGATTGGGCTTGTTCTGCTCAAGAATTTCCAGCACCAGACGGTCAGCTTCCGGGACCAGAGTCATCTCCATTGGTGGGAAATTCGCAGATTGGGTCTCTAGGCCCTGTGGCCAGGTCACGGTGCCGCCCGGCCAGGTTGCACGGCCTTGACCATCTGTTACGCGCCCGTTTTCGAATGTCAGCCCAAGAGTTTCAATCGTCACGTTTCCTTCGATCATCGCACCACCGCTGGCAGCGATCTGATCAGACCAGTCCGACACGTTGACGTTGCCTTGCGCATTGAAACGGATATCACCGGGATAGGACACCGCCAGCGAACCCTCAAGGCGAGAGTTATCGATAGCGATATCCAGATCGAGCGGCACCGACAGCGCGAAGGGATTGATCCACCCCATATGCCAGTCGAGCGAAATGGGTTTACCGAGCGCGGTCAGTCCAATCGCCCCACTCCAGACTGTTCCAGTGATTGAGTTGACCGTCACGTTGTCCGGCAGAGGAACATTTTCGGAAACCTGCTTCCAGACCCAGCCTGCGGGTATGGTCGCAACCACAGCGACGACATAGACGATGAGGCCGAGCAATATCAGCAGTATGACCTTGCCAGGTCGGATGAAAGACTTCTCTGATATGTCAGCCATAGTTTGCCAGCAGAAAAACGCTTGGTGCGGTTATACAACGATGCCAGCGTGCGCAATCAATGAACCCGCGTGAATCCGGAGGCTTTACCCACGGCGCTTACATCGAGTTTACGTCACATTTACATCTTGTCTGGAAGACGGAGGGCAAGGAGCCCCATAAGGGCAGGAGTCTAGCAAAGCGCAGCGCTAAATCCATGCAAGATATAAAAAACCCCGCAGTTTCCTGCGGGGTTTTTCGAGATTTTCCGAGTCAGTTCTCAATCAGAACGACCGGAGGACAGCGGGCATTTACATCATGCCGCCCATGCCGCCCATTCCACCCATGCCGCCCATATCAGGCATGCCACCACCGGCTTTATCGTCTTCCGGCTCATCGGTGATCATGGCTTCAGTGGTAATCATCAGGCCAGCAACGGATGCCGCCGCCTGCAGTGCAGAGCGGGTTACCTTGGCCGGATCGAGAATACCCATTTCGAGCATGTCGCCGTAGGTTTCAGTGGCGGCGTTGAAGCCAAAGCTGCCTTCGCCGTCGCGAACTTTCGCTACAACAACAGACGCTTCACCGCCAGCGTTGGAAACGATCTGACGCAGAGGCGCTTCCATCGCGCGACGCAGGATGTTGATACCGGCCTTCTGTTCTTCGTTATCTACAGATACCGAATCCAGAGCTGCAAGGGCGCGAACCAGGGTTACACCGCCGCCAGGCACGATGCCTTCTTCAACCGCAGCGCGGGTTGAGTGCAGCGCATCTTCAACGCGGGCTTTCTTCTCTTTCATTTCTACTTCAGAACCGGCGCCAACCTTGATAACGGCAACACCGCCTGCCAGCTTGGCCACACGCTCCTGCAGCTTCTCCTTGTCGTAATCGGAGGAGCTTTCTTCGATCTGCTTGCGGATCTGGGAAACACGACCCTGGATGTCGTCCTGGCTGCCAGCGCCGCCGATCACCGTGGTGTTTTCCTTGGTGATGTTGACACGCTTGGCGGTGCCCAGGTCGTCCAGGGTGGCACTTTCCAGAGAGAGGCCAACTTCTTCAGAAATCACAGTACCGCCGGTCAGAATGGCGATGTCCTGCAGCATTTCCTTGCGACGGTCGCCAAAGCCCGGTGCCTTAACAGCCGAGACTTTAACGATACCGCGCATGTTGTTAACGACCAGAGTCGCCAGCGCTTCGCCTTCAATGTCTTCAGCGATAATGGCCAGCGGCTTGCCAGCCTTGGCGACGCTTTCCAGAACCGGCAGCAGTTCGCGGATGTTAGAGATTTTCTTGTCGACCAGCAGGATGTACGGATCATCCAACTCGGCGCTCATGTTGTCCTGATTGTTGATGAAGTACGGGGACAGGTAGCCACGATCGAACTGCATACCTTCAACGACGTCCAGCTCGTCTTCCAGGCCACGGCCTTCCTCAACGGTGATAACGCCTTCCTGACCCACGCGCTCCATGGCGTCGGCGATCAGCTGACCAATGGTCTTGTCGCCGTTAGCGGAGATGGTTCCCACCTGAGCGATGTTCGCGCTGTTGTCGCAGGGCTTGGCCATCTCGCGGATGGCTGCGACTGCAGCCTGGGTACCTTTGTCGATACCACGCTTGAGGTCCATCGGATTCATGCCCGCGGTCACGCTCTTGATGCCTTCGTTGACGATAGCCTGGGCAAGAACGGTAGCGGTAGTGGTGCCGTCACCGGCGTTGTCATTGGTCTGGGAAGCGACTTCCTTGACCATCTGAGCACCCATGTTCTCGAACTTGTCGCGCAGTTCAATTTCCTTGGCGACCGATACACCGTCTTTGGTAACGGTCGGGGCGCCGAAGGACTTGTCCAGCACGACGTTGCGGCCTTTGGGGCCCAGGGTCACTTTAACCGCGTCGGCCAGAACATTTACACCTGCGACCATGCGCTTGCGGGCGTTGTCGCCAAATTTGACGTCTTTAGCTGCCATATCAGTAATTCCTATTCAATAAACCAAACGTTCGTCTGTCGAAAACGATGATCAGGCTTCGAGCACGCCGTAGATTTCGTTTTCGCTCATGATGAGGAGGTCTTCACCGCCGATCTTGACGGTGTTACCGGCGTATTGACCGAATACCACGGTATCGCCAACCTTCACCGCCAGAGCACGGGTCTCGCCGTTTTCGAGAATGCGACCGTTACCCACCGCCAATACTTCGCCCTGAGAGGGCTTTTCCTTGGCGTTGCCTGGCAGAACGATACCGCCAGCGGACTTCTCTTCCTCTTCCTTGCGGCGTACGACAACACGATCGTGTAGCGGACGAATTTTCATTGCTTGGTTTCTCCAGTGTCAGTCTGTTGTGACATTGACGTTTAAGTTGAAAGGACCGCACGGGTAAGCCTCTGTTTTATAGAGATTATCCTGTGCGGATTTCATTGGTGGTTTGTAGATGGGGGCCAGTGCCAGCATTTCAACAGCACGGGGCCAATTTTTTTTACTTTTTCTCCACGCGACGGTCTTCCCGCTTTTCAGTTCGGGAATATTCGCCCTCAATGACATCGTTATCGTCAGACGAGCGGGAGGATGGCCGGGAGAAAGGGCCTTCAGAAAAAGGGTTCCGGGAGAATGGATCTTCAGAAGAGCGCCCTTGAGAAAACGGCCCGCTTGAGAATCCACTACCAAACGATGTCCCTGACCGCCCACCGCCCACTACCACCAGATGCTTGATCACCTGACGCACGAAAAGGTTGCGGGTGACCGGTAGCAGGCACGCGAAACCGATGGCATCCGTCACGAACCCGGGCGTTAACAATAGCGCACCACCGACCGCCAGAATCAGGCCTTCAGCAACCTCTTTTGCGGGCAGCTCGCCGCTGTTCAGTCGCTGGTTAGCGCGGAGCAGCGTCGCCAGTCCTTGCTGACGCAGTAGCGCAGCCCCAAGAATGGCGGTCAGCAAGACCAGCGCTACGGTGTTCAACACGCCGATCAGAGAACCCACTTTGATGAGCACGACCATTTCAATGACGGGCAGCACGACGAAAAGAACAAACAGGAAGCGCAAGGTAACCTCGTGAGCAGACAGACTATTCTGATTCCCGGAGCGGAACGGTGGACCGAGATTCGTGCCCCCGCTCTGCTATACTCCGACGCTTTTCAGGCATATGTTCCCTAATTCATCGGGCCGAATGGCGGGACTTCAAGCCCTGCAGCGCCCGCATTTGGCTCTATAGGCCAGAATGACCATTCACAAGGCTGTTTTATGCTGTCGCGACTGAACGGCAATCGCACCTTCCAGGCTTTCGCCTCCTTCCTCAGCCCCCCCGTTATTGCAATGCTCTTTCTGGGCTTTTCCGCGGGGCTCCCACTGCTTCTTGTTGGCGGCACTTTCACCGCCTGGCTGAGAGATCTGGGTGTGGAACTGGCGACTATCGGTTTCCTCAGCTGGGTCAGCCTGGCGCATTCCATCAAGGTTTTCTGGGCTCCGATTGTGGATCGAATGCCCCTGCCGCTACTCACTCGGGTGCTGGGCCGGCGTCGAGCATGGATGCTGGTTTCCCAGTGCTGCATTGCCGCAGCACTGGCGGCGATGGCCGTGACCGACCCAGTCGCGGAGCCTTTCTGGGTGGCAGCCATGGCCGTCGTTGCAGCCTTTGGCTCGGCAACGCAGGACATTGCAATTGATGCCTTCCGGGTAGAAAAAGCGCCGCCAGAGCAGCAGGCCACTATGGCTGCCAGTTATGTCACCGGATACCGGGTGGCCATTCTTGCCGCCGGAGCAGGCGCGCTGCATATCGCCGGGCTGGTCGATTGGACGACCGCCTACCTGAGCATGGCGGCGCTGATGGGCGTTGGCGTCATCACAACACTTATCGTCAGCGAGCCTAAAGCCGCACAGTCAGTTGCCGCCAGAATGCCTGGTGCGGAAATTGGCGTTGGAAAGTGGCTGGTTGATGCGGTGGTCCACCCCTTCTCGGATTTCTTCCAGCGCTACGGCAAGGCTTCGCTGGCCGTGTTGCTGTTCGTGGCAACCTTCCGGATCAGCGACATTTTCATGGGAGTTATGGCTAATCCGTTCTACCTGGATATTGGCTTTACCAAAGCTCAGATTGCCAATATCGCAGCAGCTTTCGGTCTGGCGATGACCCTTGGGGGTGCCGCACTGGGAGGATTGATGGTGGCCCGGTTCGGCATAGCCCGCATCCTGCTGTTGACGGCCTGCCTGGCACCGTTAACTAACCTGGCGTTCTCCGCACTGGCGTTGATGGGCCCCGACGAAGCAGGACTCACACTCGCCATCGTCGCCGATAACCTGACCGGTGGTATCGCAATCTCGGTGTTCATTGCCTACCTCTCCAGCCTGACCAATACCGCTTACACCGCGACCCAGTACGCACTGTTCAGTTCGCTGATGACGCTTCCCGGCCATATCTTCGGTGGCCTGACTGGCCTGCTGGCTGAATCGGTCGGCTGGTTCGATTTCTACCTGATCAGCGCCCTTACCGGCCTGCCGGCAATATTGCTGGCCATCCTGCTTTTGCGGGTGGCGCATCCAGACCGGCCACGACGCCCCGCGTCTGAGCAAGACAGCGCTGCGGGGGATACGGAAAAGACCGTTCTTTGATCAATCCCGGAAATTGTTGAACTGCAAAGGCAGGTCGAGGTCGGCTTCTTTGAGAAGCGCAATAGCGGATTGCAGGTCATCGCGTTTTTTGCCGGTTACCCGGACTTTGTCGCCCTGGATGCTGGCCTGGACCTTCAGCTTGGCGTCTTTGATCATTTTAACGATCTTCTTCGCCTTGTCGGTTTCGATCCCCTGCTGGAGAGTCATCGAACGCTTGATCTGTTTGCCTGAACGCTGATCATCGGTTTCACTCAGTGCACGACTGTCGATACTGCGCTTGGCGAAGGACATCCTCAGCATATCCATCAACTGCTCAAGCTGGAATTCTTCCTGAGCGCTGAGGGTGATGCGAGTGTCGTCCAGCTCAATGTCAGCTTCTACATTCTTGAAGTCCCAACGGTTGCCCAGCTCCCGCTTGGTCTGGTCGACGGCGTTGGTCACTTCATGCATGTCGGTTTCGGAAACAATGTCGAATGAAGGCATGCGATATCTCCCTGAGGTAGCCAAAGGACGCAAGAATACCGCGAACAGGAACGCCATGCTCGCGCAAGGGCGTTCTGAATGGCTCAGGAACGAGCGGCTGGAGGCAGACTGAGCGTGTGAAACGTCACAATCACGCCGGCTCGTCCACCCCGGCGTCCGCAGTCCCGGTATACTCCGCCGTTTGGCAGTAAAGTCTGCTTCCAAAGCCTCGGTGAGATCGAACCTCGAAGGCTCTGGAAGCCGCGTAAGTTTCACCTGTAACGAGCAACTCAATGGCTAATCTGGATCTCTCGATTCTCGTCGTCGATGACGCCAAATTCAGCAGCATGGTCGTCAGCCGCACGCTCACGAAAGCCGGCTACCGCGATGTGCGAATTGCCAACAACGCCCGCGCGGCGCTGGAAATGATGGAAAGCCGTCCTGCCAGTTTGCTGATTGCTGATTGGCTCATGCCAGAAATGGATGGCCTGGCCCTGACAGACAAGATCCGGCAAATCGACGAACAGCGCAACCATTACACCTACGTGGTGCTGCTTACCGCCAAAGAGAGCGTGGCGGCGCTGGCCGAAGCCTTTGATCGAGGCGTAGATGACTTCATCTACAAATCGGATATGTCAAAGCAGTTACTGCCACGAGTGTTCGCCGCTGATCGCCTTGCCGACCGGCAGAACGCGCTGCTTAGCGCCAATGCCCTTCTCGTTGAAAATAATCGGGATCTGGAAGGCCGGAACTTCATCGACCTACAGACCGGCCTGAGCAACATTCGCTATGCCCGCCGTCGCCTTGAAGAATGCCTGCGACAGACCGAGGCCAGGGGCGGCGCCACCGCCTACGTGCTGATTGGAATCCGCAATTGGGGATCCATCCGCCAGCAGTACCGACCAACGATCATCAATGAACTCGCGGTCGGCGTAGGCCGCCGATTAACTCACCTGATTCGGCCCATGGATATGCTGGCCCGTGTTGGCGAGAACGAATTTGCCGTGGTGGCCTACTTCAATAATGCAGAACTCTGCACTCCCCAGGCTTTCCGTCGCATTCTCGATGGCGTGAACCACAACCTGAATCAGTGACTCCGTTTTTAATATACCCGCCTGAGCACCAGTCAGGCCAGGCTGTGCATTATTTTGGATGGAGTCAGGTTATTTTGGGCAGGAGTGCGTAATCCGAGCG
>Ga0208934_1000377_pt1 | contig 22880 bp, 23 predicted proteins | sample MalvirDeepMed_s2_FD_184243 | JGI IMG/M metagenome (GOLD analysis project Ga0208934, IMG submission 184243) | Marine viral communities from the Global Malaspina Expedition - Malaspina viral metaG DeepMed_s2 (SPAdes) (version 2) | ecosystem: Environmental > Aquatic > Marine > Oceanic | place... | reverse complement strand
GTCGATCTCGGTGTCGGTGATGTTCACCTGGCCGACAAAGCGCGCCTGCACCAGTTCGCGCCAGCCAAGACCGGCCCGGACGAAATCGCGGAAGGTCTGTTCCGCGACGCCGGCCCCCTCCAGCGCCTGCACGAATTCCTCGCGCGTCAGGTTGGCGCGGCCGGCGAATTCCGACATGCCATCCAGAACGTCCTCTTCGGACAGCACGATGCCCGCCTGCTGCACCGCCTGCAGGCGGATGCGGTCGTCGATCAGCTGTTCGCGTGCCGCTTCGGCGGGATTGCCGGGCGCGTTCAGCACCTGGTTCATGCGCGTGCGCTGATCGAGCTCGTAATAGGTGACCACCGAATCGTTTACGACGATCGCCGGGGAAAACAGGTTCTGCGCCGATGCGGCACCGGGCAGCACCGTCGTGGCCAGAGCCACGAAGAGGACCAGGGGCGGGCGGATGAGGAGGGCGATCAGTAGCTGCATGAGCGGCGGTACTCCTTGGCGCTGCCGCCGGTGCTGAAGCCTTTCAGCGCGACGGTCAGGCCGAAATCTGTGGATGGTTCAAGGTTAGTCGATGAGGCAAAGCGGCGCGAGACCGAAAAGTTCACCTGCGCGCATTCGTTCTGGTATTCAAGCCCCAGCGCCGCCTTGGCGAAACGCCGGTCCGACAGGTCGTATTGCCAGCTTGCCTCGCCGGTCCAATGCCGGTTGAGGTCGTAGCGGCCGTCAAAGCTCCATTCCGACACGCTGCCCTGCCGGTTCTCTTCGGGGTCGTTGACCAGCAGCAGGTAGGAAGCCGAGAAATCGAACCGGTCGGCAACCCAGCCCGCCCGGGCCTCGGCCTTGGAAAAGCGCAGATCCTCCAGGTCGAGCAGCCCGCGGGTCGAAAAGTTGAGGCCCGCGGCGTTCTGGATATAGCCGGCGATCAGGTAGTCCGAGACGCGGCTGTCCATGCCCGAGGAGCGGGTGAAGTCGGGCTCGTCCTCTTCGCGCCAGACCCGGCCCAGGGTCAGCCCGGCGCTCCAGCCCGCGGGCGCGTCGCGCAGGAACCGCAGGCCCACGGCGCCGATGCGCCCGCGCTCGCGGCGATCGGCGGCGGGAAAGCGCGACAGCGACAGCAGGTTGCCCTGGTCCAGCTCCACCCCGGTGCTTTCGTCGTTGGCCTGGCCCAAGCGCTCGCCCCCGACCCAGCCCAGCTGCGCCACCGGTTCCAGCAGGTAGCGGGTGCCGCCGTACCCCTGCCGGATCAGCGGCCAGCGCAGTTCCAGCGACGCGGCGGGGGTGATCTGGCTTACCCGCTCCGGTGTGGTGCTGTCCTGGTCGGTCCAGAAGGCATCGGCCCAGATGTAACCCTCGGCCCCGAGCCGCAGCCCGCCCGCGAGGGTCCAGCGGTTGCGCCAGCTGAGCTCTGCGGTGGTGCGGGTGACGTCGCGGCCGTCGACGATGAGGTCGTCATCCGTCCCGTCGACATCCAGGTCCGAGGGCCGGTAGTGGTTGTGCGCCACGGCGCCGATGCGGAATTCGCCGGGGATGCGCGGAAAGAAGAACCGCCGTTCGGCGCGCAGGTCGGTGATGATCGACGGCTGGCTGACGTCGGGTTCGTCGTCGCGCAGGGATTCGGAATTGGTGATCCCGGCGGACAGCAGCTCGTTCCAGCGCACCCGGCTGAGCGTGACTGTGGAATACAGCCGGTCGCTGTCGCCGTAGCCGTAATCGCTGAGATAGGAATCGTCGGTGGTGGATTGCAGCGAGAAGTCGAGCTTGAAGTCCCGGCCGAGGTCGAATTCGCCTTCGGCAAAGAGATAGCCGCGCATCTCGTCCCGCAGCAGCGTGTCCCGCGACAGCGCGCCGGTGAGGGTGATGCGCCCGTTGCGGAAGGCCTGTCGGTAGCGGCCTTCGAATGTCTGTGTCACCGGTGAAAAGTACGGCGTGATCGTCACGTCGCGGTGATCGCCGATGGGGATGAAGTAGGGCACCTTGATCCCGAACCCCAACAGAGACGTCGAGCGCACCGACGGAATCAGGAAGCCGCGGGCGCGCTCCAGCGTCGGGTCGGGCAGGCGCATGTAGGGCACCCAGAAGATGGGCACGCGGCCGACGCGCAGGCTGGCATTCTCGAAATAGAGTTGCCGTTCCTCCTGGTCGTGGACGACGCGGGACGCGCGGATCTGCCAGAGCGGGGCCTTGGTGCCGCAGACCTGGCAGGAGGTGACCGCCACGCGCGACAGCTGCGTGTAGCGGCCCTCGACCCGCCGCGCCTCGACCGAGGCGAGCTGCAGCTGTTCGTCGAGCACCATCCGCGCGCCGCGCAGCAGCCCGTCCTCGAGGTCGGAGCCCAGTTCGCCGCCGTCGGCCAGCAGTACGTTGCCCTGCGGATCGGTAACGCGCACCGGGCCGTCCAGCGACAGGCTGTCGGTGCTCTGGTCATAGACGATGCGCGTGGCGGTCAGACGCGTGCCGTCGTAGAGCGCCTCGACATTGCCTTCGGCGATCAGGCGGCTCTCGCCCTCGATCAGCACGCTGTCGGCGACCAGCAGGGCGGCATCCTCGGTCTGGGCCGCCGTGTCCTGCGCGCGCAGCGGCAGGCTGGCCAGGGCGGTCAGGATCAGGGTGGCAAGCGCCGTCCGGGACCAAGGCCGCATCAGCCGTCCTCCATATGCAGGATCAGCCCCAGCGCCAGCAGCAAGGACGACAGGGGCGGGACCCAGGCAGCCATGACCGGAGTGATCTGGCCGTTCTCGCCGAGGATTTGCGCGAAGTTGCGGATGTAGTAAAGCCCGAAACCCAGCAGGATCGCCGCCAGTACCGCCACGCCGGTGCGCCCCAGCCGGCTGTGCCGCATCGTAAAGCCGGCGCCGACCAGCACCAGAGCCACAAGGAACAGCGGTCGCGCCAGTTCCATCTGCAGCCAGACCTGATGCCTGCGTGCCGAGAACCCGGCGATCTCGAGGTCCGAGATGAAGGCCGGCAGATCCCAGATCGACACCGACGACGGGTTGCCGAACCGGTCTCGAATGCTGTCCTGCGTCAGGGTCGAGGGAAGGCGCAGCAACCCGTAGGTCTCTGCCTGGGTTTCGGGATTGCCGCCGCTGCCCAGCGGCCAGGATTTCGCGTCGCGCAGCATCCAAGCGCCGTCGTCCAGCCGCGCCTCCGCCGCCTCGATCCGGCGGATGGGGCCGCCGCCGGGGGCATAGGCGACGAAGGTGACCTCGTAGAATTCCGTGGCCGACGGGTTGGCCCGCGAGGCGCGGATGACCGTCTGCGCGCCGCCATCGCCCTGCCGCAGCCACAGCCCGTCGGCCCCGATCGACAGCGTGCTCGCGCCGCCGTTGTCGTAGCTTTCGGCCAGGTCGCTGTAGCGCTTCGAGGTGGCGGCGACGATGGGGTTGAACATCGCCACCGACAACGCCCCGACCACCAGCGCCACGCCCACCGGCCCGATCAGCGCCGCGAGGCCGGGCCGCCCGGCCGCCCGCGTCACCACCAGTTCGGACGACCGCGCAAGGCCCAGGAAAAGCGCGATGGCCGACAGGATCACCACCAGCGGCAGCAGCTGGTACAGCGACTGCGGCGCGTTCAGCAGGGTCAGTTGCAGAACCTGCCCGAAGCTGACCGTCTCGTCGAACATGCGCAACTGCTCGACCAGGTCCAGCAGCGCCACGAACAGGAAGAAGACGGCGAACATGCCGAGGAACACCCACAGGAAGCGGCGGGCAAAGTAGTAGTGCAGGATCACGCCGCCGCCTCCCGGTCCGGGCCGCCGGAGGGCGGCGCCGCGCGGGCCGGGCGGAACGGGCGGCTGGCATGGTGCAGCATGCCGATCGCCAGGCCCAGACCGACCACCGTCGGCAGGTAGATCAGCGGCCAGAGCGCCGCGTTGCCCCGCACCGGGTCGGTCACCGCCGATTCCACCAGCTTGACCACCACCAGAAGGAAGATCGCGCCGACGATCTGCTTGCCGACGCCGAAGCGGCTGAACCCGCCGAGCATCAGCGTCGAGAACCCGATGAGCGCCGCCACCACGCTCAGGAGCGGCTGCTGGAACCTCGAATGCAGCTCTTCCAGCACCTCGCCTAGCGTGTCGTCGGCTTCTTCCGCGATGGCCGCGGGGTCGGCGATCAGTTCCCTGGTCGGGATGTCCTCGATCTTGCGGCGCTTGTTGCCCTCTGCCGCGATCAGCGAATTCACGTTGTAGGTGAGGTCGGTGAAATTGGTGGTCGACAGCGTGTCGTCCCCGGCCTGGTAGGTCTGCGCCAGCCCGCTCTGCATCACCAGCTTGGCGCCTTCGGCGTCACTGATCAGGAAGGCGCGTTCGGCGGTGTAGCTGACCGTCCGGCCGTCCTGGCGCCTGTCCGACAGGAAGACGTCGCGCAATTCGCCCTCGGGCGTGATTTCGCGGATGTAGAATGTGACGCGGTCCGCCGGATGCAGGAACATGCCCTCGCGCAGCAGCCGCGCGCTGACCGATCCCGAGATCTCGACCTCGCGCTCGCGCAGCTGGGCGTTCGAGTCGGGCACGAGGAAATGCGTGAGCACCGTCATCATCAGCGCCGCGATCAACCCGAAAACCAGCACCGGACGGGCCAGCCGCCACGGAGAATAGCCGGTGGCCTGGACCACCGTCAGCTCGGATTCGGAGCTCAGGCGGTTTGTGACGTAGACCGCGGCGGCAAAAGCCGCCAGCGGCAGCACCAGCGCGATCACGTTGGGCAGGCTGAGCGCAGTGAACTCGAGGAACACGCCGGCGGAATGGCCGTCGGCGATCAGCCTGTCGAACAGGATCACGGCGCGGTTCACCCAGTAGACTGACACCAGCACCAGGGCGAAAAAGCCGAACAGCACCATGAGTTGCGACAGCATGTACCTGTCGAATCTGGCCAACACGGTCCCCCCAAACATCGAACCTTGCCGGACCCTAGCGGATCGGGTTCACGGGGAAAAGGTGGCTCTGGCCTTTGCCGCGCGTCGCCATTACCTCTGGGGCAACAGAAAGGACCTGCCATGACCGACCTGCGCCCGATCTCCTTCACCTCCGTGACCCTCGACGACCTGCCGGCGGCGGAGGGCCATGTCGCCGTCTGCGTCACGCCGGACGGCAAGCTGTCGCCCGGCGCGCGGCGGATCAACCGCCTGACCAAAGGCGCGCTGGACCGCGCGGTGCAGGGGGCCGCCTGGGAAAAACTGGGCGAGGGCGACGGGCTGAGCATCGGCTGGCCCACCGGCATGGCCGCGGAGGCGGTGCAGGTGGTGAAGCTGTCGCGCCGCCCTGCGGTGGAAGAGGTGCGCAAGGCGGGCGCGATGCTGGCGCGGCGCGCGGGGACCTCGGCGCTGCTGGTGCTGGCCGAAAGCACCCAGCGGGCCGAGGAGATGGCGCTGGGGCTGGCGCTGCGCGGCTACCGCTTCACCGATCACAAGACCGACAAGGGCGACACGCCCGCCGCGGCTGTGTTCCACTGCGCGAAGCCCGAAGAGGCCGAGGCCGCGGCGCAGACATCGCTTGCGCTGGCCGAGGGCATCGTGATGACCCGCGACCTGGTGAACGAGCCGGCCAACGTGCTCTCGACCACCGAATTCGCCCGTCGGCTGGAGGGTCTGCGGGACGTTGGTGTCGAGGTCGAGGTGATCGAGGAAGACCGGCTCGAGGAATTGGGCATGCGCGCCTTCCTCGCCGTGGGCAAGGGCTCGGTCACGCCGACGAAGCTAGTGGTCATGCGCTGGAACGGCGGCGACAAGGACGCCGCCCCGCTGGCGCTGGTGGGCAAGGGCGTGGTCTTCGACACCGGCGGCATTTCCCTCAAGCCCTCTGCGGGCATGGAATCGATGACCATGGACATGGGCGGCGCCGGGGTCGTGGCGGGCACGATGCACGCGCTGGCCAGGCGCGGCGCCAAGGCCAACGTGGTGGGCCTCGTGGGGCTGGTGGAGAACATGCCCGACGCTGCCGCCATGCGCCCGGGCGACGTGCTGCGGTCGATGAAGGGCGACACGATCGAGATCATCTCGACCGATGCCGAAGGACGCCTCGTGCTTTGCGACGTGCTCTGGTACGCGCAGGAGACCTACAAGCCTGCCGCTATGATCAACCTCGCGACGCTGACCGGCGCCTGCATCGTGGCGCTGGGGCATGACAAGGCGGCGGTCTTCTCCAACAACGACGATTTCTGCGCGCAGTTCCTCAAGGCCGCCGAGGCCGAGCAGGAGGGCGCCTGGCGGATGCCGCTGGCCAAGCCCTATGCCGACCTCATCAAGTCGCCCATCGCCGACATCAAGAATTCCGGCGGACGGCCCGCCAGCTCGATCACCGCGGCGGAGTTCCTGCACCGCTTCGTGAAACCGGACGTGCCGTGGATTCATCTTGACATCGCCGGTGTCGCACAGGTGCCGCGTGACCTCACGCTGTCGCCAAAGGGCGCCAGCGGCTGGGGCGTGCTGTCGCTGAACCGCCTGGTGGCGGAGCGGTTCGAAGGGTGACCCGATGGGCGCGGCCTATTTCTACCACCTGACCCGCCGCCCGCTGGAGGCGACCTTGCCGCAGCTTTTGGACCGCGCGCAAGCTGCGGGCTGGCGGGTGGCGGTGCGTGGCACCGATGCGGCGCGGCTCGACTGGCTGGACGAAAAGCTCTGGCTCGGTCCCGAGGACGGGTTCCTGCCGCACGGCCGGGCGGGCGGGCCGCATGATGCGGCGCAGCCGGTGTTGCTGACCGACCGTGCCGAGGCCGGCAACGATCCGGCCTGCGTCATGGCCATCGACGGCGCCGAGGTGAGTGCCGAAGAGGTCAGGCGGCTGGAACGGGTGTGCATCCTTTTCGACGGCAACGATGCGCAGGCGGTACAGGTGGCGCGCGGCCAATGGAAGGCGCTGACCGGCGCGGGCTGCTCGGCACAATACTGGTCCGAGGAATCGGGGCGCTGGGAGAAGAAGGCGGAGGCGTGAGCCGGACATCTCGAGATGTCCGGCACGTTTTTCTCGAGAAAAACGCATCTCTTGCGAAGAGGCCGGCCTGTGGTGCAGCGTAAATCTCGAGATTTTCGCACCGGTTTTCTCGAGAAAACCGATGCCGGGTCAGCGTTCGAGCACAAGTTTTCCGCCCGAGATCTCCAGCCGGTCGAAGCGCTGGAGATAGGACATGCCCAACAGGCTCTGCTGCATTTCGCCGGAATTCACATAGGCGCGCACATCGCGGTCGGTGAAGGGGCCGATCGACACCCGGTCGAGCGTCACCGAGGCCGTGCGCACAAGCCCGTTGGCGGTCATCGCCTCGGACAGATAGCTCAGGTCGCGGGTGCGCAGACCGGCCTTTTCGGCATCCTCTTCGGTCAGCACCATGCCCGTGGCGCCGGTATCGACCACGAAGAACGTGGGCGCGCCGTTGATGTCGAGGGTCACGTAATAATGCCCGTCGGGCGCGCGCGGCAATTCGATCTTGCCTTCCTCGGCAAAGACCGACTGCTGCGGGCGCACGGTCTGGCGGATGTCGTCCCAAAGCCCGATGGCCGCCACGGTGCCCAGGAAGATCAGACCCCAGGCCGCCATCTGCTGAAGCTTCTTGCCAATCGATTCGCGGTTCTGCACGAAGACCCAGAACACCAGTACCGCGCCCAAGAGCCCCAGATAGGCCAGATTTCCATATTCCATCGACGACATGTGATCCCTCCTCTTCAGGGGGTATCTAGGGTGCCGGAGGCTTGCGGAAAAGGGCGGCGTCAGCCCACGACGCCCACCGCGCGCAGCCCGTCGAGCACGAATTGCACCGAAAGCGCCGCCAGCAGCATGCCCAGAAGCCGGGTGACCACGGTGATGCCGGTCTTGCCGAGGGCGCGTTCGATCACGCCCGCCATCAGGAAGAACGCGAGTGCGATCAGCAGCACGCCCAGCATCACTCCCAGCACCGACACGATGCCGGTCGCGTCATCGGCCTGGCCCATCAGCAGGATCACAGAGGTGATCGCGCCCGGACCCGCCAACAGCGGGATCGCCAGCGGGAAGACGGAGGGATCGGGAAAGTCCTCTTCGGCCTCCGCGGTGTTCTCGCGCCGCCTGGTGCGCCGTTCGAAGAGCATGTCGAGCGCCGTCAGGAACAGCAGGATGCCACCTGCGATACGGAAGGCCGGCATGGAGATGCCGATGAAGCCCAGCACCTGTTCGCCGAAAAAGGCGAAGAGACACAGCAGCGCCGCGGCGATGGCACAGGCACGCAGGGCCACCGCACGGCGGTGGCGCGCGGTGGCGCCCGAGGTCAGCGCGATGAAGACCGGGGTAAGGCCGATCGGGTCCATCACCACGAACAGCGTGACGAAGGCAGAGATCAGGAAGGCACTGTCCATGGGTCCGCTTTAGGGGGCGGCGCTCTGCGAAGCAAGAGACGTCCAGGAAAGCCGCGCGTGGCGCGGCTACGAGAGACGCTGTCTCTCGTGCTCTCTGGAGTTTATCGGCAAGATGAAGCGGGGGGTGCGCCCGCGGCGGAGGGATCGCGGAGAGGGAGCGGCGTTGGTGTTTTCCGTACGGTCTTCTTGCCGCGTGCCGAAGCGGTCCGGCGAGGACAAGCGGGACACCGGTCGGATCGGCGCGTTGCATCACGTCTTGACGCGGGAGCCGCCACCGCACCCGAACCGATGGCGCCTTCAGTGGGCAACCGTGTGGTGGTCTTTTAGCTCGTGACGCCACATGAAGCGCGGCACGGCCTTGGCCGCCGGCGGGCTCAGACCGTTTCGGCGGCGTCGAGTTTTTCCAGCGCGGCCATCCAGAGCCCTTCGGCGCGGCCCAGCCCCTCCATGACCTCGGCGTATTTCCTGTTCCAGGTTTCGAGCTCTCCCTTGCGGCTGTCCTCGTAGAGCTCGGGATTGGCGAGTTTCTTCGCCAGCTTGTCGCGCATGTCGTTGAGCTTGGTCACGCGCTCTTCGCATTTTCGGGCCTCGGCGCGCAGGGCGAGAATCGCATCGCGGGAGGGGCGCGCGGGTTTGGCGGCCTCGGGCTTTTTCTGCGGTTTCGCGGGCTTGTCGGACGACAGAAGCATCTTGCGATAGGCCTCTAGGTCGTCGTCGTAGGGCGCCACGGTGCCGTCCTTGACCAGCCACAGCCGGTCCGCGACCATGCCCAGCAGGTGCATGTCGTGGCTGACCAGAATCACCGCCCCGGAATAGGCGGTCAGCGCCTCCACCAGCGCCTCGCGGCTTTCGATGTCGAGGTGGTTGGTGGGCTCGTCGAGAATGAGCAGGTGCGGCGCGTCGAGCGTCGCCAGCAGCAGCGACAGACGTGCCTTCTGCCCGCCCGAGAGCCGCCCGACCTCGGTATCCGCCTGGTCGGCGCCAAGGCCGAAGCCCGCGAGCCGGGCGCGTAATTTGCTGGGCGGCGTGTCCGGGCGCAACCGTTGCAGGTGGCTGAGCGGACTTTCGTCGATATGCAACTCGTCCACCTGGTGCTGCGCGAAGTAACCGATGCGCAGCTTGGTCGATCGGGTCATCTTGCCCGCCATCAGCGGCAGCCGGTCCGACAGCAGTTTCGACAGTGTCGACTTGCCCTGGCCGTTCTTGCCCAGAAGCGCGATGCGGTCGTCCTGGTCGATGCGCAGGTTCAGGCGGCCCAGCACGCGGGTGTCGCCATAGCCGGTCTCGCCGCCCTCGATATGGATGATCGGCGGCGACAGCTCGTCGGGCTGCGGGAAGGTGAAGACGCGCTTGGCGGCCTCTTCGGGCGGCGTGATCGTGTCCATCTTCTCGATCATCTTGACCCGCGCCTGGGCCTGCTTGGCCTTGGACGCCTTGGCTTTGAAACGATCGACGAACTTCTGCAGGTGCTCCTTTCGGGCCTGCTGCTTCTTCGCCATCGAGGTCAGCACCGCGCGCTGTTCGGCGCGCTGGCGGGCGAACTGGTCGTAGGGCCCGGTCCAATAGGTCAGCTTTTTCTCGTCGAGGTGCAGGATGCCGCCCACCGCGCGGTTCAGCAGGCCGCGGTCGTGGGAGATGATGATGACGGTGTGCGGATAGCGCGCGAGGTAAGCTTCGAGCCAGAGCGCGCCTTCGAGGTCGAGGTAGTTGGTGGGCTCGTCGAGGAGCAGCAGGTCGGGCTGGGCAAAGAGCACGCCCGCCAGCGCCACGCGCATCCGCCAGCCGCCCGAGAAGGCAGAGCAGGGCTGCTGCTGTTCGTCGTCGTCGAAACCGAGACCCTTGAGGATCGACGCGGCGCGCGCCTCGGCCGACCAGGCGTCGATATCGGCAAGCCGGGTCTGCACCTCGGCGATGCGGTGCGCGTCGGTCGCGGTCTCGGCCTCGGCCATCAGCCGCGCGCGTTCGGTATCGGCGGCCAGCACCGTATCTAGCAGCGAGGTCTCGGAGGCCGGCACCTCCTGCGCGACGCCGCCGATGCGGGCGCGGCTGGGCAGGGAGATGCTGCCGGTGTCCAGAACCAGCTCGCCGCGGATCAGCTTGAACAGGGTGGTCTTGCCCGCGCCGTTGGCGCCGACCAGGCCGACCTTGTGGCCCTCGGGAATCGTCGCCGAGGCCTCGACCAGAAGCGGCCGGCCTTCGACGGAATAGGAGATGTCCTTGATCTGCAGCATGGCCGCGCAATGCCCCAGCGGCGGGGTACTGTCAATGTGGCGCGCCGCGCCGCCGCGCGGTCTTTCCAAGCCAGACGCGCCATGCTATGGCCCGCGCCAATTGTAATTGCAGCCGGGCCGCGGGTCCGGTGCTGACCATGGAGCAGACGAAAATGGCCACCGAACGCACGCTGAGCATCATCAAGCCCGACGCCACCAAGCGCAACCTGACCGGCAAGATCAATGCCAAGTTCGAAGAAGCGGGCCTGCGCATCGTGGCGCAGAAACGCATCCACCTGACCAAGGCGCAGGCGGGCGAGTTCTACAAGGTGCATGCCGAGCGTCCGTTCTACGACGAACTGTGCGAATTCATGGCCTCTGCCCCGGTGGTGGTGCAGGTGCTCGAGGGCGAGGGCGCCATTGCCAAGAACCGCGAAGTCATGGGCGCCACCAACCCCGCCGACGCGGCGCCCGGCACGATCCGCGCGGAATTCGCCGAATCCGTGGGCGAGAATTCGGTGCACGGCTCCGACGCGCCCGAAACGGCTGCTGAAGAGATCGCCTACTATTTCTCGGGTCTCGAACTGGTCGGCTGAGCCGATAACTCGATGGGTTCAAGCGTGCGGGGGGCCTTACGGTCCCCCGTTTTGCTGTCTGGGGGCCAGAAAGACATGGCGGCCGCGAAGCGCCACCCTCGGCTTCATCTTGCCGATAAACTCCAGAGAGCACGAGAGACAGCGTCTCTCGTAGCCGCGCTAGGCGCGGCTTTCGGAGCGAAGCTGCCCGCATCCGCGGCATGTCCGGCGAAGGCGCAGATGCATCAGGTGTGGCCCTCAGTTCGGCCCGATCGCAATACAGCATTGACTGGCAAACCCGCTTCAGGCTGGCAGCACCTCTGCTCTGGCAAAACGCACCGCTGCGCTGTCAGGCGGCCATCGCTGTCGCGTGCTTCTCTTCAAAGTGCCGTCGCAGGATCGCGGCGTTCTTGCGATTGGCCTTGAAACCGACGTCGAAGATGTCGCCGACCAGCGGCACGAGGCCCAGAAACCAGTCGAGAAAGACGTTCCAGGCCATGACCGTTTTGCGATGCATGGGCACGCCCATGTGATGCGCCGTCCAGATGATGTAGGCAGCAGGCATCAGCGCCAGGGTGTCGCCGACGCCCGGCACGAGGCCGAGGATAGAATCCCAGCCCAGCCGGATTCGGGTCAGCGGCAGGCGAAAGGCGCTGTCCATACGATGGGCCAGCGCCTCTGCTTTTTCGACCCGTCTGCGGTCACGCTCCTGCGTCATGCGCGAGCAGGGCCGGTGCGGGCGATGATCCAGACGGCGTGAACAATGCCGGGGATGTACCCGAGGATCGTCAGCAGGATGTTGATCCAGAAATGCTTGCCGATGCCGACCTGCAGGAACACGCCGAGCGGTGGCAGGATGATGGCCAGGATAATTCGAATGAGGTCCATGGTTGAGGTCCTTCATGTTGCGTCTATTTGCGCTAACAACGCGGACCCCGTGCGATATGTTCCCGCTCAACCCCGCCGCGCTGGACCAAGGCCGATGTCGTCGAGAAAGGCCGCAAGCGCGTCCGAGGGCTGGTCGGGGTCCGCCGCGCGGTCCGCCTTGATCCGGTCGAAGGCGTCGCGGAGCGCGGCTTTCTCGGCGCCTTTGCAGTCGTTCCAGGGGCGGCCCTGCAGCGCCATGTGCAGCACGTAGTAGCCGATGAAATGCGGGCGTGTGCCGGCGGCGACCATGCGCCGGTAGGCGGCGTCCGCTCCCAGTGCGCGCAGGTCCTCGGCGCTGTGGATGCCCGCGCGGGTGCAGGCGGCCTCCACGGCGGGGCCGAGATTGCGAATGGTGGACACGGGGGTCTGGGTCATGGCGCGCTCGGGCAGGGACTTTCCGCAGTATGCCGCGTGCCGCGAAGCAGGAAAAGCGCTTCAGGCGGCGGAGCGTCGCGCGTCGGCGAAGGCGCAGAGCGTGCGCAGCGCGGCGGCAAAGTGGTCGTCCTCGATCGTCATCGCGACGCGGACATGGCCCGCTGCCGACAGGCCGAAACTTTCGCCGGGCATCACCGCGATACGGTGCGTGTCGAGCAGGGCGTTGGCGAAGGCCTCGCCGCTGAGGCCGGTGGCGCGGATGTCGAGCATGATGTACATCGCGCCCTGGCTGGGGATGGCGCGCAGGGTGTCGGACCCGGCCAGGATGTCCATGGCCAGCGCCCGGCGGCGGGAGAAGGGGGCGGCGACCTGCGTTTCGACCTCCGCCCCCTGGTTCAGGGCGAAGAGCGCGGCCTCCTGGATGTAGCCCGGTACGCCGTAGGTGGTGTTGGTTGCCAGTTCCACCAGCCGTTCGATCACCGCCGCGGGCCCCACGATCCAGCCGATGCGGCTGCCGGTCATGGCATGGCTCTTCGACATCGACCCGATGACCAGCGTCCGCTCTGCCATGCCCGGCAGGGCGCGGGGGCTGAGATGGGCGCCCTCCCAGACCTGGGTGTCATAGACCTCGTCCGAGACGATCCAGAGATCGTGCGCCTGCGCCGTCCGGGCGATGCGGTCGAGCGTCTCGCGGCCGTAGACCATGCCGGTGGGGTTGTTCGGGGTGTTGACCAGCAGCGACCGCGCGCCGGGGGCGGCGGTGTCCAGCGCCTCCTGCTGCGGCAGAAAGGCGTGTTCGGCCCGGGTGAGCACCGCGCGGGGCCGGGCGCTCGCCGCGCGGATGGAGCCGGGGTAGGTGGCGTAATAGGGGTCGATATAGAGCGCCGTGTCCCCAGGATCGCAAACCGCCATATGGGCGGCAAAGATTGCCGCCTGCCCGCCGGGCGTGATCAGAACGTTGTCGCGCGTCGTGGGCACGCCGGTGCGCGCCTGGACCCGCGCCGCCACCGCGTCGCGCAAGGCGGAAATGCCGGGCACCATGGCATAGCCGGTGCGGCCCGCAAGGGCCGAGCGGTGCATCGCGTCCAGGATGGCGGGGTCGGTGCCGATATCGTGCTCGCCGATGGTGAGTTCGGTCACCTGGGTTCCGGCGGCGACCATGGTGCGGGCCCGGTAGAACACATCCCAGCCGTCGGAGCCGCCGCCGTTGATCGAGGTGATGCGGTGAGACAGGTGCGGCATGAGGGACCTCTGGCATTCGGCGCGGGCTGACACTGCGCTTGTGCCAGAGGCCGGGCGGGCTCGGCAAGGGCGGGACCGGACAGGGCTGCCGGATTTCGGTGCGTAGGCCTGCGGATCGGTCGGCTGCGGAGTACGCAAGAGATGTGCAGGCCGGGCCAGAGCGTCTCACAGGCTGCATCCGCGCGCCGTCACATGGACGGTGCGGCACCGCTGCTTCGGTGCGGGCCCGGTGGGCCCTTTCCGGACGGCTTGGATGTGCCTTTGGAAAGACGGCTTGACCTGAAGTGCGCTTGAGGAATTAGCGTGAGTCGCGTCGAAGCTTAGAAAAGGAGGCGGACCGATGCCCGCACGACTGGAACATGTGAACATCTGCGTCCCCGACCCGGTGGCAACCGCTGCGGTGCTGGAGCGATTGTTCGATTGGCGCATCCGCTGGGAAGGCGTATCGCCCGGGGATGGCTATTCGGTACATGTGGGCGATACGGAGGGCTATGTGGCGCTCTACCGGCCCGGCCACGGGATGCAGGCGGCCGACCCGGGGCGGTATCGGCGCTGGGCGGGGCTGAACCACGTGGGCGTCGTTGTCTCCGACCTCGATCAGGCCGAGGCGCGGGTCCGGGCCGAGGGGTACGAGACCCACGGTCACGCCGCGTACGAACCCGGCCGGCGGTTCTACTTCGACGGGCCGGACGGGGTCGAATACGAGGTGGTGGCCTACGGGGCGTAGCTCTTCGTATCCTGGCCGGACACTCCTCGCTTGTGGGGGCGGGCGGGGAGTGCTAGGACATGGCCATGACCGCTGTGGCTACCCTCATTTGCTGCATTACCCGCTAACCCTTCTGGCGGGCCGGTCTTCTATTCCCAAACATGGACAGAGTTGCTAAGCCCGCCGCGACCCCGCGCGAGGACGGACTTATGGATATCACGCTCACCAACTCCGCAACCCGGAAGAAGGAGCGGTTCACGCCGCTCGATCCGGACAATGTGCGGATGTATGTCTGCGGCCCCACGGTCTACGACCGGGCGCATCTGGGCAACGCCCGGCCCGTGGTGGTGTTCGACGTGCTCTACCGGCTGCTGCGGCATGTCTACGGGCCCGAGCACGTGACCTACGTGCGCAACTTCACCGACGTCGACGACAAGATCAACGCACGGGCGGCGGAGAGCGGGCGCGCCATCGGCGAGATCACCGCCGAGACGACGCAGTGGTTCCTGGAAGACATGGGCGCGCTGGGGGCGCTGGAGCCGGACCACATGCCGCGCGCCACGCAGTACATCGCGCAGATGGTGGCGATGATCGAGGCGCTGATCGACAAGGGACATGCCTATGCCGCCGAGGGGCATGTGCTCTTTGCCGTGGACAGCTGGACCGACGGCTACGGCCGGCTGTCGGGCCGGTCGGTGGACGACATGATCGCCGGCGCCCGGGTCGAGGTGGCACCCTACAAGCGCAACCCGATGGATTTCGTGCTGTGGAAGCCGTCTTCGGTGGATCTGCCGGGGTGGGAGAGCCCTTGGGGTCGCGGGCGGCCCGGATGGCATATCGAGTGCTCCGCCATGGCCGAGGCGCTGCTGGGCAAGACCTTCGACATCCACGGCGGCGGCAACGACCTGATGTTCCCGCACCACGAGAACGAGATCGCCCAGAGCTGCTGCGCCAACGGTACGGAGAAGATGGCGCAGGTCTGGCTGCACAACGAGATGTTGCAGGTCGAGGGCAAGAAGATGTCCAAGAGCCTGGGCAACTTCTTCACAGTGCGGGATCTGTTGGATGCAGCGGTTTCCGGCGAGGTCATCCGCTTCGTGATGTTGTCGACGCATTACCGCAAGCCGATGGACTGGACGGAAAAAAAGCGGATCGAAGCGCAGAAAGAGTTGGGGAAATGGCATCGGATGAAGGGCAATGCAAAGCCTGGAGCGGTGCCGTCAGGCGTATTGGACGCTCTTTGCGACGACCTCAATACGCCCGGGGCAATCGCTGAACTGCGCAAGCTTGCCAATTCAGGAGACATTCCCGGTCTCTTGGCTGGAATGGAAGTGATGGGGATCAAGACGGTAAGCGACGACATGCTTTCTCTGATCCAACAAGGCGAGCGGGAGGCACTTGAACATGCCAAGACGCTTTTCACGGCGGCTCGAAGCACAGCCAAAGAGCGAAAGGATTTCTCCGACGTGGATCGGTTGAAGGCAATCCTGACCGCGGCAGGCGTGGAAGTTCGCGTGAGTAAGCAGGGAGTCGAATTGATTCCCCGCGAAGGATTTGACCCCTCCAAGCTGGAGGATTTGCAATGAGCGCGCCGGATCGCGCCATCAGCGTCCGGCCGCCGGGGGGGCGTGAAGCGCCCGCCCGGGGGGGCGGTCGGGCGCTGTCCGCGGCAGGGCCGCGGACGGGGTGGGTGCGGTGCGATGTGCTCTGGGCCCGAGCTGAGCGCCGGTTGCTGCGCCGAAGTGGGGGCCAGCCCCCACACCCCCGGAGGTTTAACCGCGAGTTTTGCACGGCAAAACTTGCGAGTGGCAAGATGAAGGAGGGCATGGGATGAGCCGGGAGCGCCTTTATCTCTACGACACCACCCTGCGGGACGGACAGCAGACGCAAGGCGTGCAGTTCTCCACCGCCGAGAAGCTGAAGATCGCGGCGGCGCTGGATGCGCTGGGCGTGGATTACATCGAGGGTGGCTGGCCGGGGGCCAACCCCACCGACAGCGCCTTTTTCGACACCGTGCCCGCGACGCGGGCGACGCTGACCGCCTTCGGCATGACCAAACGCGCCGGGCGGTCGGCGGCGAATGACGATGTGCTGGCGGCGGTGCTGAACGCCGGCACCGGGGCGGTCTGCATCGTCGGCAAGACGCATGAGTTTCACGTCGAGACGGCGCTGGGCATTGGGCTGGACGAGAATCTGGAGACCATTCGCGACAGTGTCGCGCATCTGGTCGCGCAGGGGCGCGAGGCGCTGTTCGACGCGGAGCATTTCTTTGACGGCTACCGCGCCAATCCGGCCTACGCGCTCGACTGCCTGCGCGCGGCGCTGGAGGCCGGTGCGCGCTGGATCGTACTCTGCGACACCAATGGCGGCACGCTGCCCGCCGAGGTGCGGCGCATCGTCACCGAGGTGATCGCTGCCGGAATTCCCGGCGACCGGCTGGGGATCCACACCCATAACGACACCGAGACTGCCGTCGCCGCGTCTCTGGCGGCGGTGGAGGCCGGGGTGCGGCAGATCCAGGGCACGCTCAACGGGCTGGGCGAGCGCTGCGGCAATGCCAACCTCGTGTCGCTGATCCCGACGCTGATGCTGAAGCCGCCTTACCGAGACCAATTCGAGATCGGCGTGACGGCGGAGGCGCTGGAGGGGCTGACGCGGCTCAGCCGGATGCTCGACGACATCCTCAACCGCGTGCCGCTGAAGCAGCTGGCCTATGTCGGCGGGTCGGCCTTTGCCCACAAGGCGGGTCTGCACGCCAGCGCCATCCTCAAGAACCCAGCGACCTACGAACACATCGACCCCGCGCTGGTGGGCAACCGCCGCTTCGTGCCGATGTCGAACCAGGCCGGGCAGTCGAACCTGCGCCGCCGCCTGGCCGAGGCGGGGCTGGAGGTCGACCCGGGCGATCCGGCGCTGGGCCGCATCCTCGAGGCGGTGAAGGCGCGCGAGGCCGAGGGCTACAGTTACGACACCGCCGAGGCCAGTTTCGAACTGCTGGCGCGGGCCGAGCTGGGCCGCCTGCCGGAGTTCTTCGAGGTCAAGCGCTACCGTGTGACGGTGGAGCGGCGCAAGAACAAGCGCAATCGCATGGTGTCGCTGTCCGAGGCGGTGGTGGTGGTCAAGGTCGATGGCGAGAAGAAGCTGTCGGTGAGCGAGTCGATGGACGAGACCGGGTCGGATCGCGGGCCCGTGAACGCCCTGTCGAAGGCCTTGGCCAAGGACCTGGGGCGCTACCAGACCGCGATCGAGGACATGCGTCTGGTTGACTTCAAGGTCCGGATCACCCAAGGCGGCACCGAAGCGGTCACCCGGGTCATCATCGACAGCGAAGATGGGGCCGGGCGGCGCTGGTCCACCGTGGGTGTCAGCGCCAACATCGTCGACGCGTCCTTCGAGGCGCTGCTGGAGGCGGTGCGCTGGAAACTGATACGCGATGTAGGAGAGACCCCATGAGCCTGCCCGAAGGATTCCTCGAGCTTTACGCCGGTGCCGACCGACAGGGGCCGGGCGCCACCTCGGATGTCGTCTGGGCGCTGAACGAAAGCGGGCTGTCGGGCCGGATCAAGGTGCTGGACGCCGGCTGCGGCACCGGGGCGGACAGCTGGACCCTGGCCCAGGCGCTGCCCGAGGCGCAGATCGAGGCCGTCGACACGGCGGCGCCCTTCGTGGAGGCGGCGCAGGCGCGGCTGCGCGCCTTCGGTCCGCAGGTCACGGTGCGGGAGGGCGACATGGCCGGTGCGCCCGGACCGTATGATCTGATCTGGTGTGCCGGGGCGCTCTATTTCCTCGGCGTGACCGAGGGGCTGCGCGCCTGGCGCGAGGCGCTGGAGCCGGGCGGCTGGGTGGCGTTTTCGCATCCCGTGCACCTGTCGGACAGCCCGAGCGCCGCGGCGCGGGCCTTTTGGCAGGGCGAGGGCGAGATCGGAACGGTCGAGGATCTGCGGGCGCGGGTGGCCGGGGCGGGCTATGCCCTGCGGGGCGAACGGATGCTCGTCGGCGCGCCATGGAAAGCCTATTACGACGCCCTGCGCGCGGCCATCTCCGAGGCCCGGGCGACCGGACGGGCAGCGGCGCTAGCCCCGGCCATCGAAGGCGCGGAGACGGAAATCGCGCGCTGGGAGGCCGCCCGCGACGAGACCGCCTATGCGCTGATGCTGGTGCAGCCTGAGTGACCACGACGCCGTCCTTCGACGCCGACGTGACCGCCTGCGCGGCCCTGGTCGAGCGCGGCGATCCCGAGCGCTTTGCCAGTGTCATGGCCGGGCCTGTGGCGGCGCGGGCGGTGCTGTTCCCGATCTATGCCTTCAACCTCGAAGTGGCGCGGGCGCCCTGGGTGACCTCGGAGCCGATGATCGGGGAGATGCGCCTGCAATGGTGGCGCGACGCGCTGGACGAGATCCGCGAGGGGCGCACGGTGCGCCGGCACGAGGTGGTCACGCCTCTGGCGCGGGTGCTGACGCCCGGGACTGCCAAGCGGCTCGATGCGCTGATCGCGGCGCGGCGCTGGGATTTGTATCGCGATGCCTTCGAGGATGCGGGGCATTTCGCGCAGTACCTCGAACGGACCGGCGGCATCCTGATGCAGGTGGCCGTCGCGGCGCTGGGAGAGGATGTGCCGGAGCAGGCGATGGATGCGGGCTATGCGCTGGGACTGGCGGGCTTCCTGCGCGCGGTGCCCGAGCTCGAATCCAAGGGCCGGGTGCCGCTGGTCGACGGACGGACCGAGGCGGTGGCGGTGCTGGCACAGGATGGGCTGATGCGCCTCGACCGCGCGATGCGCGTGCCGGTGCCGCAGGCCGCACGGCCCGCGTTGCTGTCAGCCTGGGCGGCGCGGCCGGTGCTGCGCCAGGCGGTTCGGGATCCGCGCCGCGTGTCGCAAGGGACGCTCGGACTTTCCGAACTGGGCAAGCGGCTGCGGTTGCTGCGGGTGGCGGCGACGGGACGGGTGTGACCGTCTGTGTCGAAGTGTGGGATCCTTCTGCCGGGCGGCGCTATCGGACACTGGGGGCGCGCCCAGACCGTCGTAAAGCTGGGGGGCCGGCCCCCCAGACCCCCCGGAGGTTTAATGGCAAGATGAAGCGGGATCGGGCTGCCTGTGCTGCGCGTCGATCCGTGTGGTCGGGGCGTTGTGCAGGTCACTGGCCGGCGCGGGCACCGGGTTTGACTCGATTGCGTCGCGACGGCGCGGCCGGTTCCGGGACAATGGGTCGAGGGCGGGTCGGGCGCGAGCGTCGCGGCGCGGGGTCAGGCCTGCTGCGCCCTGGGCCGCATCAGCAGCCAGATGAGCGCGCCGCCCGCCAAGGCGAGGAATGGCGCCATGGCGAGGTTGACGGCGGTCCAGCCAGCCTCGGCCGAGCCGCCGGAGCAGTTCATCAGCCCGCCGCTTGCGAGCGATGCAATCGTCACGCCGCCGAAGACCAGCAGGTCGTTCATGCCCTGCATCCGGCCGCGCTCATGTGGTGCGTGGGCTTCGGCCAGCATCGTGGTGGCGCCGATGAAGCCGAAGTTCCAGCCCAACCCCAGCAGGATGAGAGCCACGAAGAAATTCTCGAGCGCTACGCCGCTGAGCGCCACGGCTCCGGCGGCGGCGAGGATCACGAGGCCCGCGGCGACGATGCGTTCGGTGCCGAAACGGGCGATCAGGTGGCCGGTGAAGAACGACGGCGCGAACATCGCCAGCACGTGGCCGGTGACCACGTCGGCGGCGTCGGATTTGTCGAAGCCGCAGCCGACGACCGCCAACGGCGTCGAGGTCATCACCAGGTTCATCAGCGCGTAGCTGACCATGGCGCAGATCACCGCCACGGCGATTCGCGGGGTGGTGAGAAGCTCCCACCGGGAGCGGCCCCTGGGGGCATCCTCGGCCGGGACGGGCGGTTTCGGGATGTCGAGGAAGAGAAACAGCAGCGCGCCCACGAGGTTGACGGCGATCACCGCGATGTAGGTGCCGATGAAGGGCACCACATAGGCATCGGCGGTCAGCTTGACCATCTGCGGGCCGATGATGGCCGACACGAGCCCGCCCGCCAGCACGTAGGAGATCGCCTTGGGCCGGAAATCCTCCGACGCGGTGTCGGCGGCGGCGAAGCGGTAGAAGCCCTGTGCCGACATGTAGATGCCGGTGAGGAAGCTGCCCGCGAGGAAGACCGGGAAGGAGGCGAGGTACAGGCCCCAGGCGCCCACGGCGCCCCCGAGCGCGCCGCCCAACGCGCCGACGAAGAACCCGGCGCGGCGGCCGAAGCGCTGCATGAACCAGGAAATCGGCGTCGCGGTCAGCATCGACCCCAGCACGATCAGCGAGATCGGCAGCGTCGCGAAACAGATGTTGGAGGCCAGCGACTGGCCGGCCAGCCCGCCGATGGTGAAGATCATCGGCATCTGCGAGCCCAGCAGCGCCTGGGCCATCACGAGTACGATCACATTGCGCCGGGCGCGGGTATCTGAGGCTTGCATGACGCTGGCGTAGACCGCGGCGCGCAGGGCTGCAAGAGGCGACGTGATTGTCATGGCGGGCGCGCGCCCGGGCGGCTATGACCGGCGCATGGCACGGACGGATCACAGCGGGGTTCTGATCGTCGGCGGCTCGGCCGAGGCGCGGCGGCTCGCCCGTGCGCTGCCGGGGGCGCAGGTGCGGCTGGGCGTGCCGGAGCGGCAGGCGGGGCACTGGCCGGTGCCGCCGGTCACCGGCTCCTTGGATGCCACGACCCTGATGGGGGTCCGCGCGGTGATCGAGGCGGCGCATCCCTGCGACGTGGCGCTGGCGTGGCACGCGGCGCGGGTCTGCGCGGAGCTGGGTCTCCCGCATCTGCAACTGGTGCGTCCGGCCTGGCGGTCGGGCCGCCGCGACCGCTGGGTGCCGGTCCGGCGGGCGCGGGACGTGGCTGCGGTGATCCCGGCCGGCGCGCGGGTCTTTGCCACGCTGGGACGGGGCTTGCTGCCGGAGCTGCGCCGGCTCGACGCGACGGTGCTGGCGCGGGTGATCGGCGAGGCGGAGCGGCCGTTTCCGCTGCGGCACGGGCGGTTTATTCCCGGCGACGGACCTTTTAGCTTGGACGATGAAATCCGGCTGCTGCGGGGTCTGCGGATCGACTGGCTGGTGCTGCGCAACGCCGGCGGGCCGGGGGGCTGGCCCAAGCTGGCCGCGGCACGGGCGCTCGGCCTGCCAGTTGCGATGGTGGCGCGGCCCGCGCGGCCTCCGGGACCGCGGGTTGGGACGGTGGAAGAGGCGTTGAGATGGACGAAGTCACAGGTCGGGTGATCCGGGGCGACGCCTGCGTCGCGGAAGGCGCGGCCTGGCTGGCGCGGCACGAGCCGCGCTTTGCCCGCGCGCTGGAAGAGACCGGGCCGCTGCCGCTGCGGCTGCGCCCGGACGGGTTTGCGCAGCTTCTGAGCGCGATCTGCTCGCAGCAGGTCAGCGTCGCCAGCGCCCGCGCGATCTGGGCCAAGCTTGAGGCGGCGGGGATGGTGACGCCGGAGGCGATCCTCGCGGTCACCGACGACGACCTGCGCGGCCTCGGACTCAGCCGTCAGAAGGCGCGCTATGCGCGGGCGCTGGCCGAGGCCGGGATCGACTACGATGCGCTGCGCAGCGAACCCACCGACGACGTTGTCAAGAAGCTGACCGCCGTGACTGGCATCGGTGTCTGGACGGCGGAAATCTATGCGATGTTCAGCCTCGGCCGGGCGGATGTCTTTGCCCCGGGCGATCTGGCCTTGCAAGAGGGCGCGCGGCTGCTCTTCGATCTGCCCGAGCGACCGAAGGATCGGGCGCTGCGGCAGATGGCCGAAGGTTGGCGCCCGTGGAGATCGGTTGCGGCGCGCACGCTCTGGGCCTACTACCACGTGAGAAAACAGAGAGAGGGCATCGCATGACACGGGTTTTGCAGGCGGAAAAGCGGGCGCCGGTCTCGGGAGAGACAAGGTCCTGCGTGGTGTTCCTGCACGGCTACGGGGCCAATGGCGCGGACCTTCTGGGCCTGGCCGACCCGCTGGGCGAGCACTTGCCGGACACGCTGTTCGTGGCGCCCGACGCGCCCGAGGCCTGTGCGGGCGCGCCCTTCGGCTTCCAGTGGTTCCCGATCCCCTGGATCGACGGATCGAGCGAGGAAGAGGCCGAGGCGGGGCTATTGCGTGCGGCGGAGGATTTGGACGCCTTCCTTGATGCGCTGATGGTCGACGAGGACCTGTTGCCCGAGCAGGTGGTGCTTTTCGGCTTTTCGCAGGGCACGATGATGAGCCTGCACGTGGCGCCGCGCCGCGAGGATCCGGTGGCGGGGATCGTCGCCTTTTCCGGGCGGCTCTTGCAGCCCGAACTGCTGGCGGACCAGGCCATCAGCCGTCCGCCGGTCCTGCTGGTGCACGGCGACCAAGACGACGTTGTGCCGCCGCAATCGCTGCCCGCGGCGGCGGAGGCGCTGCAGGAGGCCGGTTGGACGGACGTCTTTGCCCATATCATGAAGGGCACGGCGCATGGCATCGCGCCGGACGGGCTGTCGGTGGCGCTGGCCTTCATGCGGGACAAGTGCAACC
>Ga0208934_1000376_pt1 | contig 22923 bp, 18 predicted proteins | sample MalvirDeepMed_s2_FD_184243 | JGI IMG/M metagenome (GOLD analysis project Ga0208934, IMG submission 184243) | Marine viral communities from the Global Malaspina Expedition - Malaspina viral metaG DeepMed_s2 (SPAdes) (version 2) | ecosystem: Environmental > Aquatic > Marine > Oceanic | place... | reverse complement strand
GCTAAACGTACCTTTCGTATTGCCGCCACCGACAGTATCGTTTCTATTGTGTGGGGACCCCTTCGTAAAGTGATTGAAAACGAAGCACCGGGTATCAACATCCACGCTATTCCCAACTACGATATGGAAAGCCATAAAATTCTCAAAGATGCTGAAGCCGAGCTTACGTTTTCAAAATATCTTGAACCTGGCTCAGTCATTCGCGCAGAACACGTGCTCGACCCAAGCTGGGTGGTGGTAATGCGCCCCGATCACCCGCTGGCAAAATCGCAACTCACTTTAGAAGACTTTGTGGCTGCCGATCACTTATTGGTGTCGGTTACCGGCGATGTGACTGGCCCTACCGATCAAGTGCTTGCAAACCTTGGTTTAAAGCGCCGCGTGGCCATGTCGGTTAATCAATTCTATAACGCCACACCACTACTGAGAGAAAGCGATCTCATTTGCGTGGCGCCTTCTCTTGTCTTGGAAAGAGAAATATTTTCCGGCGAATTAGCGGTGTTTGAAACGCCCATTGAAATCGTCAGCTCTCCCCTTTCTGTTATGTGGCATAAACGTCAAGATCAAGATGCAGGCTTGCAGTGGTTGCGTGGCTTAGTGGTGAAATTTATTCGGGAACGCGCTCAACGCCATGAAATGCTGCTTTCCCAGTGTTGCCGAAAAGCCTATTGCGCAGATACCGTAAAACGATTTATGGATCAGCGAAATATGGACTGTAGCGAATTTTCGCCAGCCCACTTAAACGTGCCAAGTAACGATGAGATTAACAAAAAAGAAATACGTAAAAAACCAGCTTAATTAGCGTTGGTTGAGCACCCGACTGTCTTTAACCAGGCTAATGCCTCATCTTCACTGGAACAAAAATAGTAGTCAATTTGAGCTTCAATGTATACCCGCTCAAATTGGCTGTTGACCAAAGTTGGAATGTCGGCCTCTTTTGTAACCAGTGCACAGGCGCTCATGCCATAGGTTTTACGCAATTGAATAGAACCCACCAGTGCGAGTTCAGCTTCTGGCGTCAAAATACCTGTGCCATGCACAAAGCCAAGAAAGCCCCAAGACTGACCTCCCAAGGGCAAGGTAATCTTTTTCACGTCATTATGATATTGTTGTAGTAATTGCTTAGTAACAACGCCTCTGCCATCCACACGTAGGATATTACCTAATAATTCTATTTCATATTCGCCATGTTTTGATTTTACTTTCAAGGCGTTTTTGACCGTATTTGACATCTACCACCACGGGAATTCTGAAATTTATCCTCATCATTTAAATATAGTATAAAAAAACCCGCTCATTGAGCGGGTTTCTACATTTCATCCCAAAGACTAGGTTACTTTTTCTTCTTTGCTTTCGGGTTTGGTAGGTCTGTAATGCTTCCTTCAAAGATTTCAGACGCTAAACCAATTGACTCGTTCAGTGTTGGGTGAGCGTGAATAGTTAATGCAACATCTTCTGCATCAGCACCCATCTCAATAGCTAGGCCAATTTCACCGAGCATTTCGCCGGCGTTTGTACCTACCATTGCACCACCAATAACGCGGCCAGTTTCTTTTTCGAAGATCATCTTGGTCATACCGTTAGTTGCATCAGAGGCAATCGCACGGCCTGAAGCAGCCCAAGGGAAAGTTGCAGTTTCATAGCTTACGCCCTGCTCTTTCGCTTCTTTTTCCGTTAAACCCACCCAAGCGACTTCTGGCTCAGTATAGGCAACTGAAGGAATAGCACGTGGGTCGAAGTAGTGCTTCTGCCCAGCAATAACTTCTGCTGCAACATGGCCTTCATGCACCGCTTTGTGTGCAAGCATTGGCTGACCAACAAGGTCACCGATTGCAAAGATGTGGTCAACGTTAGTGCGCATTTGCTTATCAACATTGATAAAGCCACGCTCGTCAACGTTTACGCCAGCAGTATCAGCACCAACTAGCTTGCCATTTGGCTTACGACCAACAGCAACCAATACTTTATCGTAACGAACGGGTTCAGCAGGCGCTTTTTTGCCTTCAAAGGTCACATACAAGCCATCATCTTTTGCTTCAACCGCAGTCACTTTGGTTTCTAGCATGATGTTAAACTTGTCTTTGTAGTCTTTCATGAATACTTTCATGATGTCTTTGTCAGCAGCTGGGATTAGCTGGTCTAAGAACTCTACTACATCAATTTTTGAGCCTAGTGCTTCGTACACTGTGCCCATTTCTAGACCGATGATACCACCGCCTAGTACTAGCATTTTCTCTGGAATGTCTTTCATTTCCAAAGCGCCAGTTGAATCAATTACACGGTCATCTTCAGGGATGAACGGAAGGCTTACTGGCTCAGAACCCGCAGCAATAATCGCTTTTTCAAAAGTAATCGTAGTAACGTCGTCACCATCTTTTACTTCTAGGGTATTAGCGCCTGTGAACTTGCCGTAACCTTTAACGTGTTTGGTTTTACGCATTTTTGACATGCCGCCAAGACCGTTAGTTAGTTGGCTAACAACGCTGTCTTTGTATTCGCGGATTTTGTCTAAGTCGATGGTAGGCTCGCCGAAAGTCACACCGTGGCTTGCAAGGTGCTTTGCTTCTTTCATTACTTTAGCAACGTGAAGAAGGGCTTTTGAAGGAATACAGCCTACATTTAGACAAACACCACCTAGGGTGTCACGAGAGTCTACGATAACTGTTTCAATACCTAAGTCAGCTGCACGGAAAGCTGCTGAATAACCGCCAGGGCCGCCGCCCAGTACCACCAATTGCGTTTTTATTTCGCTCATTGTGAACCTCAATCCTGTTCTTGTAGGGTCATGCTATTACTTTTGTGTAATAGCATAACCTAAATGCCGCCAAATGGGCTGATAAAATCGTCGAAAATGTTACTGATATTGTAAACTTTTTCGACCTTTTACTTAAAGTATGATTCTGCGTAAGTCAGTTAGGTTTGCAGCCACCTCGGTAGAGAATCTTGCACCTACCGCACCATCGATTACTCGGTGGTCGTAAGACAGGCTTAGCGGCACCATTAAGCGCGGCTCGAACTCTTTACCATTCCACTTAGGCTTCATCTCAGACTTAGATACACCTAATATGGCGACTTCTGGTGCATTTACAATAGGCGTAAACGCCGTACCGCCAATACCACCTAGGCTAGAGATAGTAAATGTACCGCCCTGCATGTCTGCAGCTTTAAGTTTACCTTCACGGGCTTTCTTGGACGTTTCGATAAGCTCGCGAGAAAGTTCTTCAATACCTTTCTTATTCACATCGCGAATAACAGGAACAACAAGGCCTCCCGGTGTTTCTACCGCAATACCAATGTTGATGAACTTCTTAATGATTAAACTCTCGCCATCGTCAGACAGTGAAGAGTTAAACACTTCGTACTTTTCTAGCGCTTTAGCGACTGCCTTCATAACGAAAACAAGTGGTGTGATCTTAAGACCAGACTTAATTTTCGCGTGGTAAGCATTTTGCTCTTTACGGAAGTCTTCAACGTCTGTGATATCGGCTTCGTCGAACTGGGTAACGTGGGGAATAGTCGCCCAGTTACGGTGTAAGAACGGACCAGAGATTTTCTGAATGCGCGAAAGTTTCTGCTCTTCCACTTCGCCAAACTTGCTGTGATCAACAGGTTTAACTGGCACAATTTGAAGTACGTTATCACCCGCAGGGGCATTACCTGACGCGGCAGCAGTTTTAGGCTTAGCCAGTTCCGCTTTCACATAGGCTTGAACGTCTTCTTTCAAAATACGGTTTTTAGGGCCTGAGCCTTTAACCTGAGTTAGGTCTACACCAAACTCACGGGCAACACGTCGTACTGATGGTGACGCGTGTGCTTTACCTGTACTTTTCGCTTCTGGCGCTGGAGGCACAGGAGAGCGACTCGCAGACGCCTCTTGCTTAGGCGCTTCTTTCTTAGGCGCTTCAGCTGGCTTTTCAGCAGGTTTTTCAGACGCTGGTGCCGGTGCCTCACCGCCACTGGTTTCAAGCTTAACAACCAAAGTGCCTTGCTTAACCTTATCGCCTGCTTTAATAAAGACTTCTTTGATAGTACCCGCGTGAGTAGAAGGCACATCCATAGTGGCTTTATCGGTTTCTAGCGTAATAAGGCCGTCTTCTTTTTCAACGGTATCGCCTGGCGAAACCAACACATCGATAACATCAACTTCGCCGTCTTCACCAATATCAGGTACGGCAACTTCGATGGTTTCACTGCTTGAAGATGCACTTGCTTGAGGCGCACTTTCTTCTTTTGCAGGGGCTTCTTGTTGAGCTGGCGCTGCTTCGCTTTCGCTTGAACCGCCTTCTCCCGCAATTTCTAGCTTAATGACCACCGTGCCTTCTTTGACTTTATCGCCATTACTGATAAGCACTTCTTTCACTGTACCCGCGTGAGTTGAAGGTACGTCCATGGTGGCTTTATCAGTTTCAAGGGTAATAAGACCATCTTCTTTTTCGATGGTATCGCCAACAGAAACCAACACGTCGATAACGTCAACTTCGTCATCTGAACCAATATCAGGTACAGCGACTTCAATCACTTCGCTGGAGCCAGAAGCAGCAGGCGCTGCGTCTGACTTGCTTTCTTCTTTAGGGGCTTCTTGAGCAGGAGCTTCTTGCTTCGGCGCTTCTTGCACATCATCAGAAGCAGTGTCTTCTGATGCACTTTCACCGCCAGCGGCCTTCATCTCACCGATAACATCGCCTTCTTTAATCTTATCGCCGACAGCGACAGACAAGCTTACGATTTCACCTTCAAACGGTGCCGGGATGTCCATCGACGCTTTGTCACTTTCTACAGTCACAACGCCTTCGTCTGCCTCAATGGTGTCGCCTACGGCAACACATAGCTCGATAACTTCAACTTCGTCACCGCCTACATCGGGTACGATAATCTTTTGAATATCTGACATATGTAAAATACCTTCTTTGGCTACGCGTAAAGTGGGTTAAGTTTTTCAGCGTTAATATCAAAACGCTTAATCGCTTCTGCTACCACTTTCTTCTCAACGTCACCACGTTGAGCCAATTCGTAAAGTGATGCAACCACAATGTATGACGCATTAACTTCAAAGTGCGTACGCAAGTTTTCGCGGCTATCGCTTCGACCGAAACCATCTGTACCTAGGCAGCGGTATTCAGTATCGATAAACGCACGTACTTGATCTGAGTAGTTCTTCACATAGTCAGTGGCAGAAATTGCAGGGCCTGCATCTTTCGTAATAACCTGACCAATGTAAGGGACTTTTTGCTCAGCTTCTGGGTTAAGCATGTTGTAACGTGCTACGTCTTGACCTTCACGGGCTAGCTCGTTGAACGAGGTTACCGAGTACACGTCAGACGATACGTTGTAGTCTTCACACAGAATTTGTGCCGCTTTACGCACTTCGTTCAAGATAGTACCTGAGCCCATTAGCTGAACGTTAAGCGTAGACTTGTCGTTTTCAACACGCTCTAGCTTATAGATACCTTTAATGATTTGCTCAGCAATATCGTCACCTTCTGGCATTGCCGGGTGCTGATAGTTCTCGTTCATCAGCGTTAGGTAGTAGAACACGTTCTCGTTGTTACCGTACATACGACGCAGACCGTCTTGAACGATAACCGCGACTTCGTAACCGTACGTTGGATCGTAAGTAATACAGTTAGGAATAAGGTTCGCCTGAACATGTGAGTGGCCGTCTTGGTGCTGTAGACCTTCACCGTTAAGTGTGGTTCTACCTGCAGTTGCACCTAGTAGGAAACCGCGTGCTTGGCTATCGCCTGCTGCCCATGCAAGGTCACCAACACGTTGGAAACCAAACATTGAGTAGTAAATATAGAACGGAATAGTGGTGGCGTTACAGGTTGAGTAAGACGTACCCGACGCCACCCATGATGCCATTGCACCTAATTCGTTAATACCTTCTTGCAGTACCTGACCTTTCTTGTCTTCACGGTAGTAAGCCACTTGGTCTGCATCTTGAGGCACGTATTTTTGGCCTTCGTTAGCATAAATACCTACCTGACGGAACAAGCCTTCCATACCGAAAGTACGGGCTTCATCAGGAATAATTGGCACAATGCGCTTACCAATTTTCTTGTCTTTCAATAGCGCATTAAGTACACGTACGAAGGTCATGGTTGACGATACTTGACGGTCGCCTGAACCTTTCAAGATAGCATCGAAGGCGCTTAGCTCTGGAATTTCAAGCTGTTCTTCAGCCTGCTCGCGGCGAGAAGGCAGGTAACCACCGAGAGCTTCACGACGTGCACGAAGATATTTCATTTCTTCGCTGTCTTCGTCAAATTTGAAGTAAGGTAGTTCTTCAATCTTCTCATCGGCGATTGGAATGTTGAAACGGTCGCGGAACTGCTTGATAGAGTCAACGTCCATTTTCTTAACGTTGTGCGCCACGTTTTGCGCTTCACCCGATGCACCAAGGCCAAAACCTTTAACGGTTTTAGCAAGAATTACCGTTGGGCGACCTTTCGTATCAATGGCTTTTTGGTATGCCGCAAATACTTTAACTGGGTCGTGACCACCACGGTTTAGGCGCCAGATGTCATCGTCAGACATGTTGGCTACAAGTGCCGCGGTTTCAGGGTACTTGTTGAAGAAGTTTTCACGGGTGTACTTGCCGCCTTTGGCTTTACAGTTTTGGTATTCACCGTCTACGGTTTCACCCATAAGCTGGATTAGCTTGCCAGATTTATCGCGGGCAAGCAGTTCATCCCAGTAACTTCCCCAAATGACTTTCACGACTTCCCAGCCTGCGCCGCGGAACGTACCTTCAAGTTCTTGGATAATTTTGCCGTTACCACGTACCGGGCCGTCAAGGCGCTGTAAGTTACAGTTGATAACAAACGTTAGGTTGTCTAGGCCTTCGCGAGACGCAAGACCAATTGCACCCAAGCTTTCTGGCTCATCACACTCACCGTCGCCCATGTAGCAGTATACGCGCTGACCCGAACAGTCTTTAATGCCACGGTTGGTTAGGTACTTAAGGAAGCGGGCTGTGTAGATAGCTTGAAGTGGCCCTAAGCCCATAGATACTGTTGGGAACTGCCAGTAATCTTTCATCAAGTGAGGGTGTGGGTATGAAGATAAACCTTCCCCTGCGCACTCTTGACGGAAGTTATTTAACTGCTCTTCAGTTAAGTTGCCTTCCATGTATGAACGGGCGTAAATACCTGGAGAAATATGGCCTTGAGCGAAAATAAAGTCGCCGCCTTGGTTTTCATTAGGCGCTTTGAAGAAATGGTTGAAACCTACATCGTAAAGCATAGCAGATGACGCGAAGCTACCAATGTGGCCGCCAAGCTCAAGATCTTTTTTAGATGCACGCAATACAATCATTAATGCGTTCCAACGAATTGCCGCACGAATGCGCGCTTCGATGGTCAAGTCGCCAGGCATGTTTGGCTCTTGCGCTGCTGGGATAGTATTGATGTAGGCAGTGGTTGCGTCATACGGTAGATGCGCTCCGCTGCGACGTGCTTTATCAATAAGTTTTTCGAGTAAATAATGGGCGCGTTCTACGCCTTCCTCTTCTAAAACCGACTCAAGCGCATCAATCCACTCTTTAGTTTCTTGAGGATCTACATCTTGGTGCATCATATCAGACATGGTGCCATCCTATTTTTTGCTTATATAGAAAATCCTCCCTTAGCATTGCCCCTAAACTTAAAAGCGCTAAAAGAAGGAAAACTAAATTACGTTGTACTCACAGTGACCCAATCTGGCTCACCTGCTTTTGCATTGGCACAGGTTTTCACCTGACCGGCCGCTGCGAATGAATAGCTATCCAAACCTTTATCATTTAACGGTGGCTGAATAACTAAATTTCTAATCGACGTAACGCACGCTGTACGCGAGTATCACGCTGATTAATGGTTAATAGCGTTTTTTCAATAAACGCCAAATGCGTATTACATGCCTGACGCGCAGATTCAGGGTCACGTGCTGCAATTGCTTCTACAATTTCGCGACGCTGCTTAGCAATGTCTTCCACCGCTTCAGGGTGCGCTGCCAGCATGTCAAAATTTCGTTCAATGTTGTCTACCAGCATACTTTGCATGGTACTCATTACGTGTAATAGCACCATATTGTGTGATGCTCGTGCCATAATGATATAAAACTGCCCTAAGGCTTCAGCCTGAGCCCGCTTACTTTCACTGGCTTTAGGCGTTGGCAGTTCATTAAGCGCTTGCTTTAGCGCTTCGTAATCTTCTGGCTGGCCACGTAGCGCCGCGTAGTATGCCGCCATACCTTCAAGGGCATGACGAAACTCAAGTAAATCGAATTGGGTTTCAGGGCGTTGGCTCACAAGGTCCATCAATGGGTCTTTCATCGCCGCGTTCAGGTTGCGGTTTACGAAGGTACCGCCACCTTGTTTACGCTCGACAAGCCCACGGGCCTGTAAATTGCCAATGGCTTCTCTTAATGAAGGACGAGACACGTCAAATTCTAGCGCTAACTCTCTTTCTGGTGGCAACTTTTGCCCTGCCAATAATGTACCGTCAAGTATCATAGACTCGAGTTGCTCGGTAATCACATCAGAGAGTTTTTTTCGCTGCTGACGCATGCGTTGTATCTATCCTTCTTATTGTACGCGCTGAATATTACTCTGATGAATGTAAAAAATAATCGGGGTTAATTTAAACATTCATCAAATTGGTAATACCATTTTACCTATACAGTTTAAGGCAGATCGATTTCGAGGTAAATACTCTCAAGCATAGCAAACCTAATGCAGTTTGCTTGGTGTTAAGCTTTATTGTTGAATTTGTTAAGAAAAGTTATCGAACTACAACTGGTCTGATGAGGTTAGCAACTGCGGAAAGTGTGCTAAAGCAACTGATCTACAAATGGTTTCTTTGCAGACCAGTGCTGACGTTTTCAGTAAATGTAAAAAATAGTGGTTATGCGAGGCTACCCACGAGTGTCAAAGAAGCGGTCACCACCAGCAAGAAAACAACATTACGTTTTGCTAATTTTACTAACACCTTGGGTTCAATTGCTGCATTTTCGCTCTGCTGTGCATATTCTTCCGGCGAAAGTGTTTCTGCTTTTGCGGAAATCTGAGTTAAAACATCGTAAGCGGGTACGTCGAATTTAATGGCGAACTTAATCCACTCGGGTAGTGCTCGCGAAAAGTGCCCCATCATTAACATACCAAAAGCGGTAATTCTTACTGGGATAAAATCTAATGCAAACATAAGCCGTCCAGCGCCATCTTTTAATGGATGATCAGCGTTACACAAGGCTTCGGTAGCACTTCGGCTTAAACAGTAAAATAACGCGCCAGGTGCGCCGAAACCAATGAACCACAGCATAACCGCAGCATAGTGCTGATAATTCAACCATGTAAGATGTTGGCCAAAACTTTTCCCCTCACCTTTTGCTGTGCCATCGCTCTGCGCTGTGCTAGCGCAGTGACCAAGCTGATCGGTATACATGCTACAGGCTTGCAAGTCGTTGCGCTCTGCGGCATTTAAAAAGCGCTTATAAATAGCGCGTAACGTAGGGCAGCCAATACAAACAAAAAGCACGATACTTTGTTCTATAAAGGTAAAGAAGGCACCTAATACCCAATATTCAATTAACCCCAATACCACTGGCGGTAGAAGCAAAGCGGCATACAAAGAAATAGGCGCGGTATTGTCAGACAGCCACTGGGTTTTCTCTAGCCAAGCTCGATACTGAGCAGCATACCTTTCGATATGCCAATTCGCGTCTTTACTCACCACACGCTCTAGGCTCAATACTAATAGCAAAGTCATTAAAATCATGAGATTACGCGCTTCCTTTTTAAATAAATGAAAGTGTTAGGGCTCAACAGTAAAAAGGCTTTGTCGAAACCTTGGCCAATCGAATTCGTATCCTGGGTCGGTTTTTCGCCCTGGTGCAATATCATTATGACCCACAATACGCCCGATAGTGATCCGAGGATAGCGCAGAATGATAAATTTAGAGAGGTTCTCTAGCGCTAAGTACTGAGCGTCTGTGTAAGGCAAGGTATCAGTTCCCTCAAGTTCGATACCAATAGAATAATCGTTACAGCGCTGTCGCCCCTGAAATGATGAAATGCCCGCATGCCAAGCCCGCGCATCAAAAGGCACGAATTGCTCAATCACGCCTGTTCGGTAGATAACGCAGTGCGCCGACACACGGATGTGAGCAATCTCTTTAAAAAAGGGGTGAGCATGGGGGTTTAACTGACCGGTGAATAAATCTCGAATACCAGAAGTGGCGAACTCGCCAGGAGGAAGAGAAATATTATGAATGACCAATAAGCTCACATCATCGGCGTTGGGTCGCGCATCGTAGTGTGTGCTTTTAATTTGCGTGGCGTTGTTGTATAGCACCATTATGTTTGATTTTTCGTGCAATCGTCTACATTCTCTAAAGTGTGACATTGCCTTGCTTGCGAAATCAAGGAAAGCCAAGAACAAAACCAAAATAACAGAGTAGTTAATAACATGAACAACGAACACCAGGATACCCGTTCAGCGGGTAAGTGGATGGTAGCCCTTGCATGGATTTGCGGCCTTGGCCTTCTGGTCTTTGTTTTTTCGGATTTACTGGAAAAACAAGTTAACCCAAATACCGAACCAGCCTCTCAACGGATTGGCACTCAGACAGAAGTTCGCTTAAAGCAAAATAGGCAAGGACACTATGTTACTAGCGGCTACATCAATGGCGAAGAAGTTGTATTTTTAGTAGATACTGGGGCTACGGACGTCGCCGTGCCTGCGCACCTTGCGTCGAAATTACAATTGCAGGCGGGCCGAGAAGGACTGGCAAGCACGGCCAATGGCGTGGTACGGGTGGCCGAATCTCGAATTAACACCTTGCGTATTGGCGACATTGTTGTGCATAACGTTAAGGCCAATTTAAACCCAGGTATGCAAGACGACCATATTCTTTTAGGCATGAGTGTTTTAAAGCAATTAGAGTTTACTCAGCGCGGAGAATGGTTAATATTGCGTACCCTTTGAAAAATGACTGCGATGAAGATGACATCACCCGATATACAGGCAATTCGCGAACAGGTTTCGCAAGCGCTTATTGAAGATTTAGGCGGCGAGTTAAACGCCGCGAAGGATATTACCGCTAACCTTATTGATGCTGACACTCAAGCCACCGCAACAATTATTACCAGAGAACCCTGTGTGGTGTGTGGCGTCGCGTGGGTAAACCAAGCTTTTGCCCTTGTCGACCCTAATGTGTCTGTCACTTGGCATGTGAATGACGGCGACAAGGTGGATGGCGATACAGTACTTGTTAGCTTATCTGGGTCGGCGCGCGCCATTTTAACGGCAGAGCGTACGGCGCTCAATTTTCTCCAAACCTTGTCAGGCACTGCGACCACCACCGCGTTTTATGCACACATACTCAGTGATAGCGAAACGAAGATCCTCGACACGCGAAAAACCCTGCCTGGACTACGTATGGCGCAAAAATACGCTGTGCGCTGCGGCGGCGGACAAAATCACCGAATAGGGCTTTTTGACGCGTTTTTGATAAAAGAAAATCACATTTTTTCTTGCGGAGGTATTCGCCCTGCCATTCAACGTGCTAAGGCGATGATGCCAGGCGCGCCAGTTGAAGTTGAAGTGGAGTCAATAGACGAACTAAAACTGGCCTTAGAGGCTGGCGCTGACATTATTATGTTAGATAATTTCACTAACGAACAGATCCAAGAGTCAGTAGCGCTCACGAATAAGCGCAGTAAACTGGAAGTGTCTGGAAACATTACCGATGAACGACTTGCTTCGTTAAGTAAATTGGGTGTGGATTACATTTCTTCTGGCGCATTAACCAAACATGTTCAAGCCATAGATCTTTCGCTTCGTATTAATATAGATAGCGATAAATAATTCCATCCTAATTGAGGGAGTTCTCTCCCTCGCTCTTTACTTATCAGCGCCAGTTAACAAACACGTATTGTTCGCCATAACTTTTGTAACCACAAGATTATTATACAAAAGATTAAATGCATCATAGGTGCTGGGCGCTAGCTGTGCGATAACCTGCGAAAGCAACACACCGGTATAATTTCCGATACTTGTCAGTTAGAAATTGAAATCTATACTGAGTATCAAGTACCGGGGTCGTCATTCACGTCTCGGGTATAAATGTTAATTTGAACACGACTTTACTATTGCGTGACACACAGCTCCCGGAGAACAAATATGAAAAACATGAATGCGTCAAATCAAAAAGGTTTCACTCTAATCGAACTTATGATTGTGGTTGCTATTATCGGTATTCTTGCCGCTATTGCTCTGCCTTCATATTTAAACTACACAGAGAAAGCCAGCTTCACTGAAGTGACTAACTCAACCGCAGCAGCGAAAACAGCGGTAGAGATTTGCGCACAAACCACCGGTGCCTTGGCCAACTGTGACGGCGGCTCAAACGGTGTTCCATCTGATATTGATAACTCGTCTGATACTAGCCTTGTTGGCCTAACTACCGCTAACGGCGTTATCACAGCGACCGCTTCTGGTGATTCAGGTATCGAAGATGATTCAGGTAACGCAGCAACTTACGTGCTAACGCCGACTTTGGCAAATGGCCGTGTAACTTGGGCTGCAGCATGTACCCCAGCCACACTATGTTAAGTCGTCGCGCTTAGTGTGTAGAAAGGCCCAGCAATGTCTGGGCTTTTTTGTCTTTCCACATTGCATTTTCACACAGCGCAATATTGATTTTCTTTTTGGCGGAGTAGGTATTTAATGGCGAAGGCAGCAACCACCTATACTTGGCAAGGCAAAGATCGCCGAGGTAACAGCAGAAAAGGCGAAATTTCTGCTATTAGCCTTGCCGAAGCTAAAAACCTTTTGCGACGCCAGGGCATTTCTGCCAATAAAGTGAAAAAGCTGGCTACACCGCTATTTGGCAGAGGCGCACAAAAGATAGTAGCTGCCGATATTTCTGTGATGTCGCGGCAAATTGCCACCATGTTAGGGGCCGGTGTTACCCTAATTCAATCATTAGACATGATAGCGCAAGGCCATGCTAAAGCGTCTATGCGTAAGCTGCTTCACGAAATATCTAACGAAGTTAAATCGGGAAACCCTTTGTCTGGCGCGTTACGCAAACACCCTGATTATTTCGATGATCTATACTGTGATTTGGTTTACACAGGGGAGCAATCGGGTGCCCTTGAAACCATTTACGACCGTATAGCCACTTATAAAGAAAAGGCCGAAGCCCTTAAATCAAAAATAAAAAAAGCCATGCTTTACCCCATCGCGGTGGTAGTGGTTGCATTTGTGGTAACCACCATTCTTTTAATATTTGTGGTGCCACAATTTGAAGATATTTTCAGTAGCTTTGGTGCAGAGTTGCCTGCCTTTACCCAATTCGTATTAGCCATTTCCCGTTTTGTGCAAGATTATGGATTCGTGATGGCCATTGCTGCGGTAGGCGCAGGCATGCTATTTGTGCGTGCCCATAAAAAAAGCCAATCCCTAAGAGACAATGTAGATAAGGCCATTCTCAAAGCCCCCGTAGTGGGCGAAATACTGAAAAAGGCCAGCATTGCGCGTTTTACCCGAACGTTGGCCACCACCTTTTCTGCTGGTGTTCCACTGATTGGCGCATTAGAGTCTGCCGCAGGCGCTTCAGGTAATGCGGTATTTCGCGATGCCATTTTATTTATGCGCAAAGAGGTAGCGGGCGGCATGCAGATGCATACTGCCATGCGCGCCACCAATGTATTCCCCGATATGGTGACGCAAATGGTGGCGATTGGCGAGGAGTCTGGCGCGGTAGATAGCATGCTTAGCAAAATAGCCACTATTTATGAGGCTGAAGTCGACGATATGGTTGATGGACTAACAAGTTTACTTGAGCCTATTATTATGGCGGTGCTGGGTGTCGTTATTGGGGGCTTAATTGTGGCCATGTACCTGCCTATATTTGAAATGGGTAATGTAGTGTGAACCATTAGGCTGTTACCCCGGTCAGATGAATTGAAAATTCGGTTGCGCTGCATTAGCTTTCTTTGCCATCATAATTAAAAATAAAGAGATTTGTATTCTATGGAAGCGCTTATATCACTAAGCCAGCTTTATCCCCCCTTCTTTTATGGCCTTGTTTTTCTCGTCAGTTTGATGGTGGGAAGCTTTTTGAATGTGGTGATTCATCGCCTGCCTATCATGATGGAAAATAGCTGGAAGCAAGAATATAGCGCTTATTTTACGAATGAAAACATCCCCCAAAACGACGCTTCTGGCCTCTTCAATTTAGTTAAGCCTGATAGCACCTGCCCTGCCTGCGGCCATAAAATTCGCCCTTGGGAGAACATTCCCGTTATCAGTTATTTATGCTTGAAAGGAAAATGTGCATCGTGCAAAACCCCTATTTCGTTGCGCTATCCCTTTGTTGAGTTATTCACTGCCCTCACCTGTACATTCGCGGCTTTTTATTTCGGCCCTTCTCCTCAAGCGCTTTGGGCAATGGTATTGACTTACTTTTTGGTGGCCATGCTATTTATTGACCTAGATAAAATGCTGCTACCGGATCAGCTCACACTGCCCTTGCTATGGTTAGGGTTACTCTTGAGTACACACTCTGTCTTTGTTGATATGCAATCAGCCATTTGGGGCGCAGCCATTGGCTACGTGAGTTTGTGGTTAGTGTATTGGATGTTTAAAATTGCCACTGGAAAAGAAGGTATGGGCTATGGCGATTTTAAGCTACTGGCAGCGCTGGGCGCCTTTGTAGGCTGGCAAGGCTTACCTATCATTATTTTACTTTCTTCTTTAGTGGGCGCCATTGCCGGTGTGGCAATTATGGTGTTCCAAAACAAAGGTAAGTCGGTGGCGATTCCATTTGGCCCTTACTTAGCCGTTGCAGGGTGGATAACTTTGCTGTTTAAATCACACATTACGCAAGCCTACTTAGATTGGATATTAGGTTGATGACAAAGCATGTAATCGGGTTAACTGGCGGTATTGGCAGCGGAAAATCAGCGGCTACAGAGGCCTTTAAATCATTGGGCATTAGTATCGTTGATGCTGATGAAGTAGCCCGCAATGTCGTCGCGGTGGGTAGCGAAGGCTTACGGCATATTGTTGCCCGCTTCGGCAGAGGTATATTGCTTGAAGATGGTCAATTAAACCGTCCAGCGTTAAGAGAAAGAGTGTTTAGTCATGAAGGTGACAAACACTGGCTAAACCAACTCTTACATCCGCTAATTCGCGCAAAAATGCTGGCTGATATCGGTGCCGCTCCCAGCGCTTATTGTATTTTGTCTGTGCCCTTGTTGATAGAAAACAACATGGAAAACCTGTGTGATAGAGTGATTGTGGTTGATTGCCCTGAATCGCTACAACTTAGCAGAGCTTTACAGCGTGATGGCAGTTCACGGGAAACCATTGAAAGTATTATGGCGTCTCAGGCCAGTCGCAGTGAGCGTCTTGAAAAGGCGGATGATGTAATTAATAACACCGGCTCATTGGATGAGTTGCACGAACAAGTCGCCTTATTGCATCAGCAGTATGTTAAACATTTTAACTTAAGTGCTTAATAAAGCATCACCGGCAACTTTTTTGCTCAAAAAGTGTCAAAATCCTCAATAGTATGCCTCACTGTACTTGGCTTAGCGCTATTCATGCATTAGGCTTTAATGCTAAGTAATTGTGTTCCAAGGATATCCATGAGCGAAGCTGTATTCGAATTTCCATTAAAGGAGAAAGTGCGAAACTACCTACGGGTAGAGCAGCTTCTTGGCCAACTAAAAAGTAGCGCTTCCTCCGAAAGCCCCCAACTTCAAACGGTGTTTTTTGAACAGCTGTTTGAACTACTCGATTTGATTGAGCGGCTTGATTTGCGGTCGGACATGAGCAAAGACTTAGATGCCCATGAAAAAAACCTGGTTTACTGGTCGCAACATCCTAAAATTGACAGTGCTGCGTTAGAGCAGGCTCTAAAAACCATTGTCACCTTAAAGCAAAAACTGAAAACCGAACGCCGCTTTGGTAGTGCGCTTAAAGAAGATAAGTTTCTCAATGCTATCCGACAACGGTTTGCTATTCCTGGCGGCGCCTGTAGCTTCGATTTACCCAATTTGTATTTTTGGCTGCAACAACCGCTTGCTGAACGCCAAGCAGAAATTAATGGCTGGTTGCAAACCTTAAGCTTGTTAGACGATACCTTAGCCGTCAGTTTGTCATTTATTCGCGAGCGGGGGCAGTTTCAAACGGTGGTGGCGCAAGGCGGCTTTTATCAAGGCGTAGCAGAAGACAAAAACGAGCTAATTCGAATTCGTTGTAAAGTAGACGAAGGCTATTACCCCACCTTAAGCGGAAATAAATACCGCTATGCCTTACGCTTCTTACTGTTTTCTCCTAATGAAGGGCAAACCGCTTCAGTAGAAACAGACATATCGTTTAAACTCGCTGCCTGTTAAACTTCCCCCATTATTTAGCGTTAACTGGAGACCATGATGGAAGTCACTTGTCCAATATGTTCTAAATCGGTGCCATGGGGCCCACAAAGTGAGTATCGTCCTTTTTGCAGTAAAAAGTGCCAGCTTATCGACCTTGGCGAATGGGCCTCGGAAGAACGTACTATTCCCGCAAAACCTGCAGAAAATGAAACGCCTCTAGATATCGATGTGGAAGATATTGAAGCCATGCTTGCTGAGCAGTCAGAAGATTTTTTTAAGCATTAATTAGATTCATTAGAACTATGGCTAATGGAAAGATTCACGTGTACATGTATCACTCTTTCAAGATTGCTTAACGCGTTCTAAATTAAAATAGCAGACCACATAGAAGTGGCCTGCTGTTTCATTACCCGTTCTACTGTCGAATAAACCTCTGAAGATCACTCACTGATAGTGGCACGTCTCGTGCGTAAATACCCACCGGGCGCTGATTGAGGTCATAGAGCCTGAAACTGAGTGCTCTAAATTCGTTTATATACAAAGTCCCTATACCTGCCTCAGGATCTAACCAAACATCTAGATTTACCCCCTCAGTTAGATTCATAGGTACCGCCACTTGTGCATCTAAATTACCCGCGTCCACGTCTTCTCCCTCACTAACAGCGGGTAAGTCAGCTGCTCTAAATTGATCAGCAAGCAAGTAAGGCAATGCGGAATCCGAACCGTCATCGGGGTGCTGATCGATAAACCTTATCACCGCAGTTTGTCCTATAAGCTCACTGACATCCCATGTAACCCAATCCATGACAAACTTATCGTCAGCGGATTTTTCAGCATCTCTACCAGATTGGCTTCTCACAACTTCACCATTTACCACTAACACGACTGCCGTCGCATTAGCACTGTCGAAAGGATTCGACCCACCTCCAATGAGAAAATTAATATAGGGTTTGCTAATTTCAAATGAAGGGCTATCAGCGGATCCCGTGGCGTTATAACCAATCCAGCCAAGGGATGTGCCGTCTTCATCAAATCCATCTCCAAAACTGGAGAACACGCGTTCGCCAACATTGTTCGCAATATCGCCGCCCCACCATCCTCCATCTAGCTTCAAAAAATCGCCGCTTACGTTCGCGAACTCATGTGCAGTAAGGGTGTTGTATTGCGCACAACAAAATTCGAAACCCGATACATTCTGTTCAGGTTCATTCTCGCGAGAGAAAAGCGGCTCGCCCGCTAACGCAGGTGTGGGCGTGACGCTTGCGCCGCCGGTAGGTGGGGTATCACCGGAGTAAAAAGAGGCTTGATTGCTATTGGTATCCAGTTCAAGCCTCGCGACCTGTTCTCCTTCAACCTCGGTAGGAAAGTAGATACCAAATCTGCCAGTCGCGTTTTCACTGGTAACCGACAGCGATAGGCGATTTTTGTCGCCGCGCTTTTCCAGTGTAATAGCAGATGATGCCATCATAGTAATAGGCGACTCGCCAGAAACTGAACCCTGTTGGCTTTGAAAGGTAGTATCAATAGCGCTAGCGAATTCGGTTTTATACTTCTGCGGAATATGCACAGCCAACTCTCCCGATGTTGTGGTATCGAGTTGGTGAATGGCCAGATCGCCACCAAAGGTCCCTACGCCAGCATTAGTTCTGCCTATCTTATGTGGCACCCATCCAAATAATAACGTTGACTCTTCTGAAGCGGCTGTGCGTCCAGCATAATAAAATTTGCCATCAAGGGAAGTGAAGTTTGCCAGTTGCCAACCCTCGCCGTTTTGTCGAAGATACTTAATATCCCGTTCTCCGTCATTCTGATCGGAAAATAGCATGTATTGCGCGTCACCAAAATCTACCCAATCCGGCACTTCTAAATTAAGAGGAGCATCCATAACAAAGAGGGGTTCCTGAGGTAACCAGGTGGTAAGATTTTCCGAAACATAAAGCCCTATAGCCGCTTGACCGTTATAACGGGTAGTAATCAACATCCAATAATTATTGGTTTCTTTATTCCAAAATACTTTAGGATCTCGAAAATCAAAGTCGCTATAGCCGTTGCTTCCAGTAAACGTATCTTCAGGTATTTTGGTAAATTCAGTTAGCGTGCCGTCTGTGGCGGTCGCATGCATTACCGCTTCAACAGGGTTAAAGTCTGCATTATGACCGGTAAAGAAGATATGTGTCTGGCCTTCTGCATCTTCTATGACGCTTCCGGAGCCGGTCCATTGATCTTGTGTATTCGTATCACCGGTGGCTTCAAGAACTCTTTGTGGGAAGCTCCCCCTTTGCAGGTCACTGGTTTTGGTGAGATACCAGTCGTGGAACGCCGTATCAATTAAGTAATAAAGATAAAACTCGCCATCATGATAATAGGGGTTCGGATCTGCCATGACTAAAGGCAAAGGAATATCATGGCCATCAGGCACACTCACCACTTCAGCGTTATTGGGCGTCGCAGCCGGATGCTCTGCTAAGCGAATTTCATCAAGCATAATAAAGCCAAGTCCATTCTCTTGTCCCCCCTCGTGATAGTCGATAACTTCCAACACTGCGGTTTTTCCCTTTAATGCACTTACATCCCATGTGTGCCAATCTAGCTGTGACTCTTCTCCATTTCCCACGGCATGACGAACAACTTTGCCATTTACGCGCAATACCACCGCCGTAGCATTATCTGACGCAAAATCTTGAGTACCACCGCCCACCAAAAAGTTTAAAAAGTTGTGGCTAAGGATAAAAGGGGGAGAACTTAGCGTTCCTGTCGCCTCGTCGCCAATCCAACCCAGCGACGTGCCATCTGCACTAAAACCGTCGCCACGACTTGTGAAAATTCGCTCACCTTGGTGATTGCTTATATCTGCAGCCCACCAGCCGCCGTCGAGCTTATCTAAATCACCTGTAGCTCTAAAGTCGTGGTTGGCATAGGTATTAAATTGTCCGCAGCAAAACTCAAACCCAGCAATATGTTGTCCCTGGTCAGAAACACGAGTAAAAGCAGGTATGCCATCCGTTTCTGGTTCAATTGACGCACTTGCTGTTATCTGCAAGTGACTAGTTTCTTCAGGCATTGCAGCAGCTTCGCCTGCATGCCGTATCTCGTCGACAAGTAAGTAAGGCAGAGCAGTATCAGAGTTATCTTCCGGATGATTGTCTATGAAGCGAATTTTTGCTGTCATTCCAGCATAATTAGTGACGTCCCACGTTACCCACCGCATACTCATCGCAGTGTCATCTCCGCTGGCCTGCAATACGACTTCATCATCAACAACCAATACCAATGCTGTCGTATTTGGCTCTGTAAAGCCGTTGCTTCCCCCACCAATGAGAAAGTTGATATAACGTTCTGTTATTTCAAAAGCAGGGCTGTCCATCATACCAACAGCGCTAAACCCTACCCAACCTAAGCTTTCGTCTTCATTGTCAAAGCCATCCCCGAAGCTAGAAAACACGCGCTCTCCTACTACGCCCGCCACATCTGCGCCCCACCATCCACCATCAAGCTTGGCAAAATCTCCTGTGACGTCTTCAAAACCGTGCTCTGCGTAGGTGTTGTATTGGCCACAACAAAACTCGAACCCAGATAAAGTTTGATCACTATTTTCAGGGTTATTAAACAGAGGAAAGCCTGCACTTTCAGGATTTTCGGTCAGAGTAATATCTTCTTCTTGCTCTTCATCGACGGGCTCGCTGCCCTCTCCAATAACATCAGAAGGACTTTGCCCCTCTTGCAAAACAATCAATTCTGCTTCGATTTTATTTTTGTGTGTATCATCGTCTGAGCACGCCATAAGGGAGGCGCTCACCAATAAAAAGATGACCGAAAGCCGTCCCCGTAGAGGAGATGGATGTGAAGTGTTCATAGTTATCCTCCATAGCATCTAAATGCGCTATGTTGTAATTTTTTAATTGAGTATGCCGAAAAAACACGACCAGTTTTCGACACGCTTTACTGGGAAACCCAAATTAAACAACGTTGTCTTTTAATAAGATTAGAGTTATACAAACACAAATACAACATTTATTTTACATTTTTGATATGAAAGTAATTATCGCGTACTCGGGCGGGCTTATGGCAAAATTTGGTAAAAGTGTGTAGCTTTAGGCAATGAAATGAAGTACGTAAATTAGGAATCATATGGAATGGTTACAATAAAGGACGTGGCTGCGCACGCGGGTGTGGCGTTTAAAACTGTATCAAGGGTTGTGAACAATGACCCTACCGTCAAGCCTAAAAACAGAGAAAAGGTACTTAAAGCCATTGAGGAGCTTGGCTACCGCCCAAACCGAGCCGCCCAAATGACACGTCGCAAAAAGTCTGGCGTAATTGGATTTATCGCCGACGAACTATTGCGTGTACCTTATACTTTTGATCTTATTCGAGGCGCGCAGGATCTCGCTTGGAAACACAATAAAGAATTGATGGTGCTGAACGTAAACGTCAATAAATACAGTGTAGAAGGCGCAGTCAATCATCTTTTTGAGCATCGCGTTGAAGGCATAATTTATGCGGCTATGTATCATCGTGAAGTTTCTCTTCCCTTGCAATTTAAAGAAGTACCGACAGTGTTAGCAAACTGTTATGACAGCTATGGAAGGTATCCTTCTATTGTTCCCGACGAAAAAGAGGCGGCCAGAGAAATCACGGCAAGTCTTATAGGTAAAGGCTATAAGCGTATTGCATTCTTAAACCTGAATGAGAATATCATTGCTGCAAAACTGCGCAAAGAAGGCGTAGAACAAGCCTTTAGCAACGCCAATATAAACCTTGATAACCTCCTAGTAGAATCCGTTATTTTCGGAGAAGAGAATAATGAACGTTCTGTCACCCGCAGTAGGGCAGAAAATATTATTAAGAACTTTAAGCCCGATGCAATACTCTGTGGGCAAGATCCTATGGCTGTTGAGGTTTATTTTGTCGTTCAGGCGTTAGGATTAAAAGTAGGTAAAGATATCGGCGTCGGCAGTTTCGATGACTGGGATATCATTCCTACCCTATTGCAACCAGAGTTAACAACCATGGCACTCCCCCACTACGAAATGGGCCAATGGGCATTCAACTGCCTACTTGAGGAGCGCACCGAGCCGGTGAAAGAAACTGCACGGTTTACCCTTAATAGCCGCCAGTCGTTCTAGCTGCTACATCATTTTTCGGTTTGTTGTTTTCTAATATCCAAAACGAAAAGATAAGATTAACCGTCACTACTGTACCAAGCAGTAAATAAGTGTCGGCAAATCCAAGATCATCGTAAAGTTCACCAATTACTGACGATAACAGTGTGGTAACAACTTGGGTAAATACATGAAACCCAATCAGGTAAATCGTTGCAGAGAGCCGAGTATCAAAGTTAACCGCAATGTATTTAAAAATCGCCACTAGCAAAATAGGCAATTCTAGGGCATGAAGTAATTTGACCAATGAAATAGAAACAGGGTCTGCAACAACGCCCGAAGCCAGCATACGAAGGGCCATGATCGCACCGCTTAGCAACAGCCCATTCTTTGGCCCTATTTTGTTAACGATAAACGGAGCGATAAACATCATTCCAGCTTCGATAAACACCTGCAATGAATTTAAGTACCCATAAAACCTATTCCCTTCTTCAGGGGTTGGAAAAAGCGAAGAAAAATAAATAGGAAACTGCTGATCATATATTTGATAGAGACAAGAAACCCCCATCACGTACAGGCTTAAACGCCAAAATCGGCTCTGACTAAAGAGCGAAAGCACATCGCTCACTCCCACTTTTTTCTTTTTTGTGCGTGGCGTTTTCGTAGACGCTGGCAGCCAGAATAGGCAGAGAATGAAGCCGACTCCCGTGGCACTCGCTAAAACAAAGTTAAGCTTAGGATTAATGTTAAATATTACACCAGCCACAAAAGTAGCACATGCCCAGCCCAGCGAGCCCCACAGCCTCGCCTTGCCAAATTCGACCTCATGTTGACGACCCAGACGCTCTATATAAGCCTCAAGTGTGCCTACTGCAGCACCAAAGGTGAGCGCACTATATAGTGCGCCGACGATAGCGCCCACAATGAAGAAAGACGTTAACAGGGGTTGGTAAATCAGAATAAAGAAAGGGCCAACGCCAGCCATTAATAGTCCCAGCATAAATAATAGCTGTTTGCCCGTTCCCAACCGGTCCTGCAAAATACCGTAAACGGGCATTATTATAAGAGCCGCTAACGCATTGGTGGCGAATACTACACCTGTTTCTTTTCCGGTTAACGCCAGTGTTTGGTTTAACCATAGAGGAAACAACGAGTAACAAAACGACCAGGTCAGAAAGAACGCAAAAAATGTTATCGCTGATGACCAATACGCCGAATTTAGCTGACACTTCATAATAATACCCTAAGCCTAAATGACGCTATTTAGCCGACCATATAGATCCTAATCGCTCTACAGAAACTTGCTTAAGAGGTTGGCTATCGGTCTTGACGCTCATCGTGTCGTACACTGACGCCGGAAATATTAACGATGTCATGACGGTGGTACCATCATCGATAAATAACTCGAGTGAAGACCTGTCAATCACAATCGAAACCGAGTATTGCGTATTAATC
>Ga0208934_1000374_pt1 | contig 22982 bp, 21 predicted proteins | sample MalvirDeepMed_s2_FD_184243 | JGI IMG/M metagenome (GOLD analysis project Ga0208934, IMG submission 184243) | Marine viral communities from the Global Malaspina Expedition - Malaspina viral metaG DeepMed_s2 (SPAdes) (version 2) | ecosystem: Environmental > Aquatic > Marine > Oceanic | place... | reverse complement strand
GACAGCTCACGCCGGGTTGCCGGGTCAGGGCAATCGCTTCGCGCTTGAACTCTGGGCTAAACTTTCTGCGTTTGGACATAAACACTCCTTTGGCACAGTGTGCCTCTTTTTAGAAGTGTCCGCAGTAACGGGGTAGAACCCTCTTGATACCTAAGATGCATAACAGCAGTTAGATAGACCCCTGCGATATTGCAATAAAGAGACCGCTTCATTATTCCGGCCAAGCGTACACTCGACCGTCCATCCAATCATCAATAAAACAACAGCCTAGCCTATACGCTGAGATAGCTCCATGTAATCGCAAGACATCTGTGATCTCCGCTTTCAATAATACTGTACACCCATACAGTTAGGACGGAGATCAGCCAAACGAAGGCAAACCAACCAAGCCTCCACACGTATCAAATCTCCTGCATAGGATCGAATTCTCCCTCCGTTTGCATGAGATGCAGCATCTAGCGCAGATGGGTGCTAAAGGAGTCAGGAGGCTTCCGTTAGTGCGCAATTAAAACGGCGCACGATAAACAGACGAGGCACTGGTTCGTGTAATCAGGGCGCAGCCGGCGCTCTCCCGGGAGCAGGTTCCCGCAGCGATTCGCCAGGCTCAATCGGCTCTGGGTGAGGTCTGCGTCAGGAATACTCTAAGCCGGCTTTGGCAAGGGGTGCACTGCAGGAGGATCAACGTCGATCTAAAAGCTTCGTGGCCAATCTCATATAGCTGAGTTGCCCGTGGCCAGACGCATTAACACGAAGTGGGACTATTGCCGGTCATTCAGGCGCGTAAGAAAGAAATTCTTAGCGCGGCAGACGCTGGGCGCAGGTATCAACCCTGGAGACACTCACGTTTAGATAGTGCGTGGGTGCAAAAATCAACTATGGGGGTAAGAACTGACTCGTTGATTCTGGGGGGAAAATAATGGAGGCGCGGGTCGGAATCGAACCGGCGTACACGGAGTTGCAGTCCGCTGCATAACCACTCTGCCACCGCGCCGGGGACCTGAATACCTGATTTGCCTCTGCAACCCAGCGACATCGCGTGTCGCTACTTCTAATGGGGCAAAAATGGAGCGGGAAACGAGATTCGAACTCGCGACCCCAACCTTGGCAAGGTTGTGCTCTACCAACTGAGCTATTCCCGCTTTTCAGGCTTAGCGGCTGTTGCCGCTGAAGTGGCGCATATATTAGCGAATCAAAAACAGGTGTCAACACTTTTCTGCGGAACTCTGTAACACCTAAGCCTTTGATTATTCTTTAAACAATTTCAATTGGTTGCCATCAACCGACGGAGCTTTGGCTGTCGTTCCTAAGCGCCTGTCAGCCGGGTTCTTTTGGGAAAAGATCCGGCCAGGCTGCTTTCAGATAGAGAATCATCGACCACAGCGTGAGAATGGCAGCTCCGTAAAGCAACACTGCGCCCACATCCGCCAGCGCGTGCCCCTGCGGAACACCGAGTAACATGATGATGGCGACCATTTGGGCGGTGGTTTTCACTTTGCCTATGTACGAGACGGCAACACTGGCGCGGCTACCCACCTCCGCCATCCACTCCCTGAGAGCAGAAATGACAATTTCGCGGCCGATGATGATGACCGCCGGAAAAGTCAGCCACAGCGCCGCGTATTCCTCGACCAGCAGAGTCAGCGCCACAGCGACCATCAGCTTATCGGCAACCGGATCTAGGAAACCGCCAAACGGCGTGATCTGATTGAGCTTGCGAGCCAGGTAGCCATCAAGCCAGTCAGTGATGCCCGCAAGCGCAAAAATCAGCGCACAGACGTTGTAGCGCCACTCCATCGGCAGATAGAACACGACCACGAAGATCGGAACCATCAGAATGCGGGAGAGTGTCAGCAGATTGGGTAAATTCATGTACTTCTACTCGTCATGCAGGGCCGAATAGATCGTGTCGGCCATTTTCCTGCTGATGCCCTGAACCTTTGCGATCTCGTCTGAAGAGGCTTTTCGCAGGGCCTGAATGCCACCAAAGTACCGAATCAGCTCGCGACGGCGCTTGGGACCGACGCCATCAATGCCCTCCAGGGTCGATTGACGGCGCTTTTTGTCGCGTCGGGCACGATGGCCAGATACTGCAAAACGGTGCGATTCGTCCCTGATGTGCTGTATCAGATGCAATGCTGGCGAATCGGGTGGTGCCCGGAAAACCGTACCGGTTGTCGCGTTAATCAACTGCTCCATACCGGCTTTGCGCGTCACGCCTTTGGCGACGCCGATCAATGGTACGTCGGTAATGCCCAGCGATTCAAAGACTTCAACTGCGATATTGAGCTGTCCCTTACCGCCGTCAATGAATACCAGGTCAGGGCGCTTGCCCTCACCGTTCACTAACCGCCGGTAGCGACGGGTCAGTACCTGGCGCATCGCTGCATAGTCATCACCAGCAGCCACGTCCTCAATGTTGTAGATGCGGTAATCGCTTTTGAGGGGACCATTCTCATCGAAAACGACGCAGGATGCGACGGTATTCTCACCATGACTGTGGCTGATGTCGAAGCATTCCATCCGCTGAGGTGTTGTATCCAGCTGCAACAACTCTCTGAGCGCCAGCAGACGGCGGTAAACCGTTTCCTTGCTGGCCAAGTGAGTCAGCAGCGTCTGATAGGCATTAGTCGAGGCTAACTCAAGCCAGCGCCGGCGTTCTCCACGGACGTTGCTCCGCACTTTACAGTCAGAGCCGCGAATCTGAGTCAGCGCGTCAGACAGCAACTGAGCGCCCTCTATTTCGGCAGGCACCAGCACATCTTTCGGGATGGCTCGCTGAACGCTTCCGCCGAAGTAAAACTGACCCAGAAACGCGGTGATGAGGTCTTCCTCGGTCTGCTCCAGGGAAAAGCGGGGGAAATAATCTTTTGTGCCGAGCACTCGGCCGCCGCGCACATTGATCGCGACGATACAGACCACGCCTGCTTCCTGGGCGAGCGCAATCACATCCGCGTCGCCATTGCTGGATTCAATGGACTGCTGTTCCTGCACGTGTCGCAAATAGTTGATCTGGTCACGCAAACTGGCCGCTTTCTCAAAATCGAGGTTGGCGGATGCCTTCTCCATGGCTTCGATCAGATCCCGCAGAATCGCTGGATTTTTGCCCTCGAGAAACAGCACCGCACGTCGCACATCGGCCTGATAATCCTCGGGGGTGATCAGATCAACGCAGGGCGCCGTGCAACGGCCAATCTGATGCTGCAGGCATGGCCGAGTCCGATTCCGGAAGTAGCTTTCGCTGCAGTCACGCAGGCGAAACGCTTTCTGGAGAATGTTGAGACTTTCTTTGACCGCCCCAGAGCTGGGGAATGGCCCAAACCAGGTGCCCTGCCCCTTCGTAATACGGCCTCGTTTAAACGTCAGCGAGGGATAGTCTGAGTGGGCCGAAAGGTAGATGTAGGGATAGGATTTATCGTCCCGCAGAAGGATGTTGTAGGGCGGCCGCTCCTGCTTGATCAGATTCTGTTCGAGCAGCAGCGCTTCGGTCTCGCTGCCTGTAATCGTGACGTCGATCCGATCAATGCGACCGACCAGCGCCTCCGTCTTGGGCGCTAGCCCGGATTTACGGAAATAGCTGCTAACCCGCTTGCGCAGGTTGCCGGCCTTACCCACATATAGTATGGCGCCCTGGGCGTCATACATTCGGTAGACCCCGGGGCGTTCGGTGAGCTTTTTGAGGAAGGTTTTTGCGTCAAAGCTGGGCGGCTGGGGTTCAGACCCTGTCGGCATCAAGCAGTCCAAGTCTTACGGCCATAAGGGCAAGTTCAACATCGCTGGAAATTTCGAGCTTCTCAAAGATACGGTAACGATAACTATTGACAGTTTTAGGGCTGAGGCAAAGTTTATCGGAAATATCCTGAACTTTCTGGCAGCCGACCACCATCATGGCAATCTGCATCTCTCGCTCAGACAGCCGGTCAAAAATGGACTGCTGATTTTCATCCGTGTCCGAGAACTGCTTGAGCGCCATCTTCTGAGCGATTTCCGGGCTTATGTAACGCTGACCTGAATGAGCCATACGGATGGCCCTGACCATTTCCCGGATATCAGCACCTTTGGTGATGTAAGCCGTTGCGCCGGCCTGCATAACGCGGGTTGGATAGGGATCGTCCGCACAGGCCGTCACTACTATGACCCGGATACTGTCATCCATGCGCAGGAGTTTTCGGGTGGCCTCAAGGCCGCCGATTCCAGGCATGCGGATATCCATGAGCACGATATCCGGACGACTGGTCCGGACGAACTCAATCGCTTCTTCACCGGATGCCGCTCCACCGGCCACCTCAATATCTTCTACGTCCGCCAGCATCCTGGAGATGCCGCTCCGAACGAGATCATGGTCGTCAACGACGAGCACCTTGATCACTACTCACCTCATACAAGGTCTATGTGGCCGGTGGATCGCTACCTGAACAACGGCAGCGCGTTGGCATCCGACTGACATATGGAACAATTGACGATTTAATTAGTCGATTGTACGCATTGTTGCAAAGCAGAGATAGTTACCGAAATACGCCACGCTCTTTTATCAACCCACGCTCGTAAACCCACGAGGCGGCTCAAGCCTGGCTGGCGGGATCGGTCGCACCGACTGATGCGAGATTTTCGACCGGATCGAACCAGACGCTTAAACGCCCGTCCCGCAACGCCTGTAGGACTTTGCCGTGCTCGGCTAAAGGATTTTCTGTCTCGTTGAGGCCGTGATACCTTGTGCAATATTCTTGCACAAGCCCGTCGAGTTGCTCCTGTGTCAGCATACTCAGCGGGACAGTAAAGGGTTCCTGTCGCGGATCGGCTGCTGCCTGCCGGGTCTGGGAATCAGTCATAAACACCATTAATCCTGAAAAGTGTAACGGCTATTGTGCGATTCAGCGCCCAGCAAACGTAAAATCCAGACAACCCTGCGGATCAGACAGTAAGAGTCCGGAAAAGGCGATAGTTAGCCAGGGTATTCGAGAGAAGCTGCCGCATAGAGGAAATGCAGTGAGCATAGCATTCACGGAGGTCGAAATGCAGGAACGCTGGCATCTGCTCATCAGCGGAAAAGTTCAGGGCGTCGGTTACCGCGCCTCTACACAAATCACAGCGCGAGCACTGGGACTGACTGGGACGGTTCGAAATCTTTCTGACGGTCGTGTTGAAATCTGGGCCGAGGGCGAAACGGAGCAGTTGCGCAATCTCAAAGCCTGGTGCGGTAAGGGCCCTGTGCTTTCCGTCGTCGATCAGGTTGATCTCGACCGCCACCAACCCTCCGGAACTGACTCCGACTTCAGGATCGTCTGAGCGACACACCGACGGGCAGTGGCGAATCGATTAACCCGAAGCCGTGCACGACGGCTTTCCCTGTCCGAAGCCCTGTCCGAAGCCCTGTCCGAAGCCCAGCCGAACCTCAGCCGGTGATCTGGAATAGCTCTCCAACCAGCGCCGTTGCCAGCATTGCCAGGACACCCCAAACCGTAACTCTCACTGCGCCCTGCCACTTGGAAGCACCGCCGGCATGGGCGGCGACTGCACCCAGTAACGCGAGACAGATCAGCGATGTGAAGGCAACAAACAAAACCGAGCTTGCCAGAGATGCGGCCCAGGCGGTCAGTAGCGGAATCCCCGCACCTACGGTGAACGATGCCGCCGAAGAAATCGCCGCCTGAAGCGGTCGGGCGCTGCCGGTTTCGGTGATGCCGATTTCATCCCGGGCGTGAGCGCTCAAGGCATCGTGTTCCATCAGCTTGCGAGCCACCTCTCTCGCAAGCTCGAGCTCAAGCCCCCGGTTCACGTAAATTCTGGCTAACTCCTCCCGCTCAGCTTCCGGCTTCTCCAGTAATGCCTTGCGTTCGGTTTCCAGATCAGCCGCTTCGGTATCCGCCTGGGAGCTTACGGAGACGTACTCCCCAGCCGCCATCGACATGGCACCGGCTACCAATCCCGCCAGCCCCGCTATCAACAGACTTTCCTTGGTCGCGCCTGCCGATGCCACGCCGATTAGCAAACTTGCCGTCGAAACGATTCCATCATTGGCACCCAGAACGGCAGCTCGAAGCCAACCGGAACGATGCGAGCGATGGTGTTCTTCGTGATGGGCAAAAGCAGTCTGAGCACTCATTCTATTTTGGTCTCCAGCAGTTGTTGTTTTGCCAACGGCCCATCACTCGGGTGAACCGGATGTCCTGCGTTGAACAGCGAGCTTTCGGGAGCCTCTGTAAGCTTCAGGCAGCTTATGATTCTGCATCACAACTCTGCAGCAATTTGGGCCATTATTAGGCCGACAGGATCTGGGCATGACTGTCTTTTTACGTCGCCTAAAGAATTTTATTCAGCCGCGCCACTCCGATCAGAACCGCCTCCGAAAACAGTGTAAACAACCAACCGCAGATATTTTTTGTCACCTAATGACTGACATACACCGATCTCGGCCCCGACTGTATCTGCACCCTTCGTTACAACGCTCTCACATTGATTGAATAGCACACTTGCTTTGCCGAAAGATGGCCCGTGAGGAAACACATAACAAACCTCTGCAGACACTGCTGTCGCGTCCGTTGCTGGCCGCGAGTGATGCCAACGGCCGGGGCTGGGACGTCTTGATCACAAGAATCTTCCCTGAAAGCAATGCCGGCCGCCCTGCACAATCATAATAAGGACATCACCATGGAAGAACACAAGCAACTCGAGGAAAAGACCGAAGCGGTAAGCACCACATCGAATGGTTTTTCCCGGCGTCGATTCCTTGGAGGAACGGCTGGGATGACGCTGATGGCGGTTACCGGCTCGCTTCTCGCCGGGTGTGAGAAAGCTGATGATCAGTTGACCAAAGACAGTTTTAACGGACTGTTAGCTATGATCGTCCCCGGCGATGACGAATACTCCAAGCAGCAGGGCGTCACCCTGCCGCAGCCGGGCGGTGTGGGTGCCAAGGTAGCGCCGTTTCTGATCAACACCTACCACGAATCCGTACCGATTAATTTGACTCGCAGTACCGATGTGGACCCTTACATCGAATCATTCGTCGCCTTGACGCTGAACGATGTTGCCCGTGAAGTTAAGCCCTTCACCTACGGACCGTTCCTGTCCACGTTCGCGAACCTGCAATTCCGCGACAAGATTGAAGTGCTGAGACGGCTGGAGGAAGAGCAGCCGCTCTACCGCGGTACGATCATCACCTTCCTGTTCAACACACTTCCGACACTGACAGCCTTTCTCGCTTATTCCGAAGCGGCGGTGCTTGATCCCGAGACCCGAACGCTCACCGGTCGACCTGTGGGATGGGAAATCAGTCGTTACCCTGGGGTAGCCGATGGCCGAGACGAATTTATCGGTTACTACCGTGGCGTGCAGAAAAATGCAGGAGGAGCTTGATCATGCGTGACGTAATCATTATCGGCGCTGGCGGGGGCGGTCCTGTGGTAGCCAAAGAGCTGGCAGCCCGCGGCCTGGATGTACTGATACTCGAGGGCGGCCCTGCCCTTGCAAATTCAGAGGAAGATTTCACTCATTTCGAAGACGACGCCAACAATCCGATTACCGGCTTCCTGAGGTTAGGACCGAAGGAGCGGGAAAGAGGACCGTGGCTGCCGGACTTTGCCCAGCAATCCTATCTTTGGCACGTGGCAGGGGTCGGCGGAACTACTCTGTCCTATTTCGCGAACAAGCCGCGGGCCATGCCCGGCGTGTTCCAAGGTTACAACGGTGCCGACGCCGATATGTACGACCGGGAGCATGAGTTTCCTTTCTCCTACGAATCTATGATTCCTTATTACGAGTGGGTTGAGGAAACGCTTCCGGTTCAGACCGCCGCCATCGGTCGCAAGGAAGAGCAATTCCTGAATGCTGCAGCCGCCATTGGCCTTCCTTTCCAGACAGGTAAGAATATTACTGGACCGGGCCATCGAGCTCAGGAGAACGGGATACTGCAGCCAGAGGGAACGGCGGGTCGAACCAACGATTCCTCCCAGCTGAATTATCCGCAGGCCAAAGGGTGCACTTTCTGCGGACATTGTTATCAGGGCTGTATCGAGCCTCTGAAAGCGCCCAGAAACCTCAAAGCGCGCCGGTCCACGGATAACTCTTACGTTCCCATGATGCTGACCGCCGATGCCTGGTCTCCCTCGGGCCGTTCCGCAGAATTGCGGGCGAACTGCTACGTCACGAAAATATTGACCGATGGGTGGGGCAGCCAACGCCGGGCGACGGGGGTCAAGTTCCGCGACCAGGACAATTACACCCAGACGGAGACCGCCAAAGTGGTCATTCTCGCTGGTGGTGCTTCGGAGTCGCCGAGGTTGTGGCTGGATAGCTACCTACCCAATCCTAACGACTGGGTGGGTCGCGGCCTGACTGATCACCATATGGATTGGATCGTTGGCTTCATGGACGACGATATCGGCAGCACATTCGGTGCCGGTTCCGCCGCCAGAGCCGATTTCCCGGGCTACGGTGGTGTTGAGAATGTTTGCCTACCCCCTGCACTCCAGGCGTTTGCATTGGGCTACAGCGATTCCGGTATATCCGGCTACTATAACAACGGCAGCAGCGTTGATTCAGCGGGGGCCGATACCGTTGGCCGGCTGGTTGGAGAAAAGCTGGTGGAAGCGCTGTCTGACACCAACAAGCTGCTGACTGGGCTGGTACTGACTGACGACGATGTGGAGAAGAATAACCGCATCAAGCTGTCAAACATATTGCCGGATACCACGCACGGCGCGCGACCAAGAATTGAAATCCAGCATCGTAATCGTTCCCAGCGTACCCGGCGGAACCGGGAATACCTGGCAAAGCGAACGGTGGAGATGATGAGGGCCGCAGGTGCCAAATGGGTCCATCGCTGTAACTGGCCTCCGCTGATTCTGCACTCCCACTCGTCCATGCGCATGGGCGCAGATCCCAGAAATTCAGTGGTGGACGAAAACGGCGAGTCCAGGGCAGTGAGCAATCTTTTCATAACGGACACGTCCTCCCTGGCCAATTCCCTCGGTGGACCTAATCCGACGCTCACGATGCAGGCAATCGCCACGCGGACTGCCGAGCACATTTTCCAGGCCCATTTTGGAGGAGATCCCTGGGTGTTGAGTGAGTCACCGGTTAGCTCAATAGACGATCGGGTCACTCAGGCTGTCATCAACCGGGGGCTGTTCTCCTAACTCCAACGGGATTATGAAAGGTTACGAAAGACGGTTGTTGAGACCAGAAAAAAGAACGCCCGGCGACTAGTCGGGCGTTTTTGCATCTGGCCTCTAGGCCGCACGTGCGGGCCTCGCCTCAACCGCCGTCTTTCTGCATTGGAACAAAACCTGGCAGGCTTTCGATTCTCTGTATCCAGGCTCTTATCTGGCGATATTTGGTCAGATCGAAACCGCCCTCATCGGCCACATGGGTGTAGGCATAGAGACTGATGTCTGCGATTGACGGCCGGTCGCCGACCAGAAACTCCCGGCGGGCCAGATGCTCTTCCATGATTGTCAGCGCTTTATGTCCCCCGGCCTGCTTCTGTTCGTATTCCTGGCGCCGATTCTCCGGCAGCCCGAGATAACGCTGAATGAAGCGGGCGACAGCAATGTAGGGCTCATGGCTGTACTGCTCAAAAAACTGCCACTGCAGAACGCGGGCGCGCTCGACGCGATCATCCGGAAGCCAGTCACTGCCGATCGCAAGATAATTGAGTATGGCGTTGGACTCGGCCAGAAATTCACCGTTTTCGAGGCGAAGCACGGGGATTTTGCCTATCGGGCTCATCATCAGAAATTCCGGTGAACCGGTCTCGCCCTTCAGAATATCGATGGGGATCCAATCGTATTCCTGGCCAAGAAACTCCAGCAGTAACTGCACCTTATAACAGTTACCTGAACTTGCGTCTCCGTAGACCATAACGCCCATCGGCCTTCACCTCTTGCTGACAGTTTTATTAAACGACTCAACATTGCTTGAGCATCGACCATTTCCAATGCTCCGGGCAACTCCAACTATCGTTTCCTCGCATTCAATCAGGAAGCTCAAACGTTCTCGGCGAGCTCTTACAGGCACGGTACGACAGCATCGCATTCACAGATGAGGCGAAAATTACGGTTGGCTCATTGCTTTGCGGGGGAACGGCGTCACTCCGTAACCGCCCAAAACGGCTCAACCGGATTTAAACTCGTGTCGCTCAAAGACCGAAAACGATGATTTTTAAAATAATTTGCAGGATAGGTCAATTATTGATTTGAGTTAGTAGATAACCCGTTTCTTTCAATAGCCTATGAAGGCTTTTTAACATTATTCTGAAGTCATTAACCTCCTAACTTAGGTGGTGTATCCGCCTCCAGGTCGACTGCTAGTTTCGCGTCCTCTGAACGAAACTCGCACTTGTTCGACTTAGGAGGATTGAAAGTGCTTCAGGCGATAGACCAATACCCCTCTAGGCGTAGAGAAGACATTTCTCCGTTTCCTAGAAACGAACCTGTGATTCACGGACGTGATTGGCAGTCCTGCCGGTCCAGTGACGGGCCACTCACAACACATCAGATGGAAAGCTACGAAGAAAAAGGGTTTCTGTGGATGGAGCGATTCTTCAGCCAGGAATGGATAGAGCCCTTTTTTAAAGAGCTAAAGGAAATTGCCCGGTCTGAAAAACTGAGGAAGCGGCGCGAAGTGATCATGGACACTCAAGGCGACGAAGTGAAATCTGTGTTCGCCATGCATACGCTATCCAAGCGCTTCGCGGAAATTTTCAGCCATCCCGATCTGCTGAGCGTTGTTCAGCAATTGATTGGTAGCGATGTTTACATCCATCAATCCCGCATTAACTACAAGTCCGGGTTTCAAGGCAGTGGCTTTGAGTGGCACTCGGACTTTGAAACCTGGCACACCGAGGATGGCATGCCCCGCATGCGCGCCGTCAGCGCATCCATCATGCTCACTGACAACAATCCGTTTAATGGCCCCCTAATGCTCATTCCCGGGTCTCACAAACTATTCGTACCGTGCCAGGGTGCTACTCCGGACAATAACTGGCAGCAGTCACTGAAGACCCAGAAAGTCGGTTCGCCTTCTGAGGAGATCATTGGGCAACTAGCCGAGGAAAATGGCATCGAGGCTCCGACTGGGCCAGCGGGCTCATTGCTGTTGTTTGAGTGCAACACGCTCCATGCTTCGAACCGGAATATGTCGCCCTGGCCCAGAGCGAACCTGTTCTGCGTGTACAACAGCGTGGAGAATCGGCTGGAGCGACCGTTCAGTGGCAAGGATCCACGACCGGACTTTCTGGGTGCGCGCGAAAATACTCGTGCGCTGCGGGCAATCCGCTGAACCAGACGGTGCAAAGGTCTGACGGGATTTCCTCTTGGTAATTAGGCCGACTCCGAGGAAACGATAATACTATCGGGTTGCAGAGTTCACTGTGGACTGGCCAATGAAGCCAGTAAGTTAAGACTGATCAGGAGGATAGGCAAATGCGCGCCGTCGGATATTACGAATCCCGACCACTGACCGACCCCCAAGCCCTGGTAGACCTGGAGTTGCCGGACCCCGAACCCGGTGAAAACGATCTACTCGTGGAAGTCCGAGCTATTTCGGTCAATCCAGTGGATGCAAAAGTCAGGCAACGAATGGCTCCGGAACACGGCGAAGCAAAAGTGCTTGGCTGGGACGCTGCAGGCATCGTCCTCAAGGTCGGCAATAGCGTCAGCGGCTTCTCAGAGGGAGACGAAGTTTTCTACGCTGGCGATATGACCCGACAGGGTACCAACGCCGAGAAACACATTGTCGACGCCAGAATTGTCGGCCGCAAACCAAAATCTCTTGATTTCGCAGAAGCCGCAGCGATGCCTTTAACGGCCATCACCGCATGGGAGGCTCTTTTCGACAGGCTTGCCGTAGACCCTGAGGAAACCGGTTCGATCCTGATCATCGGTGGAGCCGGCGGTGTTGGATCGATGGCCATTCAGCTGCTTCGTCAACGGACAGCGCTAACCGTAGTCACAACCGCTTCTCGCCCCCAATCCCTGGAATGGGTTCGGGATCTCGGCGCTCACTACGTGCTTGATCACTCTCAATCCCTTGCTCAGCAATTCCGCGACCTAGGGTTATCTGCACCTCGATATGTGTTTTCAACCACTCACAGCGATCAGCATTTAAGCTCCGTGGCTGAGCTGATGCAGCCTCAGGGACGATTCGCGCTAATTGATGATCCGGACACGCTGGATATTTCGGTGTTCAAGCGAAAGAGCATCTCGGTGCACTGGGAATTCATGTTCACCCGGTCAATGTTCCATACCGAAGACATCGCCAAACAGCAGGAACTTCTGGATGAAGTGGCAAGGCTTGTGGATGCAGGAAAAATCAAGACCACTCTTTCGGAAGTGCTTGGTCCGATTTCTGCCGAGAATCTGATCAAAGCCCATCGTCAGATCGAAAGCGGCCACACTCATGGAAAGATTGTGCTGACCGGCTACTGAATCCGGTATTGGATGGGGCTGTCTCAAGCAGACTAGCCCCATCAATTAGCTCCACCGGCTCCGCACCCTTGTGTATTAGACCTTCAAGGACGGAGCGATGGCTCACGCAGGATGTACGGTGCAGACTTCCCCGAGAGCCCGACGAGGCGAGTTGGCCACTCTCAAAGGGCCTGGCTTGGGATAGCCGATACCGATCATCATGATGAGTCGCTCATCTTCGTCGATATTGCCGACAGCTTTGATGTTCCTTTCTTTGGCGTTGTCGACGGCCAGATTCAGGGGACAGGTCAGCAATCCCAGCGAATGCGCGCCGAGTAATAACCCCATGGCCCACAATGCACCGTCGACATAGGCTTGATTCCTCTGTTCAGGCAGAGACCAGGCAACCAGATCGGACGTAACGACCAGAACGGTGCCAACATTCTGCGAGAAGCCTCTTGAACCGCTCTGCAGTTCGAGCAGCTTCTGAACCTGGCCAGGATTCTGGTAGATGTGGACCTTACCGGACTGCCGATTACACTGGGAAGGCGCCTTTTGAGCCAAACGCACCATCTCCTCCAGAACCTCGGATTCGATCCGCCGGTTATCAAACATCCGGCAACTTGCGCGGCTTGAAAGTAGCGAGGCCAGACCTGTCTCATCCTGCCCCGGCATTGCGAAATCTTTGACGCCGCCCGTTAATTCGAACGGTCTGCGCCGGGCGTTTTCATCCAGGACCGCGTCAATTTCTTCGAGAATCCGGTCGGACGCGCCGGCTTCGCGATGTAATTTAACGTAGGCCTCAAGCGCGCCTAAAGCCATCTGTTCAGGAAAGCTTGACCGACTACCGTCGTAGATGTGCAAGAGCCGGATAATGTCGCGGATTTTCTCCTTACCGAACAGAAGCTTCGGCTGGCTCAGAGACAAGCCCTTTTCGATGGAATGGGATTCAATGATTAACTTGTAGAAGGCTTTCTTTTGTTGATCGGCAGAGGGCGAAAACCGGTTGTACTTCATGTACAGCTTGAAATCCCGGACATACTCAAGAAAGAGCACGACCGCCTTACGCCATTGACGCATACCTTCCCGCATATTTCGCTCCATGAAATAAAATTCGGGACTGCGAGCTGACTGGCTTTCGCCATTAACAGCAACCAAATCCTTGGTTAGTCAGAGCAATCTCTGAGGGAGATTCTTGATAAGTCGGCGGTCTTTCACAAGAGGGATCAGGGCTTTGGAAGATGAAATCTATTCCACGTTTGTGGCGACGAGCACGCCCTCGGGCTGGAAATCTGGGTGAGGAACTGTCTGTGAAGGTTTCGTTCAGGAAAACAGCTACTACGGCTGCCGGACGCACTGCATCAAGCAATAAAAAAACCCGGCAGAGCGCCGGGTTTCATTATTGGCGGAGAGGGAGGGATTCGAACCCTCGATACGCTATTAACGTATACACACTTTCCAGGCGTGCGCCTTCAGCCACTCGGCCACCTCTCCAATAACCTGTCGATCTTCCCTGCCTGTCAAACATCACCGTATGACGGGCTTCAGCCACTGAATACGGTTTGCCAGACGTCCGGAATCCGTTGGAAACCTTGGCCTTGAGATGATTCGAGGGCGCAGACTTTAAATGTTTTTCGAGGCTTTGGCAACTATCGGCCCGACAAAGCTGGGAGGATTTCTTGGCGTGACCGGTACGCCTGCCTGAACTCTTCAAATGCTTTTGGCAGAGGTGATATCGCCGACGAGGCCCAAGGTATCGTCAGTCTCCAGCGATGGTTCCCGCGCGATCACCCGGGGAAACTCAGACCAGTGCAGGAGACTCAGTCGGCCATTGAAGTCTTCCGTCAAGGCTGTGCAATGCTCAACCCAGTCACCATCATTGCAGTAAAGTGCGTTCTTTCCCCGCTGGAATCCAGCCGAATGGATGTGCCCGCAAATGTAGCCATCGACCTTGCTGCGCTCCGCTGCCGTTAACGCAGCCTGTTCAAATCTCTGAATAAAGGCTCGGGCTTTTCCGATACGGGGTTTGATGTAGGCCGCGAGCGACCAGTAGGGCCGATCGTTGAGGCGCCGCCAGGCATTCAGCCAGCGGTTGATTCGCAGCAGGAAACCATGCGCATGCTCGCCCACCAGGAGCAGAAACGGACTGCAACGCACGGCCTGATCGAACTGATCACCGTGACACACCCGAAACTGCCGCCCGTCGGCGGTTGTGTGCAAAGCGGTCTGCTTGAGTTCCACACCAAAAAGCGTTTGCCCGCAGAAGGTGCGCAGAAACTCATCATGATTCCCTGGAATATAGATAACCCGAATGCCCTGTCTCGCCAGGGTAATGATTTGAGTGACCACCCGGCGGTGGGCATCCGGCAGATAAACACGCTTCTGCATGGCGATCAGATCGATGATATCCCCGACCAGATAGAGGGTGTCGCATTCGACGGTTTGCAGGAAATCCAGCAGATATTCAGCCTGACAGTCTGCCGAACCCAGATGAAGGTCAGAAATGAAGATAGTCCGGTACCGGTGCACAGAGCCCCTCCTCTCCCGGTGAATGCCGAAAAGCAGGCGCGGAGATGGCTCTGACAGAATCGCACCTTCCTGAATCGAACCTTACTGCGCCAACACCTGTTTGTTGGTCGCCATGGTGCGACGCAGAGATGACCGTCAGGTGACAGATTTACGTCAGTGAGTTGACGTTTTCTGGTAGTAAACAAAACCCGGGGGCGAGTGGATTGGTCTGAACTGCACCGGCACATCGACGGCTTCACCCGAACCGAGGATCAGATAGCCGCCCTCCTCCAGCGCATCGTGGAACCGTTGCAGAATGTTTTTCCTGTGTTCCGGCGAAAAGTAGATGAGCACATTGCGGCAGGAGATCAGATCAAATTTGCCGCTCTGGAAGGGTTGCAGAAGATTGAGCGCACGGAACACAACCATGCTGCGAATTTCCGGTCGGATTCGCCAACTGCCCGATGGCAGAGACTCGAAAAACTGGGCCTGACGCCCCGCTGAAAGTCCCCTGCCGATCGCCAGCAGCTCGTATTCACCACGTCGGGCCTGTTCCAGCAGACTACTCGAAATGTCCGTAGCGACAATCGAAATCTCCTGCTGCAGCGCCTTGGGGCTTTCACGGCGAAACTCGTGTATGCAGATAGCAATCGAATAAGGATCCTGTCCACCTGAGCAGCCAGCCGACCAGATGCGAATTGGGCGACCAAGGCGCTTGCTCAGCGAGGGCAGAATTTCAGTCTTCAGCGCCTTGAAAGGCAGGCTGTCGCCAAACCAGAGCATTTCATTGATTGTGATCGCTTCGATCACCGCTTCAAGCAAACCCTTTTGCCCTTCTCTCATGGAGCTCAGCAGCTGGCTGAAGGAAGAGAAGCCCTGCTGACTCATTAGTCGACGTAGGCGCGCTTTAAGCAAGCGCTGCTTGTTCTCGCCGAGCAGGATGCCGGAGCTGTCTTGAAGAAAACTCTTGAAGGCTTCGTATTCTGAAGGGCTTAGGTCGGTCATCGGCAAATTACTGCGCTCCATGTCGGCTGTTGGCCATAACGGATCTGGCTGTAAACAATGTCCGAGCGCACCAGAGCGACAACCGGCATCGAACTTGCCTCTTTCTCTTAAAAACGCGGAAATCTGACACAAATTCTGCGGAATATCGGATTAATTGTCAGCGTACTCGCCCAATAGTCAACGGGCTTTTTTAGACGCGACAACCAAAACGAAAGGATAGGACAAAGTGAAAAACATGCTAGCCCGCCTCTTGTTGCCGACCGCCCTGCTTGTGGCGATGCCAGGGTTGGCTGTGGCGGAGGTTGGACCAGAAGACATTCGCGCAGCCGGTGCGGATTTCATGCAGCGCTTTGCAGCCGAACTGAAGGAAAAGCACTATGAGGTTTCCTACGAAATCGGCGCAGTAGGTTCAAGAATAACCCTGGCGGACTGTAGCGATGCCATCAATGTGGAGTTCACAACCGATCCCTGGCAAAGCACTCGACCGACGCTTGCCGTCTCCTGTGAAGGGCCTCAGCCCTGGCGACTCTATGTCCCGTCTGAGATCGAGATTCGCGGCAGCGGCTTCCTGACTTCCCGGCCAATCGGAAGGGGCGAGCGGCTGACGCCCGCTGACTTCCGAGAGACAGAAACCCTTCTGAACATTTCCGGCCAGCAGGTTATTCGTGATCCGCAGTTGCTGGTCGGAATGGAAACGCGTCGCCCGCTCAACGCAGGTACTCGGCTTACACCATCACTTCTGACGGCGCCGGCGGCGGTGGAACGGGGCGACCATGTCGTCATCACGGCCAGAAGCGGTGCCTTTTCGGTCGCCACACGGGGCAAGGCGCTTGCGAAAGGCAGCGTTGGTGACCAGATTCCTGTGCAGAACCTGTCATCATTGCGAACCGTCCAGGCCGAGATTATCGCCACCGGAAAGGTCGCGATTCCGATGTAGGCCAGCCAATTCAAAAGCGGCAGGATTCTGCCTCTGCATCGGCAAACGGTTGCCGTAAAGACTGCCTTCAGGGCGAGAAAAAGCCACCGAAAAGACTCAGTTTTCTCTAAAGAAATGAATTGCGCGGCCGATAATGAAATAAGACCCGTTTAATCGCCGGCGTCAGAGAAAACCTCTTACCCTGGCCGGCGATAACGAACAACTTAGCGGTAGCCCGGGATGGCTACTCATTCAGCGAGAGCAGGTGAGATTATGGCGATTAATCTGAACGGAATAGGCCCAGGCTCCATCGACAGCCGATCAGGAGCCGATAAAAGCGGTAAGACAGCGCCCAAGAACGAGCAGGCTACCCCGGCTAGTAGCCCCGAACAGACTCCGGTAAAAGGCGAGCAGGTAAACCTCAGCGATCAGTCCAAAGAGCTGAAGAAGCTTGAGCAAAGCCTGAGCGAGATGCCAGAAATCGACGATGCCAAAGTCGATCAGATCCGAAAGTCTCTTGCCGACGGTTCTTACAAGATCGACGCTAACGCGTTGGCCCAGAAAATGCTTGATATGGATCAAAGCATCTTCGGGTAAAACGGTATGACTGCAATCTCTGATCTGAACAGCCTGCTGAAAGAAGATCTCAACCAGTTGGCTGAACTGGACCGACTTCTGCAACAGGAGCAGGAGTTTCTCGCTGGCGCGCAAATTAGTGAGCTGGAGCCGCTGACTCCAGGCAAGGACCAACTTCTCAACAATTTGCGAGAGCGCGCGAAAGCCAAGATACGGGTTCTGGTCGCTATGGGGTTTACGCCTTCAAGCGGTGCTCCCTCGCGATTCATTCAGGCCGCCGGGTTTGAAGACACCTATGCGCTGTGGAAGCAGGCAGACGATATGATGCGGGCCTGCCATCGACAAAATCAGGTCAATCAGAGGGTTCTGGAGAATTTGCAGCGCCGGCTTAATCGCCTTACCGAGATTTTTCGCGGTTCCGGTCAGCGGCCTCAACTCTACGGCGCGAAAGGCCAGCAACAATCGGTTGGTCACACCACCGTACTGGCCAGTGCCTGAGGCGGCCATCGCGACGAACCGTGATGCACGGCTGACTGTCAGCCGAATGATGGGATACAGACGAATCAGGCGACCGGCGATGGGTGCCGGTCAGCCAGGGGAAGTCCTTTCTGGAATGCATACGCCCTCCTCAGCGCTTCAGAACTCGAAACTCAGCGTTCGAAACCCAATGTTTAAAACTCCAGGCTCGAAGCCGTCCGGTAAAGTAGAGACCCAGCCGCCAAACGCTTAGCGGGCTTTGATCGTCATAATGGAGTCCGGCGAGAAGCGGATGTCGTGCAAGCTGATACTGCCCATGGAAGCGCCATTACCTACCCGGATGTTGTCCATTCGCACTTCTTCAATCTGAGCTGGTAACGCCAGTTGGAGGGCACCGTCCTCGCGGATCGCGAACTGATTTTCTCCTTCGCGATAGTGGACGCCTGAGACGGTGAGCTCGTAATCAAGCATGTTAATCACCGGAACGACGCTGCTGGTTACCATTTTCAGACCATCGACCGAGTCACCAAAGGCTTCTGGGTCCTCTCGGTCTCGAGCGGCGCCAGCCATATTGCTGACTGTCTCAAATCGGTCGAAAAATCGGTTATTGCCCTGACCGGTGACAGCGGCCATGTCGTCATCGGACATCGGTTGAAATCCATGCTGCTGCATTTCTCCAGCCGTTGCCGCATCGTTTTGCCCAGAGGTATTGACCGAAGCTACCGAAATCGCCGGTTGGAAAGGTACTGTGACCGCCGCCACGACGGCAGCAGCGCGGCGATAGCGAGCCTGATGCCGCAGCGCCTTGTCTATCTCCCGCTCGGAGACACAGTCCATTGCCACCAGAATCTCACCAAGGCGGCCGCCATCGCTGCGCTGCTGCTTAAGCGCCTGTTCCAGTTGAGTCTCCGAAATATATCCGCGATTGACGAGCACTCGTCCCAGTCGGGATTTTTCCTGAAACTTTGGCTGACTCATGGGATCTCCACCTTTATTGTTGGCTCATTCTTGCGGCCGATTCTTTGTGAAAGAGTGCAAGTATCCAGGCTTCGATGTACAGAAACGTTTTGCGCTGTTGCGTAACAACAGGTTGCCGGCGATTTGCTAGAATCCGTAGGGACCCTGGTAAAGGCCAGGAGACTTGCTTTTCATCTCTATTCCAAACCATCGCAGGAATACTATGACCATCAACACAGCGTTCGACGGTGCCGCGAGGGGCCGTTTCACATCACTGGTTTCCGGAGTTATTTTGACAGTTCTGATGCTCTGTTTGTCCTGGTCCGCAAACGCAGCAGCGCCTGCGAGTTCCGCCGAGCAAAAGGCAAAAACATCGGCTGAATCAGCCAACGAATTACCGCAAGTACTTTTGGACACATCCGCCGGGAAAATCATTCTGCAGCTAAGACCCGATATCGCCCCGAAGACGGTCAAGAATTTCCTGGACTACGTTGAGTCCGACTTCTATAGCGGCACCATCTTTCACCGGGTCATTCCGGGATTCATGGTCCAGGGCGGCGGCTTCACAGAAGACCTGAACCGCAAGAAAACGGGGGCCCCGATTCCTCTTGAAGCCAAGCCAACAGCTTCTAATGTTCGTGGAACCGTGGCCATGGCCAGAACCAATGATCCCAATTCGGCGACCAGCCAGTTCTTTATCAACCTCGTGGACAACGCTTATCTGGATGCTGGTTCGCGGGGATCAGGTTATGCAGTGTTCGGTAAAGTGGTCAGCGGCATGGGTGCTGTCGACAAAATCGCCCGAGCCCAGACCCAAAGCCGCAACGGCATGCAGAATGTACCGGTCAATGCACTCGAGATTCGCTCAGCCCGAGTATTAAAGTCTGACGAGCGGGTCACGCTGGAAGATCAGGAGAGCAACTGATTTGGCACCACAGCCCGCTGGGCCGAGACCGCCGGCAATCGAGCCGGCCAGGGTGGAATGGCGGGACGGCGTTCCCTACGCGCCTCGCTTTGAGGATGTGTACTTCAGTCGTGAAAATGGATTGGAAGAAAGCCGCCACGTCTTCCTCCGGCACAATCACCTATCCGAGCGATTTGCGGATGTACCAGAGGGCGGCCACTTCGTCATCGCAGAGACCGGCTTCGGCACCGGTCTCAACTTTCTGGCGGCGGTCCAGCTTTGGCTGAATTCGGGAGCCGCCGACAACGCGACGCTACATTTCATATCCTTTGAGCGCTTTCCGCTGACGCCCGATGACCTTCTTAAAGCGCACGCTCACTGGCCAGAACTCACCCTTATGGCTCAGCAGCTACAGGACCAATATCCGCCGCTGGTCCATGGCCTGCATCGCTTGTGCCTGGCCGGCGGCAGGATTCGCCTGTCGCTCTGGTTCGGTGATGCCCTTGAAGGCCTGCGAGATACCTCTTTTAGGGCCAATGCCTGGTTCCTCGACGGCTTTGCGCCGGCCCGCAATCCCGATCTGTGGATTGCAGACATCAGCTCGGAAATTCGTCGTCACAGCGACACGGGAACCACCCTGGCGACCTTTACCGCAGTAGGACGAATCCGGCGCGGGCTTGCCGAAACAGGATTCGGCATGACCAAGGTCGCCGGTTTTGGTCGAAAACGGGAAATGCTCATCGGCGAACTCAGGGGAGAATGCGCGCCACCATCGAACTCCTCGGCTGGGGACAACGTGGTGACAGTGGTCGGTGCTGGCATCGCGGGCACACTGCTGGCCTGCAATCTGGCAGAAAGAGGACATCGCGTTCGTCTTATTGATGCCGGTCCGGGGCCGGGTGCAGGCGCCTCCGGCAATCTGCAGGGCGCCTTGTATGTAAAGCTTGGCGTTGACCTAAGTCCCCAGACTCAGCTGGCACTGTCATCTCTGCTCTTCAGCCAGCGTTACTATGGATTGAAAGCCTCCAAATATTGGCATCCGTCAGGCCTCCTGCAGCTAGCGACGACGCATTCCGAGGCTGACCGCCAACGACGGTTTTCTGCCCGTAACCAGTACCCACGAGACATTCTGATCCCGGTAAGCCCAGCCGAAGCCAGCGAGCTGGCGGGTGCTGAGATTGGCCATCCGGGTCTTTATTTTCCTGGCAGTGGATGGCTTGAACCCGGGCGTTTGTGCGCCGGGCTCGCGAGTCAGTCAGGCATCGAAGTGATTACTCACGGACGCGTTCATGACTGGCGCCAGCAGAATGATCGCTGGGTCGTTCATCTGCGGGATGGGAGAGTCTTTGACACTGACAAACTGGTGCTTGCGGTCGGTGCCGATTCGCCGCTCCTTGGTCAAGGCCAGTGGCGTCTGAAGACGATTCGTGGCCAAGTATCACACCTGCCAGCAGACGCTTTGGCGGCTCCCCTGAAGCGGGTCGTGTGCGGTAACCGCTATCTGAATCCTCCCCATAAAGGCCAGGCGTTACTCGGCGCCACCTTTGATCTTAGGGACAGCCGACTGGAAGTCTGCACGATGTCTCACGAGGAAAATCTGGCCGCGCTGAGAGAGGAATTCCCTGCCCTGGCAGGTGATCTTCCAGAACCGGAAATGCTGTCAGGCCGGGTGGGCTTTCGTTGCACCACTCACGACTATCAGCCGGTGGCGGGCCGCCTTCCAGATGGCACCTTCCTGTTTACTGGTCTCGGGAGCAAAGGACTCAGTTACGCTCCTCTGCTGGCAGAGTTTCTGGCGGACCTCATCGTCGACCAGCCCGCCGCCCTTCCCGAGTCGCTGGCAGCCCGTGTCGCCCCCTTCCGAATTGTTCGCCCAGTTGCTGACTCGCCATAAAATCTGCGTGGGGACACTAGCTCAAGAACCGGGCGCGTCAGCCGATAAAAAGTAAGGAAACAGAGGATTTAAGCCTATGGTTATCCATATTTCCGAGCCTGGCCGCCCTGGCAACATTCCGCTCACACCTCCGGCGTCCCGGCGCTCTCAGCCCATTCCGGATGGCCCTGATGCCACCGCGAAAACCTCAGTCACGCCTGAGGACGAAACCTATATCGCGGATGGACAGTCTCATCGTGCAGTGGAAGCTTATGGCGAACAGAGCGAGGGAGTGCCTGATGACCAGGCCAGTTACATACCGCTATCAGCCCTGACTAGCGAACCGCTGTATCTGATTGAAGATGAAGAATCCCTGCAAAGCGCACTGAATCAGATGAATGCGGAACAGACGGATTATCTTACGGTGATTAACGACGATACGATTCTCGGCATTATCAGTCGCCGCTGGGTCTTTGAATTGATTGCCGAGCAAGGATCAGCGGAGTCTCCGCTCAAAGAGGCGAAACTGCCCAGTTTCCTCTACGCCACCACCGAGAGTGACGCTCGTATGCTTGCCCGGCGGATGCTGGCTAACGGCCATCAGTCGGCGCTCTTGCTCGATGCAAGACAGGCGCCTGTTGGCCTCATCACCCAGCGATCTTTTCTACGCCATTACGCTGCTCAAAGGCCGCTCGACGAACTCGGCTGACTTCTCAACTCTAGGCGGTTTACAGAAACCGAAGCCATTGCCGTTACTGAGCAGTTCCTGGGGGCGGTACGCCTAGTTAAGCGATGCGCCCCTAGTTAAGCGGTGCGCCTAGTTAAGCGGAACGCCGTCGCCGCTGTACACCCTGATGGTCCATACGTCCGAGCTGTCCGAGGCCAAAGCAAACAGCTTGTCCCGACGATAGGTTGCAAGCTGGCGAATATCCGACCCTATGTCCGGCAATTCCACTCGCCACTCCTCATAGAGGCGAGACTTGGGATTGGAGACTTCGTCGGTCGTTTCCCGCAAGGCGAAGACGACTCTCGCCATGACGCCACGCTGACCGAAACTATCGCCCTCGCTCGCGAAAGCACTGAACGCTCGACCGGCAACGATAAGCTGACCGCCGACGAGCGCTGAAGAATCGAATTCGACATTTGTCAGATCGCTCTTGTCGTTCAGGGAAATAGCGCCACTTAGAGAGCCGCTGGGGTTGTAAAGCAGAGCGAAACCGGCTTTGGTATCGATGGCCCGACGGTCCAGCTCAGGCTCTGGGTCGATGGCTCCGGTCAGATCTCCGAAATCGACGGAAAACAGACTTCGACTGCTCCCGACGAGCCAGATGGAAGCTCCATTCACTTCGCCGCTGCCAATCG
>Ga0208934_1000366_pt1 | contig 23287 bp, 22 predicted proteins | sample MalvirDeepMed_s2_FD_184243 | JGI IMG/M metagenome (GOLD analysis project Ga0208934, IMG submission 184243) | Marine viral communities from the Global Malaspina Expedition - Malaspina viral metaG DeepMed_s2 (SPAdes) (version 2) | ecosystem: Environmental > Aquatic > Marine > Oceanic | place... | reverse complement strand
GTCCTTGCGCAAATATCTTTCCGCGTCGCGCGCCCCCAGGTCCCATGTGTCGCGCAGTTTCTGCGGATCGGTAAAGTCTATCTTGTCCGCCGGCGTTTCGGTGCCGGGCGAGACGTAGATGCGGCCGGGCGTTTCCGGGACCCGCTTGTAGTCGCGCGTCAACAGGATCACCGTCTGGCCTTCGTCGGGGTCGGGCATGGGCGCCTGGTCGGCCATGCCACCGTCGACGACCCTGCGCCTGTTCCAGAGCGGCGGTTCGAACACCGGCGGAATGACCGCGGCGGCGTTGATGAGGTCCACCAATTGGCCTTCGCGCGCCGCCTTGTTGGCATCGACCAGATGCGCGGTCAGGCCCATCTTCTCGGCCCAGCCGAAATGCGGCGCCCCCACGATACGCAACTCGGCTTCGTAGGTCGCCGCGAGGGCAGTGCCGGTCAGGGTCGGCGCACCGGTGTCGGGCGGATGCGCGATCAGGATCTGGAACTGCGGGCCGTCGGCGACCCTCGCCGTCGCGGCCTCGTCCATCACCGTCGCCACCACGTCGCAATAGATGCGCTGATGCGGCGTGATACCATCCTCGTCGGCGTCGAAGAGGTCCATATTGGTGTCGCGTTTCTCGAACCGGCTGCACATCTCGTCCAGCAGCGCCTGTCCCTTGCCGGCCAGCCACGCGGCCCCGGCCAGCGCACCGCCGCTGACGCCGGTGACGCGCTTCGGGCGCCAGGTCCGGTCCTGGCCCAGCCGGGTCAGGAAGCCGCCCTGCCAGAAGCAGCGCAGGCCGCCGCCGGAAAAGACGATCTGGTCGGGATTCTGAGGAAGTCGGGTCATAGGATGGGGAAACGGGCCCCGAAGGGCCCGTTCCGATCCGCTTTTACGTGCGTTCGACGCACATGGCGACGCCCATGCCGCCGCCGATGCAAAGGGTTGCGAGGCCCTTCTTCGCGTCGCGGCGCTTCATTTCGAAGAGCAGCGTGTTCAACACCCGCGCGCCCGAGGCGCCGATCGGGTGGCCGATGGCGATGGCGCCGCCGTTGACGTTCACGATGGCCGGATCCCAGCCCATGTCCTTGTTCACGGCGCAGGCCTGCGCGGCAAAGGCTTCGTTGGCTTCGACAAGGTCAAGGTCCTCGGGCTTCCACCCGGCCTTTTCCAGCGCCTTGCGGCTCGCGTGGATCGGGCCGACGCCCATGATGGCCGGATCGAGGCCCGCGGTGGCGTAGGAGACGATGCGCGCCAGCGGCTCGATGCCGCGCTTCTCGGCATTCTCGGCGCTCATCAGCAGGACGCCCGCGGCGCCGTCGTTGAGCCCGCTCGCATTGGCGGCGGTCACCGATCCGTCCTTGGTGAAGGCGGGGCGCAGCTTCTGCATGCCTTCGAGCGTCGCGCCGTGGCGGATGTATTCGTCCTTGTCGACGACGATGTCGCCCTTGCGGGTCTTGACGGTGAAGGGGATGACCTCGTCATCGAACTTGCCGGCCTTCTGCGCGGCCTCGGCCTTGTTCTGGCTGGCGACGGCGAACTCGTCCTGCATCTCGCGGCTGATCTGCCACTTTTCGGCGACGTTCTCGGCGGTCTGACCCATGTGATAGCCATTGAAGGCGTCCCAGAGACCGTCGCGGATCATCGTGTCGATATACTTCATGTCGCCCATCTTGTGCCCGGCGCGCAGGTGCGCGGCATGGGGCGACAGCGTCATGTTCTCCTGACCGCCGGCGCAGATGATGTCGGCATCGCCCAGCTGGATGTGCTGCGCGCCAAGCGCCACGGCGCGCAGGCCCGAGCCGCAGACCTGGTTGATGCCCCAGGCGGCGGATTCCTGCGGCAGACCAGCGTTGATATGCGCCTGCCGCGCCGGGTTCTGGCCCTGGGCGGCGGTCAGGACCTGACCCAGGATCGTCTCGTTCACCTCGGATTTCTCGATCCCGGCGCGCGCCACGAGCGCTTCGAGCACGGCGGCGCCGAGGTCATGCGCGGGGGTGTTGGCGAATGAGCCGCTAAAGCTGCCAACGGCCGTGCGGGCGGCGGATGCGATTACAACATTGGTCATTATGGTCCTCCAGACTATGCCTTTATCCCGAGCATGATCGCCGCTGACGCGACTCACAACCCCCGGGGGTTGCCTGGCAGTGATAAAGGATGAAACGGCCCGCGGCTACCGGGCGCGCGGGTCAGGCGCTGCGCGCGTCGCCGGCGCTGTCCTGCCAGGGCAGCTGTACTGTCGGTGCGCCGAAATAGTAGCCCTGCATGCAGTCCACCCCGAGCTCGGCCAGGTAGGCGGCATCGGCGGCGTTTTCGACGAATTCCGCGACGGTGAACATGTCGAACTGTTGTGCGATGGACAGCAGCGCGGCAGTGATCACCTGGTTGTCGGGATCGCATGCGATGCCGCGGATGAACTGACCGTCGATCTTGAGGATGTCGAAGTGAAAGTCCTTGAAATGGCGGAAGGCCGTGTAGCCGGCGCCGAAGTCGTCCAGCGCGAAGGACACGCCGCGCGCCTGCACATCCTGCATGAAGCTTGCCACGAGGTCCGGCACCAGCATGGCGGAGCTTTCGGTGATTTCCAGGATCAGCCGTTCCGCCACGGTCGGATCGCGGTCGAGCCCGCGTGACAGCATGCGCCGCCACTTGCGGTATCCGATTGAGCGCGCCGACATGTTGACCGAAAGCCGCAGCCAGGGCACGCGGGCAAGGGCGCCCAGCCCCTTGTCGAGCGCGATGCAGTCCAGCAGGCGGCCGGTTTCGGTCTCTTCGACCGTGGCGATGAATTCCTTGGCGGGGATGATCCGCCCGGTGTCATCCATGACGCGAATCAGCGCCTCGTGAAAGGCGACCCGGTCCGGCCGCGCCGACTGGACCACGGGCTGGTAGGCCATCAACACCTGCCGATGGCGGATCGCCTCCGTGACCATGGCGATCGTGTTGCGGTCGCGCGTGTCCACCGCTGCGGACAGTGCATCGGCCGGCCCGATCTGGACTCTGCGGTCTGTCATGAGTCTGTGTCCTTCGCCATCCCGGCGCCACAATCGCCCACAGGGCTTAAGGGCGGGTTTACGCGGAACCGCCGGCAGTGTCGCGCGCGCAGGCGAACAGAGGCCGTTGACACCGGCGCCGACCTGCCGTATCCGGCGCGCTCATTGGTGTTGGTGGCCCCCGCAAGGGGATGCCTGTCGACCTGGCGACATCCAGGGAGAGGACAACGCCCTTCGAAACCTGAACGAAGGAGATCAGACGGTGACCAAACGCACCTCTGCCAAGTACAAACTCGACCGCCGGATGGGCGAAAACATCTGGGGTCGTCCGAAATCCCCGGTCAACCGCCGCGAATACGGCCCCGGCCAGCACGGTCAGCGCCGGAAGGGCAAGCTGTCGGACTTCGGTCTGCAGCTGCGTGCCAAGCAGAAGCTCAAGGGCCATTACGGCGACCTGACCGAAAAGCAGTTCCGCCGCATCTTTGCCGAGGCCGAGCGTCTGCGCGGCGACACCGGCGAGCTTCTCATCGGCCTGCTCGAGCGCCGCCTCGACGCCGTGGTCTACCGCGCGAAATTCGTGCCGACCGTCTTTGCCGCGCGCCAGTTCGTCAACCACGGCCACGTCCTGGTCAACGGCAAGCGCGTAAACATCCCGTCCTACCGCGTGAAGGAAGGCGACGTGATCGAGGTCCGCGAGAAGTCCAAGCAACTGGTGTCGGTGCTCGAAGCCGTGCAGCTGCCGGAGCGCGACGTGCCCGATTACCTCGAGGTCGACCACTCCAAGATGACCGCGACCTTCGTGCGCATGCCGGGTCTGTCGGACGTGCCCTTCGCGGTGCAGATGGAACCGAACCTCGTCATCGAATTCTACGCCCAGAACTAAGGTTCGGGCCGTTCCAGAACGAACACCAAGGGCTGCGTCTTCCGGGACGCGGCCTTTTTTCTGTCAGCGCGAGCCCGGATCGGTCTTTCCGCACTCTCTTCGGGACGGGCCCGAGGACCGGACAGCAAACCGCCCTCGTCGCACGGAGGCGAGAGGGCGGTCTGATTTCTGTGTGTATGGCGACCGGCGTGGTCTCAGACGTAGAACAGGTCTCGGAAGACGTGACGCGCGATGTCTTCGCGCTTTTTGATGCCGCGCTCGGCAAGTTGCGCGTCGCTCAAGGTGTTCAGGTGTTCGATCGCTTTCACCCGGCTGTTGGTCTCGGCCAGCAGGACGAAGAAGCGGCCGACAGAGCGCAGCGCCGCCATCGGAGCGGAGATGATCGTCTGGGTCCAGCCGCGTGCCGGAGCATCGGAATATGCCGTGTGTGTGCTGATATCTGCCATCGTTTCAATCCTTTGATCTTCGGGGCTCAGGTCTGCCCTCCCTTGCCGATCAAGGTATGCTGCACCTGCAGCATAGACCACCGACAGCTCGGAATAGCCGGGCTTCGCCACATGCATGGCTGACCGTTTGCAAACCGCCTAAATTTTACCAGTTGATAAAAAAATTATCCTGTGACAGCTTTTCCGTGACAACAGAGACGGGAGTTGCCGGATGGATGCAAAAGCCTTGGCCGAGGGCGTGATCGCGGGGCGGCTGAATGCCAAAGAGCTGGCAGCCGGATTTACCGACCTGCACGCGCCCCTGACGGACCACGAGGCGGTGGTGGCGGCGGATCGCTGCTATTTCTGCCATGACGCGCCCTGCATCACCGCCTGTCCCACCGACATCGACATTCCGCTCTTCATCCGGCAGATCGCCACCGGCACGCCGGATGCGGCGGCCAACACGATCCTGAGCCAGAACATCCTGGGCGGGATGTGCGCGCGGGTCTGCCCGACGGAGACGCTTTGCGAAGAGTCCTGCGTGCGCGAGATGGCCGAGGGCAAGCCGGTCGAGATCGGGCGCCTGCAGCGCTATGCCACCGACGGGCTGATGGCCAAGGGCGTGCATCCGTTCCGCCGCGCAGATCCGACGGGCCGCAAGATCGCCGTGGTGGGAGCGGGGCCTGCGGGTCTGGCCTGCGCGCATCGGCTGGCGATGAAGGGCCACGACGTGGTGGTCTTCGATGCCCGCGACAAACCCGGCGGCCTCAACGAATACGGCATCGCCGCCTACAAATCGACCGAGGATTTCGCGGCGCGCGAGGTCGACTGGCTGATGCAGATCGGTGGCATCCAGATGCAGACCGGCAAGGCCGTGGGTCGCGACATCACGCTGGAGGAGTTGCGCGCCGACCATGACGCGGTGTTCCTGGGGCTGGGCCTTGGCGGCGTGAACGCGCTGTCGGCGCCAGGGGCGGACAAGGACGGCGTGCTGGACGCGGTGGGCTTCATCGCCGACCTGCGCCAGACGCCGGACCTGAGTGCCCTGCCGGTGGGCCGTGACGTTGTGGTGATCGGCGGCGGCATGACGGCGGTGGACGCGGCGGTGCAGTCGAAGCTGCTGGGTGCGCTCAACGTCACCATCGTCTACCGCCGGGGCCGCGCCCGGATGAACGCCAGCCGCTACGAACAGGAGCTGGCCGCGTCGAAGGGCGTGCGGATCATCTGCAACGCCTCGCCGGTGGCGGTGCATGGCAACGGATCGGTGCGCGAGATCGAGTTCGAATACACCGACGACGCGCTGGCGCCCACGGGCCAGACCTTCAGGCTGGCCGCCGACCAGGTCTTCAAGGCCATCGGCCAGAGCCTGACCGGCGCCGACCTGCCTGACCTTGCCGGCGGCAAGATCGCGGTGACGGGGGCCGGGCGCACCTCGCTCGACGGGGTCTGGGCCGGTGGCGACTGTGCGGCGGGCGGCGACGACCTGACCGTCACGGCAGTGGCCGAGGGACGCGACGCGGCAGAGGATATTCACGCAGCGCTAACCGCATGAACGAGGATGTTTACCCACGCTATGCGCTACCCGCAGAGGGCGGCTGCCGCTGCGGCGGGCTGCGGTTCCGCATCACCGGCCAGCCGATGATGACCTCGGCCTGCCATTGCGCGGGCTGCCAGCGGATGACCGGTGCGCCCTTTTCCACCACGCTGATCGTGCCCGCCGACGGCTTCGAGGTGACGAAAGGACAGACGCAGCTGGGCGGGTTGCGCGGGCCGGACCTGCATCACCATCATTGCCCGGACTGCCTGAGCTGGGTTTTCACCCGTGTCGCGGGCGTCGACGCCATCGTGAATGTCCGCGCGGTTCTGCTGGACGACGGCCGCGGGTTCGTGCCCTTCATCGAAACCTGCACATCCGAGAAACTGCCCTGGGTCGCGACCCCGGCAGAGCACAGCTTTGAGACCATGCCGCCGGTCGAGGTTTACCAGGACCTGCTGGCGGACTATGCGGCACATCTGTCGCCCGAGGAGGATTGAAATGGCCGATCTGACCACCGACTTTGTGGGCATCAAGAGCCCCAACCCGTTCTGGCTGGCCTCGGCGCCGCCCACGGACAAGGAATACAACGTCCGCCGTGCCTTTGAGGCAGGGTGGGGCGGCGTGGTCTGGAAGACCCTCGGCGAGGCCGGCCCGCCCATCGTCAACGTCAACGGCCCGCGCTACGGCGCGATCTGGGGCGCCGACCGCCGCCTGCTGGGGCTCAACAACATCGAACTGATCACCGACCGCCCGCTCGAGGTGAACCTGCGCGAGATCAAGGCGGTCAAGCGCGACTATCCCGACCGTGCCATGGTGGTGTCGCTGATGGTGCCCTGCGAGGAAGAGGCGTGGAAGGCGATCCTGCCGCTGGTCGAGGAAACCGGCGCCGACGGGGTCGAGCTCAACTTCGGCTGCCCGCACGGCATGTCCGAACGCGGCATGGGGTCGGCGGTGGGGCAAGTGCCCGAGTACATCGAGATGGTGACGCGCTGGGTGAAGCAAAACACCCGGATGCCCTGCATCGTGAAGCTTACGCCCAACATCACCGACATCAAGAAACCCGCCGCGGCGGCGTTGGCCGGTGGTGCCGATGCGGTGTCGCTGATCAACACGATCAACTCGATCACGAGCGTGGATCTGGACCTCTTCGCACCCGAGCCGACCATCGACGGCAAGGGTGCGCATGGCGGCTATTGCGGCCCGGCGGTGAAGCCCATCGCGCTCAACATGGTGGCCGAGATCGCCCGCACGCCGGAGTTGGCGCATCTGCCGGTCAGCGGCATCGGCGGCGTCACCACCTGGCGCGACGCGGCGGAGTTCATGGCGCTGGGGGCGGGCAACGTGCAGGTCTGCACGGCGGCAATGACTTACGGGTTCAAGATCGTGCAGGAGATGATCTCGGGCCTGTCGGACTACATGGACAAGAAGGGCATGACCGCGACCTCCGAATTGGTCGGCCGCGCCGTGCCGAATCTGAGCGACTGGCAGCATCTGAACCTCAACTACGTGGCCAAGGCGCGGATCAACCAGGACCTCTGCATTTCCTGCGGCCGCTGTTTCGCCGCCTGCGAGGACACGTCGCACCAGGCGATCTCGATGTCGCCGGAGCGGGTGTTCGAGGTCAAGGACGACGAATGCGTGGCGTGCAACCTGTGCGTCAACGTCTGCCCGGTCGAAGACTGCATCACCATGGAGCAGATGCCCGCCGGGTCGGTGGACCCGCGCACCGGGCGCAAGATCGCGGCGGAGTATGCCAACTGGACGACGCATCCGAACAATCCCGGTGCGGTGAAGGCGGCGGAGTAGGGGGGACCCGGCCCGCTTGCTGCCGGGCGATGTCAGGTCTGTTTCACCGCCCGGAGTCAAGGCCGCTCGCGGCCGCCGGGCAGCGGCAGCCAGCCCGTCGCATCGAAGGTGCGCCACCCAACAACTGCTCGCCTCTGGCAAGACGGGCTGCCGCTTTGGCTGGGTCTGGTGTTGAGCATCGTGGTCGTCCGGATGGTGCAAGTAAAAAGCGCAGAGCGGAGAGGTCGGAGCGGCATCCCGCTGGCTGCCGGGCGACCTCGGGCCAGGTGTCTGGTTTCGAGATACGGCCGCTCGTTTGAGGCTCAGGGCGTGAGAACCTTTCGGAACATCTGTTCCACATGCCGCGTCGCGCCGTCCCTGGCGCGGGCCTCGTCCGGCATCAGCACGCAGACCTGCGCGTCGAAATCGGCGTAGTGCTGGGTCATCGCCCAGATCGAGAATATCAGGTGCCCGGGGTCCATCGGCGCCAGCCGGCCCGCGTCCATCCAGCCCTGGATCAGCGCGCATTTCTCGTCGAACAGGGGTTTCAGCCCGGCACTCAGGTGTGGCCCCATGCGCGGCGCGCCCTGGATGATTTCTCCGGCAAACAAACGGCTTTCGCGCGGATAGGCCTGGCTCATCTCCATCTTGCGGCGGATGTAGCCCAGCAACTCCTCCAGCGGATCGCCGTCCGGGTCGAGATCGGTCAGCGGCGCCAGCCATTCGGCCATCAGCGCGTTCAGAAGCTCCACATGGATCGCTTCCTTGCCGTCGAAGTAATAAAGGATGTTTGGCTTCGACAGGCCCGACGCCTCGGCGATCTGGTCCAGCGTGGCACCGCGGAATCCGTGCTGCGAAAAGACGTCCAGCGCCGCGTCGAGGATGATGCGGCGATTGCGCAGTTGTATGCGGCTGGGCTTTTTCGGTATCGTTTCGGAAGCGGGTTGCGGCATCGGCCTCTCCGGTCTTGATGCCGCGGCGGGCAGGAAATGAGCGGCACCTTGCGATTGCATACTTGGCCCAATGTCAAACCTTGACAGTCTCGGGAGGCGTTGCAATCGTGCCTTGACCAAATGGTAAAAAACAAGCGCCGCGGGCGCAACAGATAACACCGCGACCGCGACTTCTGCAGGGGGATGGCATGGCAGCACGGGTGGCAGCACAGGGCGAAAACCTGCGCATCGACGGCGACCGGCTGTGGGACAGCCTGATGGAGATGGCCAGGATCGGCCCCGGCGTCGCGGGCGGCAACAACCGCCAGACCCTGACCGATGCCGATGCCGAGGGCCGCGCACTGTTCCAGGGCTGGTGCGAGGCGGCGGGCTGCACCATGGGTCTTGATACCATGGGCAACATGTTCGCGACCCGTCCCGGCACCGACCCCGAGGCGCTCCCGGTCTACGTGGGCAGCCATCTCGACACGCAGCCCACGGGCGGCAAGTACGACGGCGTGCTGGGCGTGCTCGGCGGGCTCGAGATCATCCGCACCCTGAATGACCTGGGGATCGAGACCAAACACCCGATCGTGGTCACCAACTGGACCAACGAGGAGGGCACGCGGTTCGCCCCGGCGATGCTGTCGTCGGGGGTTTTTGCTGGTGTTCACCAGCAGGACTGGGCCGAGGACCTCACCGATGCCAAGGGCCTGCGCTTCGGCGACGAGCTGGACCGGATCGGCTGGCGCGGCGACGAACCGGTGGGCGCGCGGAAAATGCACGCCTTCTTCGAACTGCACATCGAACAGGGCCCCATCCTCGAAGCCGAGGGCAAGCAGATCGGCGTCGTCACCCATGGCCAGGGGCTCAGCTGGACGCAGGTGACGATCACCGGCAAGGACAGTCACACCGGGTCCACTCCGATGCCGATGCGCCGCAATGCGGGTCTGGGCATGGCACGGGTGCTGGAAAAGGTCGACGAGATCGCCTGGTCGCACAAACCCCACGCGGTGGGCGCGGCGGGCCATATCGACGTCTATCCGAACTCGCGCAACGTGATCCCCGGCAAGGTCGTCTTCACCGTCGATTTCCGCTCGCCCGACCTGTCGGTCATCCAGGACATGGAGGCGCGTCTGCGCAGCGACGGCCAGAAGATCGCCGACGACATGGGGCTCGAGATCGCCTTTGAAAAGGTCGGCGGTTTCGATCCCGTGGCCTTCGACGAAGGCTGCGTCGCCGCCGTGCGCGCGGCGGCAGAGCGGCTGGGCTACAGCCACATGGACATTATCTCGGGCGCCGGTCACGACGCCTGCTGGATCAACCAGGTGGCGCCAACGGCCATGGTGATGTGCCCCTGCGTCGACGGGCTCAGCCACAACGAGGCCGAGGAGATTTCGCGGGAATGGGCCACGGCGGGCACGGACGTGCTGCTGCACGCGGTGGTCGAAACGGCGGAGATCGCCTCGTGAGGATCGCTCTGGCGCTGGTCCTGCTGCTGGCGGGGTGCGGCGGTTTCAATCTCGGGCGTGGCGGCAATTCCGACGGTTTGCAGCCCGACGGGTCCATGGTGGTCACCGATGCGGTTGGTGCCAAGCTGGTGGTCGATGCCAACGGCTGCCAGTCGGTGGTGCCCGCCAGCGGCGGCCCGGCGGAACCGGTGCTGAGCGCCGATGGCGCGCCGGTGTGCCTGGCGCAATAAAAACGAACGACAGGGAGACACCCATGACCAAAGTCATCAAGAACGGCACCATCGTCACCGCCGACCTGACCTACAAAGCCGATGTGCTGATCGACGGCGGCAGGATCGTCGAGATCGGGCCGGACCTGAAAGGCGACGAGGTGCTGGACGCCACCGGCTGCTACGTCATGCCGGGCGGGATCGACCCGCATGTGCATCTCGAGATGCCGTTCATGGGCACCTATTCCAGCGACGATTTCGAAAGCGGCACGCGCGCCGCACTGGCGGGCGGCACCACGATGGTGGTGGACTTCTGCCTGCCCAGCCCCGGCCAGGGCCTGCTCGACGGACTGCAGATGTGGGACAACAAGTCGACCCGCGCTGCCTGCGACTACTCGTTCCACATGGCCATCACCTGGTGGGGCGAGCAGGTCTTCAACGAGATGGAACAGGTGGTCAAGGAACGCGGCATCAACACCTTCAAGCATTTCCTCGCCTACAAGGGCGCGCTGATGGTGAACGACGACGAGCTCTTCGCCTCGTTCAACCGCTGCGCCGAGCTGGGCGCGATCCCGCTTGTCCATGCCGAGAACGGCGACGTGGTGGCGGAGCTGTCGGCCAAGCTGCTGGCGCAGGGCAACACCGGCCCCGAGGCGCATGCCTATTCCCGGCCCACGCAAGTGGAGGGCGAGGCCACGAACCGTGCGATCATGCTCGCCGACATGGCGGGCGTGCCATTGTATGTCGTCCACACCTCCTGCGAAGAGGCGCACGAGGCCATTCGCCGCGCCCGCCAGCAGGGCAAACGGGTCTGGGGCGAGCCACTGATCCAGCACCTGACGCTGGACGAATCCGAGTATTTCAACGCCGATTGGGACCACGCCGCGCGCCGCGTCATGTCGCCGCCCTTCCGCAACAAGCAACACCAGGACAGCCTCTGGGCGGGGCTGCAATCGGGATCGCTGTCGGTGGTGGCCACCGATCACTGTGCTTTCACCACCGACCAGAAACGTTTCGGCGCCGGCGATTTCACCAAGATCCCCAACGGCACCGGCGGGCTCGAGGACCGCATCCCGATGCTCTGGACCTACGGTGTGGGGACCGGCCGGCTGACCCCGCAGGAATTCGTCGCCGTGACCTCGACCAACATCGCCAAGATCCTCAACGTCTATCCGAAGAAGGGCGCGATCCTCGTCGGGGCGGATGCGGACATTCTGGTGCTGGACCCGGAAAAGGAAAAGATCATCACCGCCAGCAAGCAGCAGTCGGCGATCGACTACAACGTCTTCGAGGGCAAGCACGTCAAGGGCCTGCCGCGCTTCACCCTGACCCGTGGTCAGGTGGCGGTGCGCGACGGCGAGATGCACCACGAGGTCGGCCACGGCCAGTTCGTCAAGCGCGAGCCCTCAGGTCCGGTCAGCAAGGCGTTGTCGTCCTGGAAGGAACTCACCGCGCCGCGCCCCGTGGAGCGGACGGGCATCCCGGCGACGGGAGTGTGACTTGGTCTGGACGGTCCATTTCGCCAATGCATCCGGGCACCTTGATCCGTTCGAGGCGGCCATTCGCGCATCCGTCGAGAAGGCCCGCTTGATCGGGGAGCAGGCGATGCCCCCGGTGTCGCTTGATCTTGTGGTGCAGAACTGGCCCGGTCGGACGATCCCCGAATTGGGGTTCATGGGATACGCGCCGACCGGCGACATGATCCAGCTGACGTTCGATGCGGAGAACGACAACCTGCCGAAGCATCTCGACGACGCGCTCGTGCGCACCATCCTGCACGAATTGCACCACGTTCATCGCTGGCGCGGTCCCGGCTACGGCAATACACTGGGCGCGGCGGTGCTCAGCGAAGGACTGGCAGGACATTTCGTCAAGGAATGTGTCGGCTCTCCGCCTGAACAATGGGAATGCGCCGTGGATGCCCCGACACTGAACGCGGTATTGCCGCGCGTGCGGGCGGAATGGGCGCTGCGCCACGATCATGCGGAATGGTTCTTCGGGTCGGGCAGCTTGCCGAACAATCTGGGATATACCCTGGGCTACAGGATCGTCGGCCGCCATATCGCGCGAACGGAGCGCCCGGCCTCGCGCCTTGTGGGCCTGCATCCGGATGACGTGCCAAGCTTTGAAGAAGAATTCTCGTGACCGACTCCGTATCAAAGACCGCCCAAGGCACCGTGATCCAAGCCAGCGGGCTGAACCTCACCTTCGATACCAACGACGGCCCGGTGCACGCGCTGCGGGACGTGAACCTCGAGGTCGGCAAGGGCGATTTCGTCAGTTTCATCGGCCCCTCGGGCTGCGGCAAGACCACCTTCCTGCGGGTCATGGCGGACCTGGAACAGCCGACCGCCGGGACGGTGACGGTCAACGGGGTCAGCCCGGAAGAGGCGCGCAGGGCGCGGGCCTATGGTTATGTTTTCCAGGCGGCGGGGCTTTATCCGTGGCGCACCATCGGCGGCAATATCCGCCTTCCGCTCGAGATCATGGGCTATTCCAAGGCCGATCAAGACGCGCGGGTGAAGCGTGTTCTCGACCTGGTGGAGCTCTCCGGCTTCGAGAAGAAATTTCCCTGGCAGCTCTCGGGTGGGATGCAGCAGCGGGCGAGCATCGCGCGGGCGCTGGCCTTCGACGCGGACATCCTGCTGATGGACGAACCCTTTGGCGCGCTGGACGAGATCGTGCGCGATCACCTCAACGAGCAGCTTCTGGCGTTGTGGAGACGAACGGAAAAGACAATCTGTTTCGTCACCCATTCGATCCCCGAGGCGGTGTATCTGTCGACTCGGATCGTGGTGATGTCGCCGCGTCCGGGGCGGATCACCGACGTGATCGAAAGCCCGCTGCCCAAGGAGCGGCCCCTCGACATCCGCGACACGCCGGAATTCCTCGAGGTCGCGCATCGGGTGCGCGAGGGTTTGCGCGCGGGGCATGCCTATGAGGAATGATCGGGCGGCGACGCGTGGGGCGGCGTCGGAGATGAGTTTATTCGGCAAGATGAAGGGGGTGGGCCGGTGCGCCAGAGCCTGATCCCCGTCCTTACCATCGTCGCCGCGATCTTTGCGATCTGGTACGCGGCGGCAGTCTGGCTCAATGCGCCCTGGGCACGGGACGTGGCGGCGCGCGGGGATCAGGAATTGAGCGTCACCGAACTGGTGGCCGCGACGTGGAGCCAGGAGAAACCGAAGCTGCCCGCGCCGCACCAGGTGGCGGTCGAGCTCTACGACACGGTGATCGACAAGAAGGTCACGTCGAAACGCAGCCTCGTCTACCACAGCGGGATCACGCTGAGCGCTACCCTGCTGGGCTTTGCCCTGGGCACGGCGCTGGGCTTCGCGCTGGCCATCGGGATCGTCTACAACCGGGTGATGGACAAGAGCGTCATGCCCTGGGTCATCGCCAGCCAGACCGTGCCGATCCTGGCCATCGCGCCGATGATCATCGTGGTGCTCAATGCCATGGGCCTGTCGGGACTGCTCCCCAAGGCGATGATCTCCATGTACCTTTCGTTCTTCCCCGTGGTGGTGGGCATGGTCAAGGGACTGCGGTCGCCCGACGCGATGCAGCTGGACCAGATGCGCACCTGGAATGCCGGCGCCGCGCAGGAATTCCTCAAGCTGCGGCTGCCCTCGTCGATGCCCTATCTCTTCACCTCGATGAAGATCGCCATGGCGGCATCGCTTGTCGGCGCCATCGTCGGCGAATTGCCCACCGGCGCGGTGGCGGGGCTGGGCGCGCGGCTGCTGGCGGGAAGTTATTACGGACAGACCATCCAGATATGGTCGGCGTTGATCATGGCGGCGGTGCTGGCGGCGGTGATGGTGGGCACCATCGGCGCAGTGCAGCGGCTGGTGCTGAAGCGGATGGGCATGGCATGACCTGGATCCTGGCAGGGCTGCTGATCTGGGCCGCGGGCTGGGCGCTCAACATCTGGCTTGCCCGGCAGGGGCGGGGCGGGCTGCTGATCCCGGTGATCTTCGGTCTCACGCTTCTGGCGCTTTGGGAATGCGCGGTGCGCGGCTTCGACATCAGCCCGGTGCTGCTGCCGGCGCCCAGCGACATCGCCGCGCGCTTTGCCGCCTCGACCGGCCTCCTGTGGGAGGATTTCGTCCAGACCGCGATCAAGGGCGCGCTGACCGGCTACGTCCTCGGCGGCCTCGCCGCCTTCGCCGTGGCGCTGGCCGCGGACCGGTTCGATTTCCTCCGCCGTGGCCTTTTGCCGGTGGGCAACTTCGTTGCCGCCCTGCCGATCATCGGGCTCGCCCCGATCATGGTCATGTGGTTCGGCTTCGACTGGCAGTCCAAGGCCGCCATCGTCGTGGTCATGGTATTCTTTCCGATCCTCGTGAACACGGTCGAGGGCCTGCAGGCCGCAAGTGCAATGCAGCGCGACCTGATGCGCACCTATGCGGCGAGCTACTGGACGACGCTGCTGAAATTGCGGCTGCCGGCGGCGATGCCTTTCATCTTCAACGGTCTCAAGATCGCGACGACGCTGGCGCTGATCGGGGCCATCGTTGCCGAATTTTTCGGCTCTCCGATCCGCGGCATGGGGTTTCGCATCTCGACCTCGGTGGGTCAGCTTGCGCTCGATCTCGTCTGGGCTGAAATCGTCGTTGCCGCGATCACCGGATCGGCCTTCTATGGCGGTGTTGCGCTGCTCGAGAAGGCGGTGACGTTCTGGCACCCGTCGCAACGGGGCCGGGGCTGAAAGATAACCAAAAAGACAACCAACAAGGGAGACTACAATGACACTGAAGACATTGGCCGCCGTGGGGACGGCACTGGGCCTGACGGCAGGGATGGCGCAGGCCGCCGACGACCTGACACTGCAGCTCAAATGGGTGACGCAGGCGCAGTTCGCGGGCTATTACGTGGCCGCCGACAAGGGGTTCTATGAAGAAGAGGACCTCAACGTCACGATCAAGCCGGGTGGCCCCGACATCGCGCCCGTGCAGGTGCTGCTGGGCGGCGGCGCCGACGTGATGGTCGACTGGCTGCCGTCGGCGCTGGCGGCGCGCGAAAAGGGCGCGCCCATCGTCAACATCGCGCAGCCCTTCGCCAGCTCGGGCCTGATGCTGACCTGCCTCAAGGAGCACGGCATCGAGAGCCCCGAGGACTTCCCCGGCCACACCCTGGGCACCTGGTTTTTCGGCAACGAGATCCCGCTGTTTTCCTGGATGGGCAAGCTCGGGATCCCGACCGACGGCTCCGATGGCGGCGTGACGATCCAGAAGATCAACTTCAACGTCGATCCGCTGCTGCAGAAGCAGGTCGAATGTGCGACCACCATGACCTACAACGAATATTGGCAGGTGATCGACGCGGGGCTCACGCCCGAGGATCTCGTGGTCTTCAAATACGAGGACGAAGGCATCTCGACGCTCGAGGACGGGCTCTATACCACCGAAGAGAACCTCGAAGACCCCGAGATGGTCGACAAGCTCGTGCGCTTCGTTCGCGCCTCGATGAAGGGCTGGAAATACGCCGAGGAGAACCCGGATGAGGCGGCGGAAATCGTGCTCGACAACGATTCTACCGGGGCGCAGACGGAAAAGCACCAGAAGCGCATGATGGGCGAGATCGCGAAGCTCACCGCGGGGTCCGACGGCACGCTGGACGAAGCGGCATTCCAGCGCTCGGCCGAGATCACCATGGAAGGCGGCATGATCACCGAGATGCCGGAAGGCGCCTTTACGCACGAGATCACCGACCAGGCGCTGAACTGATCCTTGCACACGGAACGAATGAAGGGGGCGGCCCGGGCCGCCCCCTTTCGCTATGGAAATGAATTTCGGTCTGCGGGGACAGGAATACCGAAAGGCCGAAATCAGCCGACCCTGCTGCGCTCACTCGCAGGGGCTGGTTACCGCCTGGGTATGACAGGATGGTGACGGCGCGGATTTTATTCCGCGGCGATGGCGATATCCCGGTGCAGGCCCAGGAACCGCTGTGCCGCTTCGCCCGCGAGGTAGGTGATGCGCCCGCCGCAGATCGTCGCCTCCACCGTCCGGGTATTTGCGTTGATCACCGTCAGGTCGGCGCGGCGCCCGTAGTCGATGACGCCGCGGTCCGCGAGGCGCAAAATCTCGGCCGGGCGTTGCGAGATCAGCGCCCAGGCGCGCGGCAGGTCGAGCACACCGCTGTCGGACAGGTGGAACGCGGCGGCGGTCAGCCCGTGCAGCGTGCCGTCCGACACCAGCGCGTCGCACAGGCCGGCGCGCACCAGGTCGGCGGCCAGGCCTGTGTCCATCAAACCGGGCGGCTGCAGCAGGGCAGAGGCGGGCAGGGCTACGGGGTCGCCCACGGCGCGCGCCAGGGCCGCGGCGCTGCGCTTGCGCGGCGCAACGCAGAGCTTGGCGCCGATCATCGAAAAGGTCTCGCGGGTTTCGCCGTCTGGGTCGCCGTGACTGCCATAGACCGTGCCCAGCGTGTCGAAGGCTTCGGCCAGGCGGCACAGGTAGCGCGGCACCGAGCGGGCCTGCTGCGCCGCCTTATCGGCGCGCTGGTGCGGTTCGGGGCCGCGCGTTTCGAGCGTGTTCTGGAACAGCACGCTGGCCAGCGCATGCCGCCGCGCCAGTGCAAGCAGCCGGTCGGCGGTATCGACCGTGTGGGTTTCGCACCGCAGTTGCACCTGCAGGCTGGTTAGCGCCCTTGGGCGGTAGGCCTCCAGCGCCGCCAGCATCGCCTCGGCAAAGGTCGGGCTGTGCAGCTCTCCGGCCCAGCTCCAGCCTTGGCTCAGGCAGGCGGTGGTGATGCCGTGGGCGGCGATCTCGCGGTCGGTGGCGGCCAGCGCGGTCTGAAGGTCGGGTCCGCCGGCGGCGCGCGGGCCGACCTGGGCGCCCATCAGGTCGATGATGCCGGGCAGGATCAGGTAACCGCTCAGGTCGACCTCGGGCAGCGGACCCTTGGAGATCAGCCCACGCCGTATCGCCACGGACCGCTGTTGCAGTGCGCCGTCGCGTAGAACCAGCGCGCCGGTGAGGCGCAGGGCGGCGGGGTGAAGGGACATGGACCTGCCTGTGGATAACCTCGCGGCACCCTAGGGGAAGAATGTATCATGCCAATGACATTGGAGAAATCCGCCCGGCCGCGGCTAGGGCAGGGCGTCCAGGCGCAGCCATCCCGGTGCCCAGGTAACGCTCTCAAGCCCGGCAAAGCGGCAGAGCCGCGCCAGTTCCGCCTCGAGACGCGCCTGCCGGGCGTCGGTCCAGCGCACGCGCGGTTCCGGCCAGAGCGCCGTCACGTTCAGCACACCGGCGCGGCGGTCGGCCTTCATGTCCACGCGGCCCACCAGCCGGTCGCCTTCGAGCAGCGGAAACACGTAATAGCCATAGCGGCGCTTCGGCGCGGGCACGAAGACCTCGATCCGGTAGTGGAACCCGAACAGCCGCTCGGCGCGCTTGCGGTCCCGCAGCGCCGGATCGAAGGGGCTGAGCACGCGCATCCGCTTGGGCGGTTCCGGTGCAGCCTCGGCGGCGGCGAGCACATCGGGGCGGGCCACCTGCCGCCGTGTGCCGTCGACACCGGCGACCTCCACCTCGATCAGCGCGCCCGAGGCGAGGCCGCGCCGCGTCCAGTCCTTCGCCTCGGCCGGCGTGGCGATGTCCCAGAACGCCGCCAGTTCGCCCGAGGTGGCAAAGCCCAGCCGGTCCAGCGCCGCGCCGCAGAGCCAGTCGAGCGTCGCCTGCGTGTCGGGCATGGGGGCCTCGGCGAATTCGGGAAAAACCCGTTCCGACAGGTCGTAGTACTTGCGGAAATTCTCTCGGTGGCAGATCGACAGGGTGCCCGCGCGCCAGAGGTATTCGAGCGCGGTCTTGGACGGATGCCAGTCCCACCAGCCGCCCGAGCCCTTGCGCTCGTCCGTGCCGACCTCAGCGGAACACACCGGGCCATGGTCGCGGATGCGGTCCAGCACCGTTTCCATCCGGGCCTCGAACCCGTCGCGGCGCCAGTTGCGGTAGGTCGCCCGCAGTTTTTCCGCATCCCGCGCGAATTTCACCTGCCAATGGGGGCGCAGCGACGTCGGGATGATCGCCGCGTCGTGGGTCCAGTGTTCGAACAGGCTGCGGTCCCGTTCCAGCGGCCGATCCAGAAATGCGGGCCGATAACCTTGCCGCCGCGCGAACAGGATCATGTGATGCGCGCGTTCCAGCGTGCTGATGCTGTCAAGCTGCACGAACCCCAACCGCTCGATCAGTTCGGTCAGCGCCGCCCCCTTCGCATCGCCTGTCGGCGGTTCGCCAAGGGCGTGTCGGTCGAGAAACAGCCGCCGGGCGGCGCGATTGTCGAGACGGGGGATCATGCGGCGCAGCCTAGACCCTGCGACGCCCGGCGCAAGCGGTTGATGCAGGCCAGAGACCCGCCTTACCGCCGCTTCAGCGTGTCGCCGTAGCTGATGGTCGGCGTCATCTCGACCACCCGCTCGTATTCGGCCGCGGGGTCAAAGACACGCTGCGCGATGATCTGCGCGGCCTTTGTGCCGATCTCGTCGCGGCAGGCATCCATGGTGCAGAGCTGTCGGGGCAGGCCCTGCAACAGTTCGACCCCGTTGAACCCCGCGAGACCCACGCGCCCGGGCACGTCGATCCCGGCCTCGAGCAGGTACAGAAGCCCACCCGCGCCGATCATGTCGTTGGAGTAGTAGAGGAAATCCAGATCCTCGGTGCGTTCGAGCATCTCGCGGGTCATGTCGCGGCCCTTTTTGAGCGCCGAGCCGCCGGAATAGAATTCCTGATCCGCCATCTCGACACCGGACTTGGCCAGCAGTTCGGTGAACCCTTCGAAGCGTTTGCGCGCGCGGTGGTCGAGCGGCATCTTGGTGCCCATGAAGCCGATGCGCTGATATCCGGCCTTGAGGATCGCCTTGGCCATCTCGCGGCCCGCGCGGCGGTGCGAGATGCCGACCGCGGTGTCGATCGGCGTGCCGTCCACGTCCATGATCTCTACCACCGGGATGCCGCTGGCCTTGAGCATGGCGCGCGAGGCGTCGGTGTGCTCCAGCCCCGCGATGATCACGCCAGAGGGCCGCCAGGACAGCATTTCGTAAAGAACCCGCTCTTCCTTTTCGGGCAGGTAGTCTGTGACGCCGACCACCGGCTGCAACTCGGTTTCCTCGAGCACCCGGCTGATGCCGGTCATCACCTCGGGAAACACCATGTTGCGCAGGGACGGGATGATCACCGCCACGAGGTTCACCCGCTGGCTGGCCAGGGCGCCGGCGATCTTGTTGGGGACGTAGCCAAGCGCCTTGGCCGCTTCGAGCACCTTTTCACGGGTCCCGGCTGAAACGTCGCCGCGGTTGCGCAAGACGCGGCTGACGGTCATTTCGGACACGCCCGAGGCTTCGGAGACATCGCGCAGGGTGAGCGGGCGGGGGTCGTCTTGGGCCAATGGCGGCGTCCTCATGGGTGCAATACCAAGAGGTTATCGTAAAGCGTGGCCAGGGCACAAGGCACTGTGGAGGCCGCGCGCGGGAATGGCGTCAGTCGCCGGAACCGGAGGCCGGCGCCTCAGCGGGGGCAGGGGCGGGGCGCTCGATCGGGTCGAACTGGCCGACGGAGATATCGAGCAGCAGCCAGCGCCGGTTCTCGCGCACGAAGACCATGTCGAAACTGATGTGCTGCGGCGTCGTCGGGAAATATCCCGTGAGCCGCATCTGCGTATCGCCCGCCGTGGTCTGGGCGCTGAGGATTTCCGGTTCGGTCACCAGGATCGGCAGCATGTCGATCCCGGCTTCGCGCACCGGGGTGAAGAGCCCCGCAAGGCGCGTCGGATCGTTGGCCGCGGCGAAATCCGACGCGGAATAGTCGCGAAGAACGGTGTAATTGCCGGTCCAGTTGCCATGGTTCACCGCCGTCAGGACATCGCGGATCAGCGCTGTGGCAAAGCTGCGCTCGACCGTTGCGGCCTGCTGGGCCTGCGCCGGGACAAGCCCGGCGAAGGTGAGGAAAAGCGCCGCAATCAGGGATTGCGGCGCCTTCGAATTTACAAGATTTTTTATTACCATGCGTAGGTGACACCGATCCGACCGCCAACTTGCTGGCGATCAAACCCGTATGTGACACCGGCGTCAAGCTGCGTGTTCCCGTTGATCCGGTACCCCATGCTGACGGCCATGGCGCTGGAGCCTTCGAAGGCGCCCAGGCTGGACGACACGGCAAAGGTCTTGTCGGCCGGAACGTAGGGCGTCGACAGGGCCATCGCCATGGCGATACCTTCCTTGTTAGACTGGATGCGGTCGCGGTTCTCGCTGATCGCGTCCTCGTTCCGGCTGATCGCGGCCTGGTTCGCGGCGACGCCCCGGTCCAGAGCGCCCAGCGTGCCGGATGCACCGTAGTTCACCGCCAGGTTGCCGTCCGCGTCGGAGGTCACGAAGCCCACACCGCCGGTCTGGGCCGCTTCGCTTTCCGCCGATCCGATCCCCGCGAAGGTATAGGTGTTCTGGGCGTTGCCGACCGAGACCTGGTTCGCGCGGGTGGCCGTGGCGCCGTTGCCGATGGCCACGGAGTTGGCCGCGGTGGCCGAGGCGAGGTTGCCGAAGGACAGCGACCGGTTGCCCGATGCCGTTGCCCCCTCACCGACCGCCGTGGAGCGGATGCCCGTGGCGCTGGCAAGATGGCCAAAGGCCTGTGCCCGTTCCGCCGTGGCCATCGACTGCCAGCCGACCGCCGTGGCGCCCGGACCCATGGCCACCGACTCGCCGCCCAGGGCGGTGGTCGACGGACCTTCGGCGACGGAGGTGTCACCGAGGGCGATGGCGTCGATACCGTTGGCAATGGCTTCGTTGCCGATGGCGGTCGCGTTGTCCGACTGCGCATCGGCATTTTCACCCACGGCAAGGCTGCGGACCCCCTGCGCCGTGGCAAGGTGACCGAAAGCCTGTGCGCGCTCTGCGGTGGCAGCGGACTGCCAGCCGATGGCCGTGCTGCCCGGACCGTTGGTCACCGACTCGCCGCCGACGGAAGTGGTCGAGGGCCCGGTGGCCGAGGCGGTGTCGCCGATGGCGAGCGCGTCGGTGCCGTTGGCGATGGCCTCGTTGCCGATGGCGGTGGAGAGATCGCTTTGCGCGTCCGCGTTCTCACCGATGGCCATCGAGCGGACCCCCTGTGCCGTTGCGAGGTGCCCGAAGGCCTGCGCGCGCTCTGCGGTGGCAGCGGACTGCCAGCCGATGGCCGTGCTGCCCGGACCGTTGGTCACCGACTCGCCGCCCACGGACGTGGTCGACGGCCCGGTGGCCGAAGCGGTGTCGCCGATGGCCAGTGCATCGGTGCCGTTGGCGATGGCCTCGTTGCCGATGGCGGTCGACAGGTCGCTTTGCGCGTCCGCGTTCTCACCGATGGCGAGCGAGCGGACCCCCTGCGCCGTGGCGAGGTGCCCGAAGGACTGTGCGCGTTCCGCGGTGGCCGCCGACTGCCAGCCGATGGCGGTTGCGCCGGGGCCAGTGGCGACGGTCTCTCCGCCGATGGCGGTGGTCGAGGGGCCTGTCGTCGCGGCTTCGGACCCGATGGCCACGCCGTCGGTCGATGTGGCGTCGGTGGTGGCCTGGTCGCCGACCGCGACGGAAAAATCACCGTCCGCCGTCGTGTTCACGCCGCATTCGGTCGAGTTGGTTCCCGCGCCGATGTTGCATTCGGGCGTCCCGTCCGCCGCTGCAATACCCGCGCCAAGCGTCAGAGCAATCACCGCCGTGCCGCTGCGGAGGCCAGCCAATAGTCCGGTTTGTTTGATTGTGGTCATAACGTTTCAAGATCCCCTAGGAGCAAATCACTTCGAAATCACGACGAACCATGTGCCGTCGATCGCAGGCACGGAGGGGTCGGATAGAAAGTTTCGGGAGCAGTGAATAATTTTTAGGGGACATGCGAAAACCGCGGTCAAAGCGCAAGAAACAGGCGGGTCCCTTGCGTCGCGACACCGGGCTTTGCAGGCGCCGCGGATTGTCCTACAAGGCAACGTGTCGGCTTTGCGCCTCTGGTAAAGCGCGATGCGGCCCCGTGGCTCAACTGGATAGAGCAGCCCCCTCCTAAGGGGCAGGTTGCAGGTTCGAATCCTGCCGGGGTCGCCAAAAACTTCTAACCGCTAATGCGATGTAGGGAGGCGTGGAGCACCGGACTGAAAAATCTCGTCATGGATGAGGGCCCGGGAGGGGGCAAGTCAGCCAGCCGCTCTAAGTTCAGCTTGGTTTAACCGGCCTCCTTTCCCTTCGGCGCCATTAAAGAAGAACCGTCGCAGTCGCGGCGGTAGATCATGAACGTCATTAGCGCTGACAGCATCGTCATGTGTGCGTCATCCATAGTGTCGAAATGTGTCTGCCCATAGTCAAGTGCTGTGTGAGTTCTGCCAGCTGCCGCGATGGCCAGCTCTCTTTGGCCAACATCTCGGAACGCACCTTGTTCTAAGATCGACTGATAGTCGGCTCCATGCCAGTGATAGCCTTTCTTCTGGATGGGCCACTTGAGATCGGTGAGAACGCGTTCAGCCAAGCGGTCTTCGTTGTCGTGATATCGGTCGGGCCGCGGCGACATTGCAATCTGCTCGATGATTTCGTTCAGGTCGCCCGCGAAGCTGCCCGTTTCAGGGGCATATCGACCCTCCTCCCATGATGTTTCCCAGTTCATGGTGATGTGACTTAACGGACGCAGAACCATGTAGTCGAGATAATCGCTGCGTGCGAAGAAGGCCCGAACCTGTTTCGGTGAGTGCACAATGGATGGCTTGCGGTGATGATGTGTCTTTCCCAAAATAAAGATCCATTAGGTTTGCCATCAGTCAGTCCAGCGATTGGATCACGAAATGGCGGCGTTCGGAAGCTTGGTTTCCTACCGACTACACTGTGAGCTTGGCGTTTGGCTTGCCATCCATCGCGGAAACCCCTGCAAATCGCGAGGTAACGCACAATTTGAGCTCGAAGCGGCCGTGCGGAACTGCGGCAGGGCCAAAATCCGCCATACGCACCGCTGGAGTAGCCCCCTGAAAGTGGTCCACCAACTGGGATAGTTTTGTCCCGCAATTGGAGGATCAGCGATGGCTGGGAAACGAGAGAAGCCCGAAGAGATCGTATCTAGGC